>ENA-ORBV01009270-ORBV01009270.1-microbial-mat-metagenome-genome-assembly--contig:-NODE-9270-length-16221-cov-4.802899_pt1 | contig 16221 bp, 12 predicted proteins | sample MGYA00237777_ERZ505514 | MGnify/ENA primary metagenome ERZ505514 (study PRJEB26160, sample SAMN06269048) | microbial mat metagenome | isolation source: Oligotrophic lake microbial mat | place... | reverse complement strand
ATTTAACTGGGGGGGCATTGTCATCTGATAAACTTATACAAGATGACCCTTTAATAGGACAAAAACTATCCCTGAACGGGATGCTTGTTGATATTGACGCAAAAGCCGCAAATGGCTCTCAAATTTTTTATGATAAGCTTGACTTTGCGCGCAGGGAAAGCTATCGCACCTTCAACCTGGCGTTCTTGGCAACCGACTCGGTTGGACTCTTGCTCTCGCTCTTGATTACGTTGAGCCTGGTGACGCAGTTCCACCCATTGGCGAGTGTGGTCATGCTGCTGATATCAGCGCCCCAATTGATCGTCAACAGCCAATATGCCCAAGAGATGTTCGCCTTGATCAACCGGCAGACGCCCGCCCGCCGCATGGTCGACTATCTATCACAACTGTTAACCGAGCGCGAAGCGATTAAAGAGATTCGCCTCTTTGGCTTGCAACAGCCATTTCTCGACAGATTTCAAGACTTCTGGCAGGCATTCTTCGCGGAGACAACCCGCATTATCTTTCAGGATTTTGTCCGTTATCACTTGACTGTGCAAGAAAATATCGGCTTTGGGCAAGTCAATGCTGTCGACGACCTGGTGCGGGTCACGCGCGCGGCGGAAAAGGGTGGCGCCGCGCCCTTGATTGACAAGCTGCCCGCTGCTTACCAGACTCGATTGGGCAAGACGTTTGACAACAGCGTCGATCTCTCTGGTGGTGAATGGCAGAAGATCGCCCTCAGTCGCGCCTTTATGCGTGACGCACCGATCCTCATTCTGGATGAACCGACCGCGCACCTCGACGCTGTCAACAGCACTATCGTCGAATCGGCGATCGCGACGCTTCGCGGTCACGTGACGGTCTTGGTGGCTTCGCACGAATCCGGAATCGTTGAACTCGCTGACGATCGCATCGTGGTCGGTAGCGGCGTTGAGTTGCGCGAGGGTGATTCGCCGCTGGCCACGCCAGCCTTAGCGGTCAAGCACGACGCCAGTGACCCCGTGGGCGCTTACACCGCGTCACCGACCGCACTGGCAACGATCGCAACGACAGTTGCGGGGATCGCCGAGTTTCTTGGCGCTGCACCGTGGCGGATGTTCGCCGCCGTTGCACTCGGTACTGGAGCGAGTCTCTTCGCGCTCGCCCTCACCGCGGTCTCCGGTTGGCTCATTGTGCGCGCGAGCGAACAGCCGCCGATCATGTACTTGCTGGTCGCGATCGTCGGAGTGCGCTTCTTCGGCCTCGGAAGGGCGGGACTGCGCTACTCGGAACGTCTCATGACCCACGACGCCGTGCTCGGCTCGGTGACTGAACTGCGACAGCGCATGTGGGCTGGACTCGCTGTTCGTGGTGTTGCCGATCGGGCGCTTGCGACGGGCACCGTGGCGCTCGACTACCTCGTCGTGAGCGCCGATCGAGTGCGCGACCTCGTGCCGCGAGTGGTCATGCCGCCGGCCGTCGCGCTCGGCACCGGTATCGCGGCCAGCGTCGCGGTCGCTGCACTTCATGCGCCAGCCCTCCCGTTGCTCTTGGCTGGAGTCGCCGTCGGTCTCGTGGTTGCGCCAGTCGTCGCTCTGGTTGCCGACCGCAGGGCGGCAACCGCAATCGGGTTCGTTCGTTCGACCGTGATCGCACGATTTACCGGAGCGGTCACCGCGGCAGATGACGTGCGGGCAAACGGCATCAGTTCCAGAGTGCTCGATGAGCTCACCGAGCTCGAAACGCGCGCTGCGTCTCTGACAAGGTCGAGCGCGTGGGCGCTCGGGCTTGGTCAGTCGGTTGTTGTTGTGAGTTGTGTCAGCATGTCGATGGGGATGCTCGTGGTTGCCGCCCCCGCGGTCGCCGCTGGCACGCTCCCGCCCGCCGTGGTTGCTGTGCTCGCGCTGTTGGCCGTTGGCCTCATCGAACCGCTTTCTGCCGCGGTCGACTCGACGCAACAAGCGCCGGCCCTTGCAGCGGCGCTGCAGCGCGTGCGTCGACTGACAGGCTCGGTCGACACCGAGCGAGCTTTCTCGCCGTCGGCACCGCCCGCACCGCCCGCGGCGACTCCTTCGGTTGAATTGATCCGCACTCTCGACTTTGACGGGCTTGAGGGCGGCTGGCCGTCGGACGGTCGAAGTGTGTTCGGGCCGCTCAGGCTCTCAGCGTCGAAGGGTGACTGGATCTTTTGCCGCGGCGCATCCGGCACTGGCAAATCGACGATGCTTGCGACGCTCCTCGGTTACCTCGACCCGGTTGCCGGAAGCTGGTCGGTGAATGGCACGCCGGTCAACGGTGCTGCCACGCGATCCATCGAATCCGAGGCGTTGCGCTCGCGGATCGCGTGGTGTCCGCAAGATGCGTACCTGTTCGATTCCAGCATCCGAGGCAATTTGCTGTTGGCCCGATCGCGTGATGATCGCCCGACCGACGCCGAACTGCACGACGTTTTGGGCCGGGTCGGTCTCAGCGTCCTGTTGTCAACGATGCCGAACGGGCTCGACTCGCCTGTAGGCTCCGGCGGAAACTTGCTGTCCGGAGGGGAACGCCAACGGCTCGCCGTTGCCAGAACCCTGCTCAGCCGGGCCGAGCTGGTGCTCCTCGACGAACCGACCGCGCATCTCGACGGTGCGAGCGCATCCGAACTCATGAACGACTTACGCTCTGCCTTGCGCGACTGCATCGTGGTCGTCGTGAGCCACCACGGCGACGAGCAACGATCTGGCGATCACGTGCTGACGCTCGACCGAGCGAGCTCGGCCGCGATCACCCGGATGCCATCGGCCACCTCCCCGAAGCTCGTCGACAGCGGCGAAAGCCCGATGCGAATTCCGCTTGGTCGCCGAAAGTCCGGGATCACCCCGGCCGCCCAGAGGGCAGGCATGATTCCGGCAAAGCGCGGATGATCAAGGGTGATGTGCCCGCCGCGCTGCTCGGCAGCGCGCGGACTGGCGAGCGTGGCATCCGGAATCAGTTCGGCTGACAGTGTGATCGCGAACTCGGTCAAGGCAACGGACTTGGCTCGCACCGCCGCAAGTCCGACCTCGTCGACGAGCGCGATCATGTCTTGCATCGCGAGCATTGCGATGATCGGTGGCGTGCCGCTCAGCATGGCGCGCATGCCGTCAGCAGCGTCGTAGCCCTGAACCATCTCGAACGGCGAGCGAGCGCCGAGCCAGCCCTGAATCGGCTGGTGGAGCGAGCGCTGCAGATCATGTCGAACGTAGATGAACGCCGGAGCGCCCGGCCCGCCGCACAAGTACTTGTAGCCACAGCCAACCGCAAAGTCGACGCCGAGCTCATCGAGTGGAGTCGGTACGACGCCGACGGAGTGACTCAGATCCCAGATCGTGAGCGCGCCCGCCGAATGCACAACCTCGTTAATGCCCTCGATATCGGCGATGAATGCTGAACGATAGGCGACCGAGCTGAAAAGGGTGACGGCGGTCTGGTCGCCGACCGCCTCAGCGACGAGTCCCGGCGTCACTCCGCCAGCCGGGTCGCCGTCTATCCAGCGGATCGTGAGTCCGCGATCGGCTGCGATGCCTTCAACGATGTAGCGGTCGGTCGGAAAATTGTCACGGTCGATGACGATTTCAGTACGCGCTGGTCGCGCCGCGAGCGCCGCGCGCACGACCTTATACAGCAGCACGGTCGTCGAGTCGCCGATCGCCACCTGACCGGATGCCGCGCCGAGCGTCACTCGGCCAAGCTCGTCACCCAGGGTGAGTGGCAGCTCGAGCCACCCTTCGTCCCAGCCGCGAATCAGTCGACCACCCCACTGGTGCTCGATGAAGGTCGCAATGCGCTTGCGCGATGCAATCAGCGGTCGTCCGAGAGAGTTCCCGTCGAGGTAAGCGACAAGCCCCGGTGATTCGATGAACTTGCGCCGGTGAGCGCGGAGCGGATCTGCAGCATCGAGCGCAGCCGCTGCGGCCGCTCCAGCCGCTGCGTCGTGAGCGCTCATCGGAAGCGGCTCACTTCGCCCCGAGTTGTGTTCGCGCCTCGTGCAACACCTCGAGCACCTCGATCGCGTCGTCGAGGGTGTGCTGCGGAGACTCGGTCAGCCCATCCGCAACGTGCTGCGCCATCGCCGCAGCCTGATAGCAGAGCCCCTCTTGCCAGCTGATATCCGAGGTGTCGGTCCATTCGAGCAGCTCGTTGTCGCTGCGCCCGGTCAGGCGAAAACTGCCCGGCCCCATGAACGCCGTCGTGAAGTCGAGCCGAGCCCGCGTTCCGACGACACTCGCGAGATTGTTGCCTTGCGCGCTCAGGCTCGTCGTCAACACCGACTGGGACCCGCCGGCGTGATCCCCGATCACAACCGACTGGTCATCCACTCCGGTCGACGCAAGCGAACCGAGCGCGGTGACCGAAGTCGGTGCGCCGAGCACGAAGTGGATGAACCAGCCAGGGTAGACCCCGAGATCGAGCAGAGCGCCGCCAGCCAACGCCGGGTCGAAGAGTCGGCTTGCCGGGTCGAACTCGAACCTGACGCTGAAGTCGGCAAGCACTTGCCGGATGTCGCCGAGGGCTCCGTCCGCGAGCAGCTGGTCGATGATCGAGGTCTGCGGCAGAAACCGCGACCACATGGCTTCCATGGCAAACACGCCAGCGGCGCGCGCAGCGTCCGCGATCTGACGTGCCTCGTCAGGAAGAGCCGCAATCGGCTTCTCGATAAGCACGTGCTTGCCAGCTGCGATGGCAAGCAGCGCCAAGCGCGCGTGCTCACTGTGGGGCGACGCGATGTAGATCGCATCAACATCTGCATCCTCGACGAGCTGTTCGTAACTGCCGTAGGCCCGATCAATGCCGTGTGCGCTGGCAAACTTCTGCGCTCGATCGAGGCTGCGGGATGCCACGGCGACCACGCGCTGCTCGGTGTGGCGGTGCGCGGCATTCACCCACTGACCCGCGATATGGCCGGGAGCCAGCACCGCCCAGCGAAGGGTAGCGCCACCGCGAAGGGGCGTGATGGATACCGACGGCAGACTCGCAGGAAAAGGACTCACGTGAGTGAATCTACCGTCGCTCCGACCCGCTACTGTATGCCAATGGACTTTGTCATCGACTTCACGCCCGAGCTACTTCTGGCGTTTCTCACCCTCTTCGTTCTGGAGCTCGTGCTCGGCGTTGACAACGTCATTTTCATCTCGATTCTCGCGGGCAAGCTGCCTGTCGAGCAGCAAGCGAGGGCTCGCAACCTCGGGCTGACACTAGCCATGCTCATGCGAATCGGGCTGCTGTTCGCCGTGACGTGGATCATTTCGCTAAAGGAAGACCTGTTCGTGATTGCCGGAATCGGGTTCTCCGGGCGTGACCTTATCCTCATTCTCGGTGGCGGGTTCTTGATCTACAAGGCCGTGCGAGAGATCCACGAGAAGCTGGAGGGAGCAGCATCGCACGGCAAGGGGGACGGACGCGGCACCGTGACTTTCGCGGCCGTGATCGGTCAGATCATCGCCATTGACCTGGTCTTCTCGTTCGACTCGGTGATCACCGCCGTCGGCATGGTCGACGAACTGTTAGTTATCATCGTCGCCGTGCTGCTCTCGTTCACCATCATGCTGTTCTCGGCGAGGTTTATCTTCGCCTTCGTGAACAAGCACCCAACGGTCAAGATGCTGGCGCTCGTCTTCCTCGTGCTGATCGGCGTTTTCCTGATCGCCGACGGCTTCGGGGTCAAGATCGACAAGGCGCTGATTTACGTGCCGATGGTCTTTGCGATCCTCGTTGAGGCCCTCAACCTCGCGTACAAGCGTCGAGTCGAGAAGCGCGAAGGCAGAACCATCGAGCCAGTGCAGCTGCGTCATGCGTACACCAAGGCCGATGATCGGGATGCGGTCGCTGCAGCGACCTCGAAGAACCCGGATGCCGGCTCGGTCGGCCTATCCCGCAAGCCGGTGACCGGCGCAATCAGCGACAACGACGGGCACCAAGAGCCGGCGGGGCTCGGCTAGCGGAGTGCTTGTCGAGGAGGCGCACGTAGTTGAAACTGCGTGCGCTCGGCCCCTGTAATCTATGCCAATGGACTTTGCCATTGACTTCACGCCCGAGCTGCTGATCGCCTTCCTCACCCTGCTCGTTCTCGAGATCGTGTTGGGCATCGACAACGTCATCTTCATCTCAATTCTGGCCAGCAAGCTTCCAGTTGAGCAGCAGGCGAAGGCGCGCAACCTCGGCCTGAGTCTGGCCATGGTGATGCGCATCGGTTTGCTGTTTGCCGCCAGTTGGATCATCAGCCTGAAGGACGATCTGTTTACGCTGTTCGGCTACGGATTCTCGGGCCGCGACCTGATCCTGATCCTCGGCGGCGGCTTCCTCATCTACAAAGCGGTGCGAGAAATCCACGAGAAGCTTGAGGGCGCCGAGTCACACGGCACTGGCGCCGGCTCGGCCAAGACCATTACCTTCGGGGCCGTGATCGTGCAGATTCTCTTGATCGACATCGTGTTCTCGTTCGACTCGGTCATCACCGCGGTCGGAATGGTCGACAGCCTGCTCGTGATCATCGTCGCAGTCGTGCTGTCATTCGGCGTCATGCTCTTTTCGTCGAAGTACATCTTCGCCTTCGTGAACAAGCACCCAACCGTCAAGATGCTCGCACTCGTCTTTCTCGTGCTGATCGGTGTCGTGCTCATTGCGGACGGCTTCGATGTCAAGATCGACAAGGCGCTCATCTACGGGCCGATGGCGTTCGCAATCATCGTTGAAGCGCTCAACCTCGCATACAAGCGGCGAATCGAGAAGCGCGACGGGCCAATCGAACCCGTGCGGTTGCGCCATGCGTACACCAAGGCAGATGACCGGGTGGCAGTCGCCGCAGCAACCTCCAACAACCCGGATGCCGGGTCGGTCAGCCTTTCTCGTAAGCCGGTGACGGGCGCGATCAGCAACAACGACGGGCATCAAGAACCGGCGGGGCTCGGCTGATTGCGGCGCGAGGCGGCGGGGCTCGGCTAGTTCGCCAGTTCGCGGAGCACAGCCGCCAACTGCTCAACGGCAAAGTCGATATCGGCTTCGCTGATGACGATTGGCGGTGCAAAGCGAATCGTTGAACCGTGGGTGTCCTTCACGAGCACTCCTCTCTCGAGAAGAAGCTCACACACCTCCCGGCCGGTCGCAATCGTCGTATCAATGTCGACCCCGGCCCACAGCCCCGCACCGCGCACGGCGGTGACGCCGTGACCGATGAGAGCACGAAGCCTCGCTTGCAGTTGTTCGCCGAGCACGCCCGCGCGCTCCTGCAATTCGCCAGTCGCGAGGAGTTCGACCACGGCGCGTCCAACCGCCGCAGCAAGTGGGTTGCCACCGAAAGTCGAGCCGTGTTGACCGGGGCGAAGCACCCCGAGGATGTCGCGATTGCCGACAACGGCGCTGACCGGAACGATCCCGCCGCCGAGTGCTTTGCCGAGCACATAGAGGTCGGGAACGACACCAACCAGGTCACACGCAAAGGTCGACCCGGTTCGCCCGAGGCCGGACTGAATCTCGTCAGCGATGAATAGCACGTTGTGCCGTGTCGTGAGTTCACGCACCGCAGGGAGGTATTCCGCTGGAGGAACGATGATGCCCGCTTCACCCTGAATCGGCTCAAGCAATACGGCGACCACGGGGGATCCGGCCCGCTCAGCCGCCTCGATTGCGGACTCGATTGCCGTGGCATCCCCGTACGGAACACTGACGAAGCCGGGCGTGAACGGACCAAACTCCGCGCGCGCCTGCTCATCGTTCGAGAAACTGATGATCGTGGTGGTTCGACCGTGAAAATTGCCGTAGGCCACAATGATGGTCGCTCGATCGGCTGGAACACCCTTGACGCGGTAGCCCCATGCCCGCGCGACCTTGATCGCCGATTCGACCGCCTCGGCGCCCGTGTTCATCGGCAGCACCATCTCTTTGCCGGCGAGCTTCGCCAGAGCCTCAGCGAACGGCCCGAGTTGGTCGTTGTGAAACGCTCGGCTTGTCAACGTGACCCGGTCGAGCTGGGCCTTGGCGGCAGCAATGAGCACCGGATGCCCGTGGCCGAAGTTCACCGCAGAGTACGCGGCGAGACAGTCGAGATACCGCCGCCCGGTCACATCCGTCACCCACGCGCCATCGCCGCTCTCAACAACAACCGGCAGCGGGTGGTAGTTGCGGGTGAGGTGCGCTTCCTCGAGCTCGATCGCGGCGGCTGCGCCGTCGGTGTTGATGCTCAGCGACGAAGTTCCAGTGTGCAACACTTGACGCCACCTCCTCCGAGCAGCAACTCGCTCAAGTCCACGCCGATCGGGTTGTAGCCACGTTCTCGCAACTGGCGCTCGAAGTCCTTCGCCCTGCTCGCGATCACGACGTTGTAGCCATCGCTGAACGAGTTGAGACCGAGCACGGCGGCATCCTCTTCTGTCACGATGATCGCCTCGGGATACCGCGCTCGGAGCACATCGAGTGAAGCCTCGTCGAACGCGCTCGGCAGGTAGGCGATGTTCGCATCGTCAAGCACGGCGATCGCGGTGTCGAGGTGGTAGAAGCTGGGGTTGATGAGGTTCAGCGAGACGACCTCGCGGTCGTACAGTGCAGCCACCTCGGCATGACTTTGTGAGGCGCTGCGAAAACCGGTGCCAGCGAGGATGACCTGGCCGACGAGCAGGAAGTCGCCCTCGCCCTCGTTGACCTCGACGGGTTCGTGAACCTCAAATCCTGCGGCCCGGAACCACTCCATGTATGCCGGTCCTTCGGGCTGCCGCTCCGGGTAGGTGAAGCTGGCTCCGTATGCGATGTTGTCGATGACGAAGCCGCCGTTCGCGGCATAGACCATATCCGGCAGGCCTTCGACGGGCTCGATGAGGTGCACCGTGTAGCCAAGGTGAAGGTACGTGCTGTACAGCGACTCCCACTGGGCGATCGCGAGCGCCGTGTCGGTGGCCAGCTCAGGGTGCATCCACGGGTTGATGCGATAGCTGACGGTGAAGTAGTCCGGCCGACACATCAGAACGATGCGCTGCGTTGCGGTGCGCTGCGTTGCGGTGCGCGACGGGGCTGGGGCAGCGAGGTCCATGATCGACATGCTTCGAGTCTGTCACGCACTGATCCGGAGTTTCGAAGCGCGAGGCACACGAAGATTGTGCATTCGGGCGGTCAAAGCAACGATTCGCCATACAGTGGCACGATGGACAATCTCGACCACCGAATCATCGATCTGCTGCGATTGAATTCCCGGTCCGGGTATGGCGACATCGGCGTTCAAGTCGGGCTGTCAGCATCGGCCGTCAAACGCCGGGTTGATCGCCTGGTAGCGGACGGCACGATCCGAGCATTCACGATCCAGGTGGATCCCACGGTCGACGGTCTCTCAACCGAGGCATACGTGGAGCTATTTTGTCGCGGAACCGTCGCGCCAGACGACCTCAAGCGCATTCTCTCCGCGGTGCCAGAGGTGGTGGATGCCGGTACGGTGACCGGTTCTGCGGATGCGATAGTGCACATGCGATCGCGTGATATCGCGTCTCTCGAAGTTGCGCTTGAGCGCGTGCGACTCGCACCGAACGTCGACCACACACGAAGTGCGATCGTGCTCTCGCGGCTCATCCACCGTCAGTACGACTGAGCTCGGCAGCGCACGCTACCGACCAGAGGTGCGCTACCCGCGGTCAACTATTCGAGCGATGCAGCCCGCTCGGGCTCGGCAAGTAACCTGCGCGCCGCAAGGCCGATGATGGCGCTGTAGCTCGGGTATGCAAACTTCACCTTGGCGAGGGTTGCTACGTCGATGCCGGCCGCCATCGCCGTCGTTACCGACTGAACGACCTCGACGGCGTTCTCCCCGACCGCGTGCGCGCCGAGAATGAGTTCGCGGCGGCGATCGGCGATGAGCTTGAGGAACCCGCGCTCGCGATCATCGATGACAGCACGGTCGAGTGCGGCATACGGCACGACCGCAACAACGCACTGCGCATCGCGTTCACGCGCTTGCTCTTCAGTGAACCCCACCCCGGCGTAGTCGGGATCAGTGAAGCCTCCGGCCGGCAGCAGGTGGTGCGGGGTACGGCGGTTCGCACCGAGCACCGCGTTCTCGGCTGCCGCCTCCCCCTCGAACTGCGCCGCTTGCACAAGCATGTCGCGACCGTTCGCATCCCCGACGGCGAAAATGTTCGACACGATTGAGCGAAAGTTTGCGTCGACCGGAATGGCGGACCGCTCGACCGTGATGCCGGCTTTCTCAAGTCCGAGGTCTGAGACATCCGCTGGCCAGCCCGTTGCCATAATTACCGCGTCAAACACGCCATCTCGCTCGTCGCCGTGCTCACGCCAGGCCAGCGTGATCGAACCGTCGGGGTTCTTCGTCAACGACTCGACGCCGTCGACTCCGGCGTGCACCGCAACCCCCTGTTCAACGAACGCGGCAGCGACCGCTTCAGAAATCGAGGGGTCGGATGCCACCAGAATCCTCGATGCAACGTCGATAACGGTCACGGCTGAACCGAAGGCGTTGAAGACGGTCACGAGTTGGGCACCCGTATTACCCGCGCCGATGATCGCGACCCGGTCGGGCTGGCTCAGGAGCGAGAGCACGTGCTCCGGCACGGTCGCCAACTCGGCACCGGGGATCGGCAGTCGCCGAGAGTGGCCACCGACGCAAACCATGATCGAGGTGCCGGAAAGGCGGCGACCGCTGTCGAGCACGACGGTCGAGGCATCCACGAATCTGGCTCGACCCTCGAGGTGCAGGTCGATCCCAGCGTCGGCGAACCGCTCCGCTTCACGCTTGATCGATCGCACCCGATCGACGCGCTGCAGTACGCGCTCGACTGTTGTTTGCCAATCGATGTGCGGAGCCCCAACAGCGATTCCGTATGCGTCGGCAGTGCGCACTTCACGAATCAGTCGTGCAGCTTTTGCGAGCACTCTGGTCGGCACGCAACCTGAGTTGACGCACGTGCCGCCCGTGCGATCAGCCTCGGCCACAACGACCGTCGCGCCGAGTTCTGCCGCGCGCAGTGCTGCCGCTGTGCCGGCCGGTCCTGCACCGATGACAATCAGGTCGTAGTGTTTAGCGGCGAGTTTCTGCATGGTTGCTGCATGGTTCCTTTAGGTTCGTGCGGTGAAGATGGAGCAGCCACTACTCTTCCACTGCAGGCTGTGAACCAAGATGAGAGAGCGTTCGTCATGATCACCATCGACCAGAGCTCGTCGACTCCGCCGTACGAGCAGGTGCGGCGACACTTACTCGATCAGATCTCCAGCGGCACGCTGACAACCGGAGCTCGACTACCGACGGTGCGAATGCTCGCCGAGCAACTCTCGATCGCACCGAACACCGTTGCGAGGGCATACCGAGAGCTGGAGAGCGACTCGATCATCGAAACCCGCGGCCGCAACGGCAGCTTCGTGAGTGCGCACGGCGATCCCGCGCAACAGCAAGCACAGCTGGCCGCCCGCGCATACGTTGAACGAATCCGACAACTCGGCGTTTCAGCTGAAGAGGGCATCGACTTGGTGGCCGCAGCCATGCGCGATCCTGCTTAGACGCGCAGTTCGCTCATTGCCCGGTCCGGATTGCCGAAACGGTGTGCGGTAATGCTGACCGACTGCTCCTTGAGAAACGGCAATAGTTCGATGCGGCCGGCGGTTGTCACCGGGCCGGACCAGACCGCGACGGCAGTGCCCGCGGCTGCGGCGAGCGCCGCGGCATCCCCCCCGATCAGTCGCACGCGATCGGTACGCAACTCGCCACCGTCAACTCGCTCAAGCCACCGATCGTCTGACTCGATGACAATCTCGCCGACGCGCGCCGGTGGCAGCGGATCGGTGAACGCTTGCACGAGAGCGGTCGGTAGCGGCACCGGTGTGCTCACATCGATGAGCGACCCTGCGCGACTTGCCGCGGCGATCAATCGAATGAGGTCACCGAGTGACTCGCCCTCAGAAAGGCGCACCGTGAGCTCTGCCGGAAGGTAGCGAAAAACGTTCCTCTCGACACCGAGCGCGCTGACGTCGCGCGCAATGCCAAACTCGGTTTGCCAGGCGAGTTCGTCGCTCTCCGCCGCGCGCCGAACCCGATCGAAGTCTTCGAACTCGAGCGCACCCTGCGCCCTCTTGATCACCGAGGCAACCGGGCGTGAAATGCCGCGTAGCGTGATGTTGGCTCCCGGTTCCTCGTGCACAGGTTCCCACGCGCCAAGCGCGAACAGGTAGTTCGGTCCACCGGCTTTTGCGCTCGGCCCAACGGTCGAACGCTTCCACCCACCGAACGGCTGACGTTGAACGATTGCGCCGGTGATGCTCCGATTGACGTAGAGGTTGCCTGCCTCCACCGTCTCGAGCCACCGAGCCACTTCCCGCGATTCCAACGAGTGGATGCCTGCGGTGAGCCCGTATGCCACTGCATTTTGCATCGCTATCGCCTCGTCGAGGGTGTTGGCGGTCATGATTCCGAGCACCGGACCGAAGTATTCGGTGAGGTGGAATGGGCTGCCGGAAGCGACCCCGTCGCGCACGCCCGGCGACCAGAGTCGGGAGGTCTCGTCGAGCTGGCGCGGCTTGACGAGCCAGCTCTCACCGTCACCAAGTTCCGTGAGCGCGTCGAAGAGCTTGCCTTTTGCGGGCTCGACGAGGGGGCCAACCTGACTGATAGGGTCCTGCGGGTACCCGACGCGCAGAGTGCGCACGGCATCCACCAGCTGACGTCGAAAGCGTTCGCTCGTCGCGACAGAGCCGACAAGAATGACAAGAGATGCCGCGGAGCACTTCTGCCCGGCGTGACCGAACGCGCTTTTGACCACATCGGCAACGGCAAGATCGAGATCAGCGCTCGGCGTGACGATGATGGCGTTTTTCCCACTCGTTTCGGCCAACAGGGGAAGGTCCGCTCGCCACGAGCGAAAGAGTTCTGCGGTCTCGAAGGCGCCGGTCAGAATCACTCGGTCGACCGAGGGATGGGCAATGAGTTGCTGACCGAGCTCGCCCTCGTCGACGTCAATGAGCACAAGCGCGTCGCGGGGGATGCCGGCCTCCCACAGCGCCTCAACGAGGACAGCGAGGCTCCGCTTCGCCTGTGGTGCCGGCTTGACAATCACGGCACTCCCGCTCGCCAGTGCCGCGAGCACCGATCCCGCAGGAATCGCGACAGGGAAGTTCCACGGCGGTGTGACGACCGTGAGGGCCGGAGGTCGATAGGTCGCCTCGGAGATATTCGCAAGATCGGTGGCGCGCTCGGCGTAGTAGTGCGCAAAGTCGATGGCCTCGCTGACCTCGACGTCACCTTCTGCAATCGTCTTTCCGGTTTCGCTCGCCATGACCTCAATCAGGCGACCGCGAAAGACCGTGAGCACGTCTCCCGCGTCGTGCAGAATCCGGGCCCGGTCGACCGCGTGGCGCGCTCCCCAGGCGTGCCCGGCAACGACAGCGTGTGCAACGAGACGCTCGACAGTGGCGCTGTCTACGACTCGTGCCGCTTCGATCGTTGCATTTCCGAGCACCGAGGTTTCGCTTCGTTCGAGCAGCGTACGAGCCCACCCGCGGTTGGCAGGCAACGACGGGTCGGTGTCTGCCGTGTTGTGAAAGGCTGTGGCGCCGGCAAGCTCGACTATCCCGGTGCGGTCCTGGTCGCGGTTCGAGCTCGGTACCGCACTCTCGGTGTCGTCGAAGGCGGCGAGCGAAGCGAGAAAGCGGGTTGCCTCCCGCTGGAACAGTTCCTCGTTCTCGGCCAGTTCGAACACGGCCGACATGAAGTTCTCGCTTGCCGCGTTCTCTTCAAGTCTCCGAATCAGGTAGCTGATCGCGGAATCGAATTCCCCAGGATGAACAACTGGGGTGTACAGCAACAGCCCACCGACGTCGTGTCCGACCGCATTCGCTTGACCGGTCGCCATGCCGAGCAGCATCTCGAACTCAACCCGGTGCTCAACATGCCGTGCCTTGGCGAGCAGCCAGGCATGCGCAACATCAAACAGATTGTGTCCGGCGACCCCGATGCGCACCGCGTCGGTGCGTTCCGGCGTCAATGCCCAATCGAGCACTCGCTTGTAGTTGGCGTCGGTGTCGAGCTTGGTACTGTACGTCGCGAGCGGCCAGTCATGCATCGTCGCATCGACGTGCTCCATCGCGAGGTTCGCCCCCTTGACGAGACGCACCTTGATGCCAGCCCCGCCGGCGGCACGTCTCGCGGTGGCCCACTCAGTGAGTCCTTGAAGCGCGCCGAGCGCATCCGGCAAATAGGCCTGAAGCACGATCCCGGCCTCGAGGCCGCGCAGCTTCGGTTGGTCGAGCAGTTTTTCAAACACCGCCATCGTGAGATCGAGGTCCTTGTACTCCTCCATGTCGAGGTTGATGAACTTTGCGGTGGGCGAATCTGCGGCGAACTCGTACAGCGGAGTGAGCCGCTCGACAACGCGCTCGACCATCTCGTCGAAGGCCCACAGCGAGAGCTGACTGACGACGCTCGACACCTTGATCGATACGTAGTCGATGTCAATGCGCTCAAGCAGCTCTCGGGTGCCATCGAGTCGTCGATCCGCTTCTGTGTCGCCGAGCACGGCCTCGCCGAGCAAGTTGACATTGAGGCGGATGCCGCGACGCCGCAGCTTCACCAAACTTCTGTCGAGCTTCGCCGGTGTCGCCGGTGTAGGGACGGCCGTCAGTCCGCGAAAACGACGCGCCATGGTCGGGCAATACTTACTGCCCGTGGTCGTGATCCAGCTCACCAGCACGTCCCCAGCGTCGCTGATGGGCAGCGCCCCCGAGATGTCGGTGACGAAGTTTTGGTCCGCCGCTTGCACCGCGGTTGTCACCTTCCATGCACCGTCCCGGACGGTAAAGGTCGATGAAAAAGCGTTTAGCAGAGCGGCTCCGGCCACATCCGTGACGCCCGTTCCGACGGAAACCTTGTAAGACGCGAGCAGGGCCAAGGGGGCGTCTGGAAGGAAGGTCGCCGTGTTGCCAGTATAGGAGACAGTCCCCGACACCGTTTTGGTGCCGTCCAGCAGCTTGATGTTGGTATCCGTTGCCGTCGTGCGCTTCAAAGGCTCGCTGAACTCGATGGTGATCGTTGGCTCCGATTCCACACCAGCAGCGAGGTTCGCGGGTGTTACGGAGAGCACGACAGGTGGCGGATTGCCCGGTAGGCAAGCCCTATCGGTACAAACTTCGACGCCGTCACTCGGTTGGTTGTTGCTACACTCCGCGTCACTTTTGCAGCCCGCCGAGGGTTCGCCACCGGCGCCGCTGCCGCCACCCTCGTCACCAGCACCACCGCGGCCACCGACAACGTCGTCGCCATCCGTGCCGGCCGTACCGCCGTTGCCCGGTTCGATGCTGGGCTCGCCGCCCTGGCCAGCGCCCTGGCCACCGACCGTGCTCGACGAACCCCCGCGCTGGTCGGTTCGGTCGCCTCCCGAGCTCTCGCTGCCGCCGCGTGTGCTTCCCGTAACGCCACCCGCGCCGCCTTCGTCCGAGGGTGAACAGGTGTGCGTTTCCTGGCACGGATCCCCCGAAAAATCGTCACCGCAAGCCGTGACTGCGAAAGCTGCACCCGAAAGCGCCAGCGTGAAACCGCCCACCGCGTTGATCCGACCCCGTCCAAGTTGACTTTGAGACATTTTAAACTCCACCTTTTTCCTGCGCTCAGCGCACGCTAATCACTTCCAGAAAATTGCTACGGCTCCTCCGGGACCCGCAGTCAGCGTCGTATCGGCCACCCCGCAGGCCGGTTGCGTACTCGTCCTCATTCATTTTCAAAGCACCTGATGCTCCGCCGCCGAAGCGCCCGGCGCACCGTCGTCAGCTTTCTCTGCAAGCACCTGTCCACCAATGCCGGGCTCGCCGCCAACGCCGCGGTGATGCCCGGCCTCGCTCGGCTGGTATTCTGGGAAGGGCTTGGCGAACGCCTGCCCACCGAGACCCGGCTGGCGTGGGAACTGCGCCTCGCCGATCGGGTGCTGCCGCGGCTCGATGCCGCCGCGCGCGAGGTGGTTTTCGCCCGTCTCTGCCGACGCGGCACGGCGATCGATACCGGTGCCTGCTGCGGGGGCATGGCGCCGCGCGACCCTCGTCTCGATCCGGCGCTGGTCGAATCCTTCCGCCGCCTGGCCGGGTTGCCGGTTGCCGAGGATGACCATCTTGGCGTCGCGGTGCGCGCGGCGCTCGAACTCGCCCATGATGGCGATCCCCAGGCGGCGGCTCTGCTGCATGCCTTGCGCGCGACCGGTCGCGAGGATCGCCTGGGCATCGCGGCTGGCTTGGCGCTGCTAGGACAGATCCCTCCGACGTCCGAACAGGTGC
>ENA-ORBV01009268-ORBV01009268.1-microbial-mat-metagenome-genome-assembly--contig:-NODE-9268-length-16223-cov-4.550229_pt1 | contig 16223 bp, 12 predicted proteins | sample MGYA00237777_ERZ505514 | MGnify/ENA primary metagenome ERZ505514 (study PRJEB26160, sample SAMN06269048) | microbial mat metagenome | isolation source: Oligotrophic lake microbial mat | place... | reverse complement strand
CCACCAAACTCACGCTCGAAGTCGTCACCCCGGACGGACTACTCATCCGCGACGAGGTCGACTCCGTCCAGGCCCCGGGCTCCGAAGGCTCATTCGGTGTGCTTCCCGGCCACATCCCCATGCTGACCATGCTGGGCGCGGGCGAGATCATCTACCGCAAAGGAATCGAGACCGGTCGCATCGTGTGTCTGTTCGGCTTTTGTGAAGTGCTGCCCGATCGGGTCTACATCATGGCCGAAGGCGGCGAACACGCGGGCGAGATCGACGTGGCCAAGGCAGAACAGGCGCGGGCCCAGGCGAAAGAACGCATGAAGATGGTGAAGGACGAGGAAGGCTTCAAAGAGGCTCAGGCCGACTACGTCAAGGCGGTGGCCCGACTTTCCACCGCCTCCCACAACAAGGGCGCCTGAGCGCGAGGTCGCAGATCCTCGCCCAGATTCAGACGCTTTTCCGCTACCGGGCTCTTATCGAGAGCCTCGTGTCGCGCGAACTTAAAGCCCGATACCGAGGGAGCGTCCTCGGTTTCGTGTGGAGCTTCATCAATCCACTGCTCCACCTCCTGACCTACGGTGTGGTTTTCGCCTATGTCCTGCCCGGTCAACGACCGCAGGAGATGGAGCCGTACCTCCTCTTCTTCGCCTGTGGAATCCTCCCCTGGAGTTTCTTTCAGGCTGCGGTTCTCGAAGGCTCAACGGTTCTGGTGAGCAGCGGCGGGCTGCTCAAGAAGGTCCTTTTTCCCCCGGAGATTCTGCCCACGGTCAGCGTGATTACGAATCTCTTCAACTTCCTTTTGTCCCTGCCCATTCTTTTCTTCTTCGTGATTTGGAACGACAAGCTGTCGCCCGCGGCCCTGTTGTTCCCGCTTCCTCTGCTGATTCAACTGGTCCTGGCCCTCGGGCTTGCGCTCGCACTTTCCGCACTTACTGTGCACTTCCGCGACCTCTCCAACATTCTCGGCCACCTGTTTCACCTTTGGTTCTTCGCGTCGCCGATCCTCTACGTTTACGGCACGGTTCCGGGAGGCACGTTCCGGTACGTTCTTCAGCTGAATCCCATGACCCACATCATCGTGAGCTATCAGCAGATGCTCTTCGAAGGCCGGTTTGACCACTGGAAGGGACTCGGTGCCTCGGCACTCGTGGCCATCCTCGTATTCGCATTCGGCTGCTTCCTTTTCGACCGGCTTCGCGACGCCCTCGCGGAGGAACTGTGACCGCACTCTCGTCTGCGGGGAAAACCGCCGCGATCGCCGCTCGAGACCTCACCAAGGTCTACCGGCGCTTCCTCCACAAGAATCAGTTCACGACCCTCAAGAGCGCGATTGTCTCGGGTTCGCTCATACGAGACCTGAGTCCGAGCGACCTTTTCACCGCCCTCGACCACGTTTCGTTCGACATTCCCCGCGGCTGCACCTACGGAATTCTGGGCGAGAACGGCTCGGGCAAATCCACGACGCTCAAATTGCTTTCGGGCATCACCAAGCCCTCTAGCGGAACCCTCACCGTCGCGGGCCGCGTGTCTGCTCTCATCGAACTGGGTGCGGGGTTTCATCCCGAGATCAGCGGCCGCGAAAACGTCGCGATCAACGGGGTGATGCTCGGCTTGACCCGCGCCGAGGTGAACCGGCGGTTCGACGAGATTGTGGAGTTTGCCGAGATGAAAGACTTCATCGACGCCCCGGTCAAGACCTACTCCTCCGGCATGTACGCTCGACTCGGTTTCGCGGTGGCCATCCATGTCGATCCCGACATTCTGCTCATCGACGAAGTTCTGGCGGTGGGCGATGAGGCCTTCACCCGGAAGTGCCTGGAGAAGATCGGGGAATTTCGCAGACGCGGCAAGACCATCGTCATCGTCACCCACAGCCTCGGCCTGGTCGAGAAGATGTGCGACGAGGCCCTGTGGCTGCGCAAGGGCAAGGCAATGGATTCGGGTGACCCGAAACGGGTGGTCGACGCCTACCTCAGCTTCGTCGCCGGGCAGGAGAACGAACTGCTCGGCAAACGCGAAAACCGCGAGGCGGGATCGAGCAACGAGAAGATCCATAACGAGGCCCCCGAGGAAAAGCGTCGCTGGGGCAGCGGCGAGATCGTACTCCACGAAGTCCACCTGAAGGACATCGAGGGTCGCGCGGCCCACGTCTTTGTGCCCGGAGACACCCTGAGAGTCGAAGTCAGGGGCGAGGCAAAAAGCGAAGTCGAGGATTTCGTCTTCGGCGTGGGGATCTTCACCACGGACGGCGTCTCCGTCTATGGAACGAACACCCATATCGAGGAGTTCAGACCAAAGCGGGTCGAGGGGCACTTCGACCTCACCTTCGAGATCCGCGACCTTCGCCTGGTGGAGGGCAGCTACATAGTCGACATCGCCGTGCATCGGAAGGACGGGACACCCTACGACTATCACCGTGGGCTCTATTCCTTCCGCGTTCGGAGCCGGGTCAAGGACGTCGGGGTCTACCGGCCCCACCATCGCTGGACCTTCTCGCAAAACCTCCAGATCGATGTGCCCGAAAGCCGGGCCGAGCTCAATCTGAGACCGACCGAGCGACACGACCGGCGAAATCGCGCGGACACCCGGGCCGCGCTTCAGAACGAACGAGCCAGCTTCCGCGCGCTTGGGCGAAGGGTCGCTTTCACCAACGGTTGCTTCGACATCCTCCACGCGGGCCACGTCCGGCTGTTGGAACAAGCCAGAGCCGAAGCGGACGTTCTGGTGGTTGGAGTGAACTCCGATGCCTCGGTGAAACGATTGAAGGGCGAGGCGCGGCCCATCATCAATGAGCAGGAAAGGGCGGAGGCGCTCCTGGCCCTGGAGTGTGTGGATCGAGTCGTGATTTTCGACGAAGACACACCGATCGAGACCATCAACGCCGTGCGTCCGGATGTTCTCGTGAAAGGCGCCGACTGGCCCCTCGACCAGATCGTGGGCCGAAGGGAAGTGGAGAGCCTCGGGGGCCGCGTGGTTCGGGTCGAGATTCTCCCGGAACGATCCACCACCGCCCTGATCAGGAAGGCCGAAACCGGGGCCGACGCTTCGTAAGTGAAAAGCCCCGCTTCTTTTCTGGCCCGGGAACCCGGGTTCCAGGCCCTTCAACGGGCGATCGAGGGGGAGCGGACATCGTGCGTCACCGGGCTGTTCGGACCCGCGCGCCTTCTTGTTCCGCTAGCCAGCACCCCTCGTCTCCTCGTCTTTCTGGCGCCGCATGAAAAAGATCTGGAGATCCTCACCGGGGACGCAGAGACCCTGATCCCCTGGCTTGGGGCGCCCGGTGCGCTCGCCACCTTCAGAGACGTCCCACCGCTCGTGTCCGGCACCGGTCCAACGCCTGAAGATCACGAGCGCACCCAGTCAACCCTCGCCCTTCACGACGGCACGGTTCGCGCGGTCCTTCTTTCCGCGGCGGCCCTCGTTCACTCCGTGCCCGCTCCCGAGGTCATTGAGCGGCGGCGCCTGACCGTGCGCGTGGGTGAGGAACTGCTGGTGGACATGCTGCTCGAGCATCTCGACAGCGCCGGTTACCGTCGAGAAGATCCGGTGGTCGAGGCTGGGTCGTTTGCCCGCCGGGGCGGGATCGTGGATGTGTTCCCTCCGGGCCGTCTCTGGCCCCTGCGGGTCGAGTTCTTCGGCGACCGGATTGACAGTCTGCGCGAATTCGATCCCTCGACCCAGAGGCGAAGGCAGGATGTGGAAGAAGTCGTCCTCCTTCCCTTCGGCGTTCCCGCGGGCGGCTCCCGACTCGCGATTCCCGAGATCCTTCCGCCCCACTGGCTGGTGGTGCTCGATCCCGACGCGGTGCGGGCGGAGATGGATCGGGCCTTTCATGCCAAGACCGCCCTTCACGGAGACCTCGACCCGGACGACCCCAGGACGCTCCCGTCGTTCGAGACCTTTGTCGACCCGACCCTGGTCCGGGCCTACCTCGACCGGTTGCAGCGTATCGACCTCCGGGAGGTCGCTGTTGATCAGAACGCGATCCATATCGCCTCCAGGCCGAGCGTGCAATATCGCGGCGACCTCAAGCAACTGCGCGAAGACCTTCGGGCCAGTGCGGCCAAGAATTTCATCCTCCTCGGTACGCCCGGCCGCGCGCAACGCCTGAGCGAGACCCTGTTCGAGGGCGGGATCGCCATCGGCGAAGACATGAAGGTGGAAGTGGGGTCCGGCTACCTGTCTCGTGGCGTCGAATTTCCCCACAGCGGTCTGCGCCTTCTGGCGGACGGAGATGTCTTCCCGGAGGAAGTCCACACCCACAAACGAAGGAACGTGGTTCGCTCCTTCCTGTCCGATTTCCGCGACCTCAAGCCCGGCGACTACGTCGTCCATGAAGACCACGGGATAGGCCGCTTTGTCGGCCTTGAGAGTCTTCACGTCCTCGGTTCCGACGCCGAGTTCATGGTGGTGAGCTACCAGGGCGGCGATCTGTTGCGGGTGCCCGTGGAGTCCTTCCATCGCATCCAGAAGCATCGTGCGGCCGAGGCGTCGAATCCTTCCCTCGACAAACTTGGCGGCACCGGCTGGACGAAAACAAAGTCTCGGGTCAAACGGGCCATGCGCGACATGGCCGCCGAACTGCTCAAGGTTCACGCGGAGCGCAAGACCCGACAGGGCTTCGCGTTCTCGCCATCCTCACCCTGGCTTTCCGAATTCGAGAACGCTTTCGAATACGAGGAAACCCCCGACCAGAAGAAGGCCATCGACGACGTCTTTGCCGACATGTCCTCACCCACCCCGATGGATCGCCTGGTCTGCGGCGATGTGGGTTACGGCAAGACCGAAGTCGCGATGCGCGCGGCCATGCGCGCCGTGGCCGACGGCAAGCAGGTGGCAGTTCTCGCCCCAACCACGATCCTGGCCTTCCAGCACCTCCAGACGTTTCGGCGCCGCTTCGCGCCGTTTCCCGTCACCACAGAAATGGTCTCTCGCCTTCGCTCCCCCCGCGAGAATAAGGACGTCCTCACCCGTGCCGGCGAAGGCAAGGTGGACATCGTGATCGGGACCCACCGTGTGCTTTCCAAAGACGTCGAGTTCAAGGACCTTGGCTTGGTGATCGTGGACGAGGAGCAGCGATTCGGCGTGGCCGCCAAAGAGCGGCTGAAACAGAAAAAGGCCACGATCGACAGCCTGACCCTGTCTGCCACCCCGATCCCGCGCACGCTTCAGATGGGCCTTTCGGGCCTGCGCGACATGTCGGTCATCGAAACCCCGCCACGGGACCGACTGGCCATTCAGACGATGGTGGTGAAGTTCTCGAAGGACCTCATCGCGACCGCCATCCGTCACGAACTCGAACGCGAGGGTCAGGTCTACGTAGTTCACAACCGGGTGGAATCCATCTACTCCCTGGCCAGCATGATCAAGGAACTGGTGCCGGAGGCGCGAGTGGTGGTGGGCCATGGGAGCATGACCGAGACCGAGCTCGAGAAATCTATGCTGGCCTTCGTGGAAGGCCGCGCCGATGTACTGGTGGCCACCACCATCGTCGAGAACGGGCTGGATGTTCCGCGCGCGAACACGCTGATCATTCATCGCGCCGACCGGTTTGGCCTCGCCCAGCTCTACCAGCTGCGCGGTCGGGTCGGCCGCTCGGATCGACCGGCGTTCGCGTACCTGATGGTGCCGCCCGGCCGGGTGCTTTCAGAAATCGCTCAGCGCCGCCTGGCCGCGATTCGAGAGTTCTCGGATCTTGGTTCGGGCTTTCGCCTGGCCGCCCTCGATCTGGAAATGCGGGGAGCCGGGAACCTCCTGGGCGGGGAACAAAGCGGACACATCCTGGCCGTCGGCCTCGATCTCTACCTGAAGCTCCTCGGGGATGCGGTTCGGGAACTGGAAGCCGGTGGCGAAACCAGTCTGCCCGAGCGCACGGTCTTGAATCTGCGCATTGACTTGCGACTCAAGACCAGCTACATCGCCGAAGCCCGTGACCGCATCCTCATCTACAAGCGCGCGGCCGACGCCTCGCGATTTGAAGATATCGTCGCCATCGAAGGCGACCTGCGTGACCGATTTGGACCCCTGCCCCAGGAGGCCATCGATCTGCTCGCCTACTCCCGGCTTCGGATTCAAGCCGAAGGGCTGGGAATTGCCCGGGTCGATCGAGCGGGCTCCCGACTCGACCTCCGCTTCGGCGAAGCCCCTCCTCTCGATCCGGCCAGGCTCGCTCGCCTGGTCGCCGGATGGGCCGGGGCCAAACTTGGGTCCGAAGGCAAGACGTTGACCCTGCCCTTGTCACCAGGTGCCGCCCTGGACGCGTCAAGAGGAGCGCTCGAACGCCTCATGTCGGCGAAAATCGGGACACCTTGATCGAGCGCACTCCCCGAAAATGGCCAGTCCGAGGGCTCGTCGGCCTTTTTTTCACGGTTTTTCTCGGGTGCCGAGCCCCCCTCGATCCCGTGGTGATTCGGTTCCGGGGCGTGGATGTCCGGAATAGCGCGTTTCTGAAGGAACTGGAACCCCTTGCCACGAAAGGCACGGACATTGCCGATCCGGTGATGAGAGCCTCCGCGTTCAATCGCTTCGTCGAAGAAAGAGTGGTGGCGATCGCCGCATCTGCCGTCGGGAAAACAGAAGCAGTGGACGATCCGGTCGAGGCGGAAAGATGGCTGGCCTCCAACCTTGAACCCACCCGCGTCTCGGAGTCCGAAGCCCGCGCCTTTTACGATGCTCACCCGGAAGTGGCGACGGTGTCCGAGTCGGTGACCCTGCGGGAGATACTCGTTGCCACCAACCAGGAAGCGCGGGACGTGGTGCGGATTCTGGGCGCAGATCGGAATGCTTTCGAACTGCTGGCCCGCACGCGGTCCCGGTCGCCGCACGCGCAAAGAGGGGGCTTGATGGGTTCCTTCCGCCGCGGCGAACTGCCGCCAGCGATCGAACAGACCGCTTTCGGCATGGCCGTCGGTCAGATCTCCGGCATCGTAACCACCGCCTTCGGGTACCATCTTCTCCGGCAGGAGGCGAAGACGGCCGCCGCCACTCGATCCTTTGCGGAATCCCGCCCCGAAATCGAGTCCCGGCTTTCGGAGGCCAAGGCGCGTCTCAGAATGAAGCAACTCATAGACAGTCTGGTATCCCAGGCACAGGTGAACCATGAAGCAGTTATCGCTCGCTAGTATCGTCCTGGGAGGAGCCTTGGGCGCCTCTGTCCTGGCCCACGCCGATGTCATCGAGCGAGTGATCGCTCGTGTGAACTCACAGATCGTGACCCTCTCGGAGTTCGAAGCCCGTCAGCTCGCAGCAGTCCAGGCGGCGCGGGTTCCAGAGGGCGAGATTGAAGCCTTTCTGCGGCAGAACAACGCCAAACTCCTCGACGAAGCCATGGAGGAACTGCTTCTGGTGGACCGAGCGGCCACCCTCGGCATGAAGTTGCGATCGGAGTACCTGGATCAGGTCATCGAGGACATCAAGAAGGAACAGAACATCACCTCCGAAGAGGATTTTCTGGCTCAGTTGAAGCGAGAAGGACTCACCATAGAAGCCCTGCGTCGCAACATCGAGCGCTCCGTCGTGGTGAGGCAGGTCCGGACCCGCGACATCGATCCCAAAGCACAGGTGAGCGACGCGGAAGTGCGCGCCGAATACGAGCGCCGCAAGGGAGCGGACTTCACGCGCAAGGCCACGGTGCACCTGTTGGAGATCGTGGTGAAGGGCGACGGCGCTTCAACACTGGCCGCGTCGATTGCCAATCGGCTGAAGAAGGGCGAAGACTTCGAAACCCTGGCGAAAGAACACTCCACAAGCGCCAGCCGGACCGCAGGTGGCGACCTCGGCCGAGTGGAACCTTCCGACCTCAATCCGGCCCTTTCCTCCGCCATCGCCGAGCTTCGGCCGGGCCAGATCTCGGCACCCGTGGAGATCGACGGTTCATTCTGGATTCTCAAAGTTCAAGAGCGCATGGCCGACGAAGTCACCGCCTTCGATCAGGTTAAGGAGAGGCTTCGGGAAGAGTTGTCGCGTGAGAGGTTTGAGAAGGTGTACGGCGACTACGTCGCCGACCTCAAGAAGAACGCGGTCTATACCGTCTACGTGCGGGAAGCGCCGACCACCATTGGCCGCAAGCCGAAGGCGGCCCCGCGGCCCGTCAACACCGACGACGAGTTCACGACCACAGGATCCGCGGCTCCCGAACGCGTCACGGTTCCGCCCCCTTCAGCACGGCCAACGCCGACGCCGGAACTCCTTTAGCCGGCCGCCGAGATAGTTTTTCGATGATCGACCCGGGCCAGAGTATCGGAGTCATCGTCCGCGGTCTGATTCTGAGGATTCCGAGGGGACGCGTGGCCACTTACGGGACCATCGCTCGCGCGGCCCAACTGGAGGGTCGGCCGATCGGAGGCGCCCGCACGGTATCCTGGATCCTCGCATCCCTGAAGGTCGGCGATGACACTCCTTGGCACCGGGTGGTGGGGGCGGGGGGTGTCATCCTCCTTTCCGACCGCCGGGGAGCACGTCAGAAGAGCCGCCTCCAGGGCGAAGGCGTTCGATTCACGAAAGGCTTGATTGAACCCGGCCACATCGCGGACGAAGCCCTGATCCTGGCCCGCCGGGGCCGAAGGAGCGCAAGCTCCTGATGGGAATCGAGGCACCCATTACGGAAAGGCAACCTCAAGGGTAGCCTTCTAGCAGCGAGCCCATACGGACCGCCGACACGCCCCGCCCTCGTTGGACCGGGGCTCCTAGCTCCTAGCCTAGACGGTCGGGGGTCCGGTGAGGATGTCGAACTGCTCCTGACTCAGGAGGGGGTCAGCCTCCACATCCAGCGGCTCGGACAGCAGGCTGGAGATCGAGGACAAGAAACCGCTGTCTCGTTCCTCCAACAGAACATCGGCGACCGCAGGTGCCGCGCGCAACGTAAGTTTCTGGGTCTTCAGTTCCGCGGGGAGCTTTCGAATTTCATCGTAGATCTCCGTCAGGATAGTGGGCACGCTCTTCACGCGACCCACCCCTCCGCATTCCGGACACGTCTCACACAACGTCTTGCTGAGCGATTCGCGCACTCGCTTACGGGTCAGGATCACCAGGCCGAACTCGCTCACGGAAAGGACCCGGCTGGTCGCGCGATCTCGTCGCAGTTCGCCGTCGAGGACCGCGAGAACTTTCTTCCGGTTCTTTCGGTCCTTCATGTCGATGAAGTCCAAAACGATGATGCCGCCCAGATCCCGAAGCCGGAGCTGACGCGCGATTTCTCGAGCCGCCTCGATGTTGTTTTTGACGATCGTCTCTTCGTGATCGCTCTTACCCACGAACCGGCCGGTGTTCACGTCGATCGCCACCAGGGCCTCGGTCTCCTCGACCACGATCGATCCGCCGGATTCGAGGGGCACGCGAGTTTTGAGCGCTCGCTCCAGCTCCGCGTTGATTCCGAAGTCATCGAAAATATGGCCCGGGCGGTTGACCAGGCGGACTTTCGAAAGCAGTTCCGGATCGACGCGGTCCAAGAAGTTGTAGACCTTCTTATGCAGCTCGGGATCGTCCACGTGAACGCCCGCCACGTCCTTCCCCAGGAGGTCGCGAAGCAACCGCTCGACGAGCGAAGGCTCCTTGTAGAGAAGCATCGGCGCCTTGCCGCGCGAGGCCACACCGCGAACCTCATCCCAGGTCCGGATGAGATTTCGCGCATCCCGTTCGAGATCCACGACCTCACGACCCAGAGCCGCGGTCCGGCCGATGAATCCACCACCACCGTTTTCTCGTCGGATTCCTTTGAGGAAACTCTTCAGGCGCTTCCGCTCGTCGTCGTCCTGAACCCGCCGGGAAACCCCCACATGCTCGACGGTCGGTAGAAAAACCATGAAGCGTCCGGGCAGCGAGATGTGCGCGGTGATGCGCGCCCCCTTGGTTCCGAGTGACTCCTTGACCACCTGGACCACGATGTCCTGGCCCGGGCTCACCAGATCTTCGATGGGGGCGGCCTTGGCGCCACGTTCTTCTTCTTCGAGGAGATTCTCGGGAAGGTCTTCGAATACGTCCTCGGCGTGCATGAAGGCGTCACGCTCGAGGCCGATGTCAACGAAGGCCGAACCCATGCCCGGCAATACGCGGCTCACCCGCCCCTTGTAGATATTGCCGGCGGTGGACGCGTGCTCGGAACGCTCGATGAAGAACTCCGCGACCTGGGAGTCTTCGAGAAGGGCGACGCGCGTTTCTTTGGGAGAAGAAGTGACGACCAGCTCGCGCCTCATGCGGGGCGCACGAACGACAGTCGGAGAGGGTTCATTTGTAAAGCTCTATGTTGGGCCCGTCAATTGGCGAATCGGCGCATCCTGACGCTGAGGATCAGGCCGAGCGTGATAAAGGTCGCGAGCACCGAAGAACGACCGGCGCTCATCAGCGGCAGGGGCAGGCCCTTGACGGGGAGAAGACCCGCCACCATGGCGACATTGTAAACAACCTGGAACGTGAGTGTGGCGGTCAGGCACGATACGAGGATCGCTCCCAGTCGATCCCGCGCCAGTCGGGCGATATCGAGACACCGCCAGAGGAGTGCTAGATAGAGGCCGAGAGTGACGCCGACGCCCACGAAACCGAACTCTTCGGCCAGGACGGAGAAGATGAAATCTGTCTGCCGGGCCGGGAGATATCCAAGCTGGGTCTGCGAACCTTCACCGTAGCCTTTGCCGGTCAGGCCCCCCGAGCCCACGGCGATCTGAGACTGCTTCTTCTGATAGCCGGAGCCTCGCGGATCGAGGTCGGGGTCCAGAAAGGAATAAATGCGAGCCTTTTGGTAGTCGCGCAGCAGAAACTCCCAGGAGATCAAACCGAAGACCACCAGAAAGCCACTGAGGATCAGGATGGACTTGTAGCGAAGACCGGCGAGAAAGGCCCCGACGAAGAACATCGGCAAAAGGGAAACCGCGGTACCGAGGTCGGGTGCAGCGGCGATGGTCAAAGCAAGAACTCCGGTGATGGTGGCGGGAACCAGAAGGTCCCCAAGTCCGAGCGACTCCTTCTTCATTTCAGAGAAGAGCTTGGCAATAACGAGCGCCGCCACGATCTTGGCGAACTCGGATGGTTGGAACTGGACCGGGCCCACACTCAACCAGCGTTTTGTCCCCGCGATTCGGGGAGCGATCGCGAGCGTGGCGATCAGCACCACCAAGGCGATACCAAGCAGGACGGGAGAACGATCGGCGAGCTTCCGATAGTCGGTCGCGGCCACCACCAGCAGCAGCAGGACGCCGATCGCGATGGCGCCCGCCTGTCCCACCCAAAGACCCTCCAGCCGTGTGTCCTGGGTGGCGCTTGCAATCATGGCCACCCCCAGGCTGCTCAAAAGCAGGGTCAGTCCGATCAGCGGATAGTCGAGGCCTTGAAAAAGACGGCGCAGCACTTAGGGTGACACCCGACGTTCCACCGGCGATAGGCTTCGCGGAAGCAGGAACCTCGCGAAGATCGCGCGGGCGACGGGAGCGGCTGCGGCACCGCCGCTCCCCCCGTGGTCCACCAGAACCGCCAGAACAATCCGCGGGCTATCAAAGGGCGCGAAACCGGCGAACCAGGCATGGGGCTGGATGGCCTCGATGTCCTTGGTCAGCTTGGCGGACGAAACCACCTGGGCTGAACCGGTTTTCCCCGCCACTTCAACCTCCGCAATATGCGCATGCTGCCCCGATCCCCCCGAGTTGACGGCCATGAACAGTCCCCGGCGAATGGCCGCGATGGTCGAAGGCTTGAACCCCATCGACACCGCGGGTTCGTAAACCGCCGGCTTGCCGGCCACCAGTCGGACGATATGAGGCCGCACCAGCCTCCCCCCGTTCGCGATCGCCGCCATCATCCGCGCCATTTGGAGGGGGGTGGCGAGGACCTGGCCCTGTCCGATGGAGACGGAGATGGTTTCCCCCTGGTACCAAGGAGCCTTGAACAGCCGCTCTTTCCAGGCGGTGTCGGGGATGAGGCCGCGGGCTTCGCTCGGAAGGTCCACTCCCGTGACCGAGCCCAGACCGAACTTCCTCGCATACGCCGCGATGCGCTCGATTTCGAGGCGAGCCCCCAACTGATAGAAATAAACATTGCAGGAATCTCCGAGCGCGCGGCCAAGGGAAACCACACCGTGCCCGGAGGGACGGTTGCACTTGAAGACATGCCCGTAAATCGAGGCGTAGCCCGGACAGAAGGTGGTGGACTCCGGAGAGATGAGCCCCTCTTCGAGAGCGGCCGCGGCCACGACAACTTTGAAGAGACTCCCTGGCGCGTACTGCCCCTGAACGGCCCGATTGAGTAGCGGGGTCCGAGGATCGCGGGTCAAACCTTCCCAGACCGTTCGTTCGATTCCGGAGGTGAAACTATTCGGGTCGAACCCCGGAGAAGAAACAAGGCCCAGGATCTCCCCGGTGAAAGGATCGAGGGCCGCGGCACTCCCCGCACGGTTCGCGAACGCCCCTTCCATTGCCGCCTGGAGGTCGGTCGAAAGCGTGAGTTCAACCGCCCCGCCGCCCCGCGCCGGCTGATCCTCGGAAAGTTCGATTTCGACGCCGCGGCTGTTCACCACCATGCGCCGCAGTCCGTCGGTTCCGGTGAGGTCCTCGTTGTAGAGCGCCTCGAGGCCCGACTGGCCCACCAGCCGGCCCGGCTCAAAATCCGCGAACGCCGGCTGTTTCAGCTGCCGATCGGTGACTTCTCCCACCCGCCCCACCACATGAGCGGCACTTCGCGCCAGGGGATAGGACCGAACGGGGACCACTTCGACACTGACCTCCGGCATCTCCCGGCGTCGCGCCTCGACCGCCGCCACATCTTCGAACGTCGCCTTCGTCTTGATGGTGACGGGCTGATAGGCGGCGCGGGGCCGGCTCAGCTTCTGCCGGATCTCGGCCTCGTCGACTTTGAGCAGCGACGAGAGGGTTCCGGAAATCCTGTCCACCGAGCCCGACGGGCCCATGGTCACCACGATCCGGAAAGCGGGCTTATTTTCCGCGAGGATGTTCCCATTCCGGTCGGTGAGCATTCCGCGCGGAGCCGCGATGCTCAGGGTCCGGATCCGGTTATTTTCCGCGAGTTCGCGATAGTGTTTCGAATGCACCCCCTGTAGCAGCCAGAACTGGAGCAAGAGCAGGGCGACAAGGGCCAGGAGGCCGTTTTGCAGCCCATCCAGACGCTGTTGCGCGGACCGCAGATCTTCGTAGATCTTCATGTCGCCTGAATCGTTCGCCGTTCGAACAGCGCGAAGAGGACGAGACCCACGGCCGCGTTGATCGAGCCGCGGATGGTCATGGCCATCGGAGAGTACTGCACCGGCGACATGCCAAAAGCGGGTGCTATCCACTCGAAAGCACGCGTATCGATGACCGTGACGGTGAGCAGGAGGAAGAATCGCGGCACGGCACCCGTGATCAGAAAACGCGAGCCCAGAAGCCCGAGCGCGAATCCGAGCACCAGGCGTATCAGTCCCGACACTCCGCTGATTCCCCGGCCAAAGAGAGCCTCGGAGAGCCATCCGGACACCGAGCCTCCAACCATTCCGAGCAGTTCGCCGCGCGAAAGGGCGAACCAGGTAGCGACCACCAAAGGAAGGTCGACGTACGCACTGATCGGAAGAAACAGACTGAGTCCGCTTTGCAGGAGCAAAGCGAAGGCGAGCAGGGCTAGGGCGATCAGGTTTGCCTTCATGGCAGGGGCGGCGGTGACGCCTTGTCCCTGGGCGCAAGGGACACAAAGACCTGCTCCGCGAAAGCCGGAGAGGCCGAAGGGCGGACCCACACTTCCCTGAAGAGGCCTACCGGTTCCGCCACCCGCAGCACGGTGCCGACGACCAGTCCCTTTTCGAAGAGTTGATCCAGACCGGAGGTGACGACCACTTCTCCCGGTTCCACGACCGCTAGGCTTGGAACGTATTTCATGAGGAGCAGTGGCGACCCGTCCCCCTCATCCTGAAAGCCCGAAACAATCCCGTCCACCCGTCCCCGCTCGGTGAGAACCGCGGCTCCGCTGTCGCGATCGACGAGCAATTGGACGCCCGCCGAGTTTGGCGCCACGGTGATGACGCGTCCCAGCACCCCCGAAGGAGAGAGAACCGTGGCGCCGTGAAACACACCGTGAGACGAGCCCTTGTCGATTGAAATGGTCTTGAACCAGGGCGAAGCATTGCGCGCCACCACATCCGCGAGGAGTGTCGCCATCGGCAAACGTGGTTTGAGATCCAGCAGCACCCGCAAGCGCGCGTTCTCTTCAACCGCGGCCCGCTGAGAGAGAAGCTGAACCTCGGCCACCCGGAGCAGGACCTTGAGACGTTCGTTCTCGGACCCCACCGAATGCAGGTCGACCACGGAACCCCAGGTTCCAACCATGCCGCCGGCGACGGCCGAGATGGCGTTTTGTACCGGAGAGAAGATCGAGAGGAGGGTTCTTTCGAGCATGGAGACGCCGCCCACGTCAACCTGGCGGGAAATGGCGACAAGATGGAAGATCAGGAAGGCGAGAAGCCACATCCACGACCGGCGCATCGGGAGACTCTCGGTTCGCACGCGCGGGACAGGGGAGTCCATGACGTTCTCTTAGGTCGTGAGATCGGTCAAGCCGGCCGAAGCCCGAGCCACCAATATTCCCCGCGGCCGCTAGTCGATGCAGATCTTGCGGAGCAGGTCGAAGTCGGTGAGCATCCGCCCGGTACCGAGAACCACGCAGCTCAAAGGGTTTTCCGCGACCATCACCGGCAGGCCGGTTTCTTCGCGCAGGAGTTTGTCCAGCCCCCGCAGGAGGCTGCCGCCGCCGGTCAGGACGATGCCGCGATCCACGATATCGGCGCACAACTCGGGAGGCGTTCGCTCCAGAGCCACCCGCACCGCGTTCACGACGACGCTCACCGGTTCACGCATCGCCTCGCGGATTTCACCGTCCGTCACCGTGAGAGTCTTAGGGATGCCTTCGATCAGATCGCGGCCCTTCAGTTCCATGGACAGCGATTGCTCCAGGGGAAAGGCGCTGCCGATCTCCAGCTTCACCTGCTCGGCGGTGCGCTCTCCAATCAAGAGGTTGTACTTGCGCTTGATGTACTGGATGATGGCTTCGTCGAGTTCGTTCCCGGCCACCCGGACCGATTTTGAGTACACAATTCCGGCGAGTGAGATGACCGCCACGTCGGTGGTTCCTCCTCCGATGTCGACGACCATGTTTCCGGAGGGTTCCGTGATGGGCAGGCCGGCCCCGATCGCGGCCGCCATGGCCTGGTCGACGAGATACACCTCGGAGGCCTTGGCTTTGAGCGCCGAGTCGCGAACCGCGCGCTTCTCGACCTGGGTGACCTCGGAAGGAATACCGATGATGATCCGCGGCCGCACAAAGGCGTTTCGATTGTGGGCCTTGCGGATGAAGTGAGACAACATCTTCTCGGTGATCTCGAAGTCCGCGATCACTCCGTCTTTCATGGGCCGGATGGCCACGATCCCGCCCGGCGTCCGTCCAAGCATCTCCTTCGCGTCGTGGCCCACCGCCTCCACCCGGCCGGTTCTCACATTCACCGCGACGATCGAAGGTTCGGAAACAACCGTGCCTTTCGACTTCACAAAGACGAGCGTGTTTGCGGTCCCGAGATCGATCGCAAGATCATTCGAGAAATAGCTGAAGTTAAGGATGGATCGAAGCAGACTCAATTAAGTACTAAAGCCTTTTTGTGGAGTGCTGATTGGGCTGGCGGCGACCACGCGGTCTTTCCCCAGGGCTTTCGCCTGATACATCGCCTGATCCGCACCGGCGATCAGGGCGCGCACGTCTTCGGCGGTATCAGGATACGCTGCTATTCCAACCGACGCCGAAACGTGGGCTTCGAGGCCCATGGACTCGAGGAAACGCGTGCCGCTGATCACCTGTCGGATTCTTTCCGCGATCACCAGACCGCCCGAAAGCGGCGTCTCCGGAAAGAGGATCACGAATTCGTCGCCGCCATATCGGATGAGTACATCGGCATCTCGGACGGTCTTCTCAAGTATGGCCCCCACTTCCACCAGCGTTCTCGATCCGGCCAGGTGGCCGTGGGTGTCATTCACGGCCTTGAAACCATCAAGATCCATGAAGAGCAACGACAGCGATGAGCGGGTCCTTCGGCATCGCTTCAACTCACGATCCAGATAGAGGGCCATGAAACGGGAGTTGTAGAGCGCGGTCAGGTCATCGGTGAACGTGAGCCGTCGGGTTCTTTCGAAGGTCTGGCCATTGCGGACGGCGAGGGCCAGGGTCTGCGCGCTGTCTCTTATACACATCTGACGCTGCCGACGAATAGAGAGGTGTAG
>ENA-ORBV01009264-ORBV01009264.1-microbial-mat-metagenome-genome-assembly--contig:-NODE-9264-length-16226-cov-6.531674_pt1 | contig 16226 bp, 21 predicted proteins | sample MGYA00237777_ERZ505514 | MGnify/ENA primary metagenome ERZ505514 (study PRJEB26160, sample SAMN06269048) | microbial mat metagenome | isolation source: Oligotrophic lake microbial mat | place... | reverse complement strand
GCATCGCCGGACAGAGCATGAGCTTCATCACCATCGACGAGTCAGCAACGCTTTCGGATACCGAATGATCTTCTTTGGCCGCGTCGAAGCCTCCCTCCCAGAAGCGCTAGCATGGAAGCCTCAGTCAACAACAGGTTGCGTTATTAACAGATCATGGGATAATATCGACAGACTTTTGCCCGAGGTTGAGGTCTTAATCCAAGTCCACGACTCGCTCGTGGGTCAGTATCGCACCGAAGGAAACGACGATATGCCAGCTCGCATCCTGGAAGCCTCCCGCGTCGTGGTTCCCTACGACCGCCCTCTCATCATCCCATCAGGCATCAAAACCTCAACCCGTTCCTGGGGTCACTGCGAATGAGCAAGCGTAACTTCCCCGACTGGCTCGGGGCGTTTCAAGACTACGCTTCTTTCGGCGAAGCCCCTCGCCGGATGTACTTTTGGGTAGGATGTTCAACCATAGCCGGAGCCTTGCGCCGCCATGTATGGATAGACCAGTTCTACTTCAAGTGGTACGCGAATCTGTATGTCATTCTGGTTGCTCCGCCGGGCGTGGTGGCAAAGACTACTACAGCGGATATTGGGATGGACCTGCTGCGAAAAGTCCCAGGCATCCAGTTCGGGCCCTCCGTGGTCTCCTGGCAGGCCCTTGTCCAGGCTTTCGGAAACGCTGCCGAGGCGTTCGAAGTCCCCATACCGGGTAACACAGGGCCTGGTGTCTACGAGACCCACTCCCCCATGACTATCTCCTCGGGCGAGTTCGGCAACCTGCTAAACCCGCAAGACAAGGAAATGGTTGACATGCTGGTTAACCTATGGGATGGCAAGGGCTTCCGCAAGGTGACGAAACACTCGGGCTCCGACGACGTAGTAAACCCTTGGATAAACATCATCGCCTGCACCACGCCAGCCTGGATCGCCGGCAACTTCCCCGAGTACATGATCGGAGGCGGCTTCACTTCGCGCTGCGTGTTTGTATATGCTGACGCAAAGGAGCGTTACGTGGCCTACCCGGGTCTTCAAGTCCCCGCCGACATTGAGATCCAAGGACAAAAACTCGTCGCCGATCTCGAGCACATTGCAACCAAACTCGTGGGCGAATACAAGCTGACTCCCGACGCCATCACCTGGGGACAGGAGTGGTACGAAGCTCATAACAAAACGCGCCCGGCTCATCTCAACGATGACCGCTTCGGGGGCTACCTCGCGCGGAAGCAAACTTTCGTCCACAAGGTTGCAATGATTCTTGCCGCGTCGCAGCGAGACCAGCTGACAATCACCAAAGCGGACCTCGAGATCGCAGCCGTCATGATCACTGACCTCGAGGCCGAAATGATTAACGTCTTCCGCAAGATCGGGCGTTCTGATGTAAGCCAGTCCGCGGACCGTCTGGTCGCGTATCTTAAGCTCCGTGGTGAGTGCCCCTACGCGGAGGCTTACCGTTACATTCATGCACAATTCCCTTCAATGAAAGACTTCGAAGATGTGCTGAAGGGACTCATCCAGGCCGGGTATGTGATTCTCACCCAAGTCGCCAACACCCCGACACTTCGTTATAATATCGCAGGAGAAGAAAAGCTATGAAGTACGCTTGGTTTTGCGCCCACTGCGGCGTAGATTGCTTTTTTACCGACAAGCTCCCCGTTCGGGGAATGCTTGTGAGCGCGGCCGACTGGACTGATGTATGGGGGAAAATCCCAGTGGGCGGGAGTATGGTGCAATGTTACTCGTGCAAAAATGCACTATTGTCAACCACAGCCTACATGCGCTCTTTCCTGCTCCCTACGGCAGGTCAGCAACAGCCACAAACATAGTAGCTTCGTCGTATAGCTCGTTCCAGGTGCGCCGATGCGGTTTCCCTGGACGCCAGTTGTCAAGGTAATACTGCCAGGCTCCCTCGATATCGCCGATCTGCGGCAGGGGTCGCGGGTCTGTGTACAGCAGCAGGCGAGCAAAGCAGCACGCTAGCAGATCATCGGTAGCAAGCAGCCAATGCACGGCTCGCGAACTTGCATCGCAGTTCCTAGCAGCACAGACATTGGCTGCATGCCGCTTTGAGGTTGCGTGCTGCAACACTCCGAGCGTTCCACCTCCCCGCTCAAACTGCCAGAACCCGCGAGCTGGTCCCATGATCTGCACCCGGTGCTTGAACCGGGATTCCTGCAGAGCGATAGCAAGCAGCATAACTCGCACCCGAGACGAGTCCATGGATGCTGGTAGCAGCAGTGCTGCAGGATTGATGATATCTCGAATTACTTCAAATAAGGTCATGCTGGTTACTCCTTAGTGGGTGAATCAGTACGAGCCATAAACACATCAGTGCTCTCGGGCTGGAATCTGGTGCGCAGCGATTGCAGATCCGATGCTCGCAGTCGTTCCGCTTCGATGCCGAGCTCAACACCCCTCTGTTCCGCGCCTTTCGCCATCAGCGCAGCTTGTTCTGCGGTTGTGATTGCAGCCTCACCGACTTTGCCCAATTGATGCGAAATGCCATTGGCACGTTCTTCCGAGCGCTTGTCGTTGCGCCGGTTCTGCACCCACAAAATAACAGCACCGACAACGGCTGGAATAATGACAGCTATGTTTTGCCAGAACGCATTGCCCCAGCTTTGGATCATGCCGATCAGTGCCAGTTGTACTGCCTCGCTCATGATGTTACTACCATAAAGACGCAGCTCATCACCAGCAAGGAGTCGAACAGCACAAGATAGAGTTTCATTTTCCGAAGACCCTGTTCCAGATTTCCACCATCAGCCAGGCGCTGATAAGTATCCTGATGATCCACTCGCCGAGTTTCCCCAGCGCTTTTCCGAAGTATTTGATTTCGTGCCATGTGTTTATCCACCTTGCGATTCGATCGAGTCGAGCTTCGTTCCTGGTACGCGTGTATTCGTCCTTATCATTCATCTGACTCCTTACAGGCTTACCAGCCACACTGCAAAGCGCCGGTCTCGGAGTAGCTTCTGCCACTCGTCATCAGTCATGGTCTTATTCCGATACCGTATCATGGCCTTTGCGTATTCCTCCTCCCGAATGCCGCGCTCGATCATCTCGGGAGTTAACTCAATGGTGTCAATGTGCGGTGGCTTGGTCATTACGTGCTACTTAGTACCGACCGCATTGAAGAAAGAATTTGTGCGATGCCATCGGCATTGAGGTGACACCCGTCGCCGGTGTACTGTGGCAAGAGCACGTTGCCTTCGCACACCGAATCGACAACATTGAGCCAACCGTATCCGGCCTCAATGCAAGGCCGGTAAGTGTAATTTGCAACCGGATTGACTACTCCGTTGATATAGGCACCATTGGGGTAGGCGGACGAGACATAGAACATCGTCATGAGCACGGGCTTAATGTCCCGCCATTTGAGTTTTGCGCACACCGCCAGCTGATCTGCCGCGATCTGCACGGCACTGCGGCCCGCGTCGATGTCGTTCTTGCCGCCCATGACAAAACACAGGCCAATGCCGTCCGCCAGCTGGTCGACTTGTAGCAAGATTTCAGACAGCCTGGCGCCAGAGACTGCCTGGTTGTCAGTGTCTATTCCGAGCAGCGTCGTCCAAGCTGGAACCGCGAGATGGCTGTCGCCGACGAACCCAATGACTTTGCGGTCGTACTCCGCAAGCAGCTTGCGAACGCTTGCGATAAATTGCGCGTCCTTCATACCGCTTTCCTCTGCCACGTTGCATCAAACCAAGTAATCGCATCGCCCCCTTCAACAACCAGCGACCCTCCGCTGCTTTGGTAAGCGTAGATTTCGACGTAATCTAGGCTGCCGTTGCACTCCACGAGTCCGCTAATCGAAAACGTGAACGCCGCAGAAGACAGTGCTGCCCATGCGCCTCGCTTGTACTCAACCCCGTTGCGATAGATCGACAAAAAACCGGGTGCTGCGGACGGCAATTTGACTGCGGCGGAGATCTGATAGATGCCCGCAACGTTGGGTGTAAATGTCGGGCTTGCATAGCAGCTGTTCGTGTCGTAACGCTCAGTGTTAAAGCCGACCCGGGTGGCTAACGCATTCGTAAGCGTTGCACCCGTCCCTGATTGGTAGGCCATTACCGCAGGCGGTGTCATTAAAGTATTGACAAACGCTTCGGTTGCCGCCCTCGACGCTGCACGCTGAAAGGCAAAGACATTCCAGCCGCTTGACGCAGCGTTTGGAATTGCGATGCAAGTATCACCAGCGACGGTCGTGATGTTGGCTGCGCCCGGAAGGTTCAAAGCCGCCGAATGCGTCAGGATCAACGCACCAGCAAACCGCAGGAATCTCGGGCCGTTGTACGTCGTGCCGAAGCCCGTTATCGTCGTCGTGCCCGTGATTTCGATTGCTGTGGTATTTTGTGCGCCAATATCGGTAGTTGTGGCTGACGCAAGAGTCGCGGCCAAGGTTTGGGAAAACAGTTGTTCCCACCGCGCGGAATCACCCGACGAAGTTCCAGCAGCCAGGCCCGTGAGTTTCTTCAAACCCATCGGAATATTGGCCAGCGCCGCACTTTGTCCGTCCCGAAGTAAGGTTTTTGACAGCGCCGTCTGCAAGTCAATCAAAAATGCATTGTACTTTGCTGAGTCAACAGGAGTACCTGTGACTGCGGCAGTTCCTGGCGGAACTGTGTAATTTCCATTTCCATCAAAGCTCATGGCTGTGATCCTTCCGTTTGTGTGGTTGCGTTGATAGCGCCGAGGTTGCTCAGGTCTCTAAGTACAGTGACCAATGAAGGATCACGCTTGGCCAGTTCCTCGAGGATTTTCATGTTCGCTGGTGTGGGGTCGGCTAAGAGGCGAGACAGTACTTTGTTTGCCTTAATCCGGGTCCCAATGTTTGCCACCCTCGCGGTTGAGCTAAACGGAGTCATTACGGTCGCTGTGTTTGACTGTCCCATGGTCTGACTCAGGCTTTCGACACCCCGCTCAGAATTGTTCCGGGCCAGAATGTCTGCCGCCCGGAGCCTCTCTCCAATCGGCAATGCTTGTGTAGGGTTAACCGCAGCCAGGTGGTCAGACAGTGCCATGCGTGTTGGGTTGGTCCCTGCTCCAACCGGCATGGCAGTCAGGTTTTTTCCTCTCAGTATATCGGCTATGTCAACCTGCGGGCTCATGTTGCGGTAGTTCTCCATGGCCTGGCGATACGGAGGGCTGAGTTCCTTAAGCGTCTCGTCCGCCACCCGATAGGCATTCGAGGAGGCTCCGCTGTCCAAAGCCCTGCCTGCCGCCTGTTGCGTGCGCGGGACCGCCTGCTTCAGACTCTTGATGTTTTTCGACAAAGCCTCGAGATTTGCCCCCGTTGGAGGACGCTGCGTAAGAGGATTAATCGTCGTAATGTCCGGAGCAGCCCCTGTCATGCTGAATTGACTCCAGCCATTATCGGGGATCGTGTTTAAGCCTGGGGGAGTAAGTGCTCCGCCCATTGGCCCCGGCACAGACAACGCATTGCCCTGTGGCGCAGGTAGAAACGGGGTTTGTGGCGCGGGGATTTGCCCGGCCACGGCGGGACCTGGGGCGATCGGTCCGACGGGTTGTGGACCCAGCGGAGTTACCGGCGTATAGCCTGACGTGCGGGGCAACGGCCCAGGACCTTGGGGAACTGGTCCCATGGGGTAAAGAGGAGTATGCGCGATAGTACGACGGCCTGCGCTCAGATAAGCATCATCCACAGTTCCGCGGTTTACCGGGTCCAGCTTCTCTTGCCGCATGCGCCGAAGGATCTCCACAATGTCGGCTCGCGGGGTCATCTGCCCGCTCATAGGAGCAACCGCCGACGCCGTGCGGTTTGCCTTGGCTTGGCTAAATACAGCCTCGTCCACCTGCGAGGGCAGCGTGCCGGCAGGGAGTGGATTCGGGGCAGCCAGATTCTGCGCCCTGGCCTTGGCCTCAGCCAGCAGCCGGGGAATGTCCCCGCCGTCTACTCCACGCCCGACGAGCTTGGCGTGCAGAGGCTGGCCGCCAATGGTGTTAGATATTTCACGTTCAATTGCACCAACCTGACTCGTCGCTGGCAGCGCGTCGCCCACCGTGTTCTGCGTCACACCGGCACGCTGAAGCCGCGCGGTCTCGGAATTGGCCTGTGCCCAGCCAGACGAGGAAACGTCCTTGGTTGCTTCGTACAAAGGAATCCCGTGCCGGGGAGTTGCAGCTCGTCCGGCTATAATAGCAGCAATCCCCGCAGCTGTCGACCCGGCAGCTCGCGCCAGAGGGTTTTGCTGCTGCTCGGTATCGAACCCGCGTGATACATCTCCGACAAACTCCCCGCCAGCCCCGATAAAAGCGTTTTGAGCTACTGGATTGCGAATTGTCGCGCTACCAGCTTGTCTTACTAACCCCGCAACACCAGGGGCGCGACCGTAGTTTAGCGCGGCTTTAAAGCCCCCCGTTCCTCCAAGAATCCCTCCGCCAACAGCGTTTCCTATGGAGTTTGCATAGCGACCAGCCTGCGTCTGCGGTACATGGGTCTTAATCCCTGTTTCGTCCTGCAACAGGCTCAGGAATTCCTCGCTCATAAACCGCTTGTTTTGAGTCGAGGTTGTGCCTTCGCCAAAGAGCTTATCCACGCCCCGAGCACCCAGGGCAAACAAGTCTCCTCCGATAAAGGGCGCACTGATCGCACCCTCAGCAAGTCCGCTGCCGGCGCTTTTAAGCACATCAACAATTTTGTCCTTGGCGGAAGCCTTCACCTCAACCGCCCCCTGGCTGGTCAGCCATGCTTGTTCTTCCGGCGTGAGTTTCCCCCCGGCATGGTCAACCGTAGACCCGTCGCTGAGTTTGTAAGCCGTAGGCATGGTTATTGTCTCCGGCGGAAACTAGGAGGCATGGCCGCAGGCGCGGACGGAGCCGGCAGGGCCTGGAACCCTTTGCCCATCATCAACTGCTCCATGTCGTCGGCGTTTCGCTGGTTGAGCCTGATGTTAAAGTTGTGCACCGGCAGGGCCGTGTTGTTGGGAAGATAGCTAGCCAAGCCACGAGCCCCGTCATTAAGCTTGCTTTGCACCTGCATGAGGTACTTCGTTTCGAGCAAAATCATCCGACGCACAGCCTCAGGATCGTTGCCGATAGAGCCCTGGGTTTCCATCATAAACTTCCGATCCGCGTCGGACACCTGCGCACCCAGTCCGCCCAGACGATTGAGCACCAGTTGGCCGAGTTGCATTTTTGCCATCTCAGTGGGAGTGGTCAAATCGCTGGCGGGGGCACCCAGAGTCTGTGCCCACTTCCGCATCCATTGCATAGCCTCTGCACCCGCTCCCATGCCGGGGTTTTTCTCCAGCGTCGTCAGGATGCTCTCGTTGTTGGAGAGCTGCTGCGTGGTCTTGACCCCGAGGTCGTGACCTTTTCCGCCCTCGATGAAGTACTTGGCTCGCTCGGAGTTCAGGTCGTTACCTTGGCGGGCGTCTACGCTCACGGTAGTCTTCGGGGGCTCCCACTTCACTGTCGGCTGGCCCTTGTTATCACGAGTCACAACCATCTGCGTGCCGTTGGGAGCGGTTCCGAATTCAGGCTCGTTCAGCGGGAAGTCAGGAATCTTGGCCTGCGGGTTGTTCTCCTGTGCATAGTGAGCCGCCGCACCAGGATTCATTTCCATCATGGCTTTGACAATAGCAGCTTGTTTGGTGTCTTCGGTCTTCTGCAGTCCCGTACCGTAGTTCTGAGTCGAGCCCCACGGCGACTGCATGGCCAGGGCAATGGCAGCCCGAGGGTCGCCAGGAACGCCCGGAACTGGCTGAATCGCATCGGGCGCAGTCATCGTGGGGGCGGTATCTCCGCCGTCGAGGATTTGCTGAGGATCAGGGCGCGGCACTCCCGGTGTGCCTGGGGTACCCTGAGCGAGACTCTGCACGCCCCGCAGATCTTCCGCCTTGGCCGTCTGCATCCGCTGACCCATTGCGGCCTGTGCGGTATCAGCCATTCCCATGTCCTTGTTGCCGAGGAACAGAGAGAGCGCATTGGTGAGGGCGGGAACGGCGCCCTGACGGGCAGCGTAGCGTCCAAACATCTGAGTCGGGGCTGGCTGCTGCAGTCCGCGCTGCATCATGAGCTGAGCCATCTGGCGCCGGCGAGCGAGCTGCTGCGCCTCCATCTGGTACTCGTAGGGCACCGACTCCTTGCCGGAGGTGCCGAGCAGGTTGACGTCATCAGGCATCATTGGCTCCAAAAACCGGTTGAAGGTGCGCGCATGCCCCTGCCGGAAGAACGGTTCCCGCCGCCGCCGAGGGCCCCTGCTCCCGCCCCCATCGCAGCCCCGAGCCACGGCGAGCCAATAGCCATGCCGCCCAGGCTGAGTAACGAGCCCATCAAGGCATCCTCCGAGGCACTCTCCGCGTTGGCCTGATCAACCTGCTGGCCCCACTGATCCATGGCCATCTGAGCCACGGGCACCGGAGACATGCCAGGAGTCGGCATCTGTCCGGGCAACTGCGCCACACCCGAGGACTGGCCTTGCCGCATGTTCTGGAGGAACGCCGCGAGCCGTTGTTGTGCAGACTGCTGTTCGCGCCCCTGCTCCATGCCCGAGATAACGGAGCGATCGGCGGCATCCGCCCGCATCATACCTTGGTTGTTATCCATGCGAGTCATGTCAGCATTGTAGCCTTCATTGCCCACCTGGAACCCACGGTCAGCCAGATTGGCCTGAAGCCCCGAGCGTGCCTGCGCATCGGCAGGGTCTTGGAACCGACGCATCCGGTTGAAGATAGCGTCAGCCACGGACTGGTTATACTGATCCGGGTTGGTCGAAAGACCGCCGAGAGCCTCTTGCAACTTGTCCGTCGAGGTGTCGAATATCTTCTGCGAGCCCTCGTTGAGCTTGTACTCGTCGGACCAAGTGTTTCTGGTAAAGTCGTCGCGGTTCGGCATAGTGCCGGTTTCGGGCTGCATGTAGCCGGGAGTTCCGCCGCGCATGACACCCTCGCTCGGACCGTTCCCCTCGGCACCACCGCTTCCTCCTCCGCCGCCGCTGAGTATCCCGGGCGACCCGTCTATCCAAGCAGACGGTTTATACGCTGCCATTGCGGCATCAAAGCCAGCTTGATCGAAGCTCGGCGTCTTGGTCCATTCGTGCGAGCCAAAAGGGTTACGAGAATTAGCCCGCGATGCGTCGAGCTGGTAATTGAACGTTTTCCGATTTTCCGCACCCTGCGCTTTAGCCAGTATCTCTGGGTCCGGCGGAGGTGGGGCGCTGCTGCCTTTGCTCATGTAACTTACTCCAAAGAGGGCACAAATGCGGACGAAGGCAATAGATGTAAGCATCTCCGTCCGAACTACCGTCTCGAAGTGTTGCTTCGCGGTAAGCTCCTAGTTTTTCCACAAGGGCTATGGACTTGAGATTAGAAGCAGCGATGAGGAATGTCAAACGCAGAACTTTGAGCTGAACAAACGCATACCACATCACGGAGTAGAAGAGGTCCCGCGGAAAGTACCCTCGACTGAGGGCAATGTCGCAGGACGCGCTGCGGGCGTTAACGTGGTGGCAGCTCAAAGCCGCGGTGATCTCGCCCTGTGGCGTAGTCCAGCCAAACGTAGCACAAAGCTCCGGAGGCTCGGTGCCATGGTTACGCTGCCGGAGGAACTCGCAAACCTCGACTTTTCGATCGAGGATTAGCATTAGAAGATCAGGCCCTGCTCGAGCAAGTTGAAGTCGAGATTGAGCAGCACGACGGAGGCGTACTTAGAGGAGATTTGAAAGCGAGTAGACAGGGCGATACCTCCGCGGGCGGCCACTGTAACCCACTCGTTTCGCAGCCCAAAACTGTCGCCCCAGAGAGCTATGTCCCACAAGCCTGTGTCCCAGAGGGCCACTTCCGACCCCACAGTCGGAAACTCGTTCAACGCGTAGTTGTTGGTGAAGTCTTGCGCAATGCCCAGAGTATATCCAACCGGCCCATTGGCCGCAAACAAAGCTCTCATGTTGGCCGGGTAGAGCTGCTTGCGCGTGTTAAAGCGAGCGTAGGAGGTGTCGCATATTGCGGTGATGTTTGCTCCAAAATCGGCGGTTCCTGTGAAAGCGTTAGCTACAACTAAGCCAGTGGTGAAGTAGGTCTTGCCCTCGAACTCAATGAAGTCCGCCGCATTCCAGCCGGAAAACGTGCTCCAACCCCGCGATCGGGTACTGAACACATACTGGTTAGATAGTGCCGTGCTCTGAGGAACATTGAGCAGGATCAAAGCATAGCGTGGAATTACAAGAATTTTCCAGCCGTTCACAGCTCCATACGCGGCAGCATCAACTGCAATGGCAGGATTGATAACGGATGTGAGGGCCTGTGTGTAATTCAGCCCCGTGGATTGGAGGAGCTTTGACAGGGGAATAAGACCGTTCTCGCAGAGAAAAAGCAAGTCTCCGCCGAGCTTCGTCAGGCACTTCTGCCCGATCGGCTTGCCTACGTAGTAGGTGCCTATGTAGTTCCAGTTTGCGGTCACGGCGGGGTCGCTGCCGCGAAAGATGAGAACTTCACCCTGACTCGTCGCCAGTACATAATGGTCGTCAGGGCCACTGCCGCCGTCGATAGACCAGGTTCCGTGGGCTACCACACGACCGCCCAGGCGACACAGCGACCCTACGCGGAAGGCCGCAGCTGCTCCCCCCACAGAGTCGGCAGGCAGGTACCAGAACCCCAGGAAGTTCTGCTGGAGGAAGTACAGCCGCTGTCGATAGGTTTCGACGTCAGTGATGCTTGTGGTAGTGATGCCGGTGATGGCAGGCACCGAAACCCCATCTACCGCAACCCAGGTGGTTCCGTCGTAAAGCTGCGGCTTGTCCGTCCCGTTGACGAAGTAGAGGAACTGGCCGGCCGAGGTAGCAAAGTTTACGCTTTTCCCGTCCCCCGCTGTGACCGTAGCCACAGAGGCTCCGATAGCGCCAGCTGCACTCACGTTGAAAATCCCGTTAGAGGCTGCCGCGAACATCTGGGCAACAGCCCCGGCGGAGTACGTCATCAGGGTGCGGGGAGCCTGCGTAAAGCCTGTGGCGTGATTGGCGGCTCCTTGGCGGGTCACGATACCATCCGGCTGACAGATCCAGTTATCCAGCGTGATGGCGTACTGCTGGCTTAGGCCGGCCAGAGGGGATTCCTTGTTCAGCCCGCGCACAGGCGAGACAATGCCCTCGACGCGCCCGGAGGACTTGTTAGCACCAGAATCATAGGATCTCATGCGTGTATCCAGTTTCCAGTTGGGATAATGATGCCGGGGAAGCTGGTGGGCTCAGGCGCATCCATGTGGAGGATGGCCGCTACTACGTTCTTGGAAGCCTCCTGTCGCACCACATTGTCAAACTCCTCCATCTCGAGCACATGCGGCATTTGCTTGGCGCGGAGCCAATAAGCCCGCAGTCCCGCGAGCATAATATCGTCGGAGAAGTACGACAGATCAGCGTCAGTGAGATACGTGGTCCCCGCCGTGCCGCCACTGGTCATCCAGTTTTTTGTCTTGTAGATGGCGGCAAGCGTGTGCCCCGCTGGCATTGCGGTGGAGATTTGCAGCCTGTTCTCGGCAATGCGGAAATGGTACAAAGGCCCCGTGGGGTACACCGCTTGCTGGATTTGCCAGTTCTCGTCCGACACCGGACCGAGGATGCGTCGACGCTGCGTCTGGTTCCAAAGGGTGTTTGGGATCAGGTCGGAGAAGTTCTCTGGGAACAGCGTGTCCAGATCGCCTTGATCGGCTCCCGCGATCGAGGCCCAGGTTATGCGCCGGGAGCACTTCTGCCAGTTGGTCCGCTTCCAAGCCTCGCGGCCTGTACGTCGGAGAAGCTCCCGAAGCTGCAAAGCCCCCGCATCGGAGCTGCCCTGGAGGGCCGTAGGCACCGGAAGGTTATACTCCCGGCAGTAGGACTGCACAAGAGACAATACGGTGCTGTTTGGCATAGAGGGTCCTTATTTCTTGACGGGTGCGGGGAGCAGGGCACGCATCTCAGCAATCGCGGCAGACTGCTCGGCAACCAGGTTCTTCATGTCGGCTAGCTGGACCTGGGCTTCGGCCAGGGCTTTGGCCGTAGCACCGACGTCCTTGGATTCCTGAAGCCAGCGGACAGCGGTGGCGCTGAGGGCAAGCGCTCCCATGCCGATGCGAGCACGAGTTTCCTCGTTAGCGGCCGCAAGGTCCTGCACCGTGAGGATGCCGGCGGCGATGATGTTCTTCCGCTGCGAAGGTGTGAGTGGAGGCCAGCTCTTGATCGGGGTGCCGTGGACAGGCATTTCTTCCCCTTTGATCCACAGGTCAAAAGCGCCCCGGTAATCGCTGGGCCATGAGGCAGGAATGCGCCCGTCACGAGCGTGCGGAATCAAGGAGGCCAGCCAGTCCTCTGCGGTCTTCTCCATCGTGTCGCGTGAGCCTGGTGCGCTGACAATGGCCCAGGGCACATCCTTCATCTGGGTCACACCGTCGGTGGTGGTGAGTGTACGATCCTCCACAGCCCGCATCTCGAAGCGAACATAGGGGCGAGGCATGGCTCGGTCAGGGTTGTAGGCTGCGGCAGCGGCAAAGTCCATGGTGTCTCCTTGGGGTGAATAGTGCAATTTATCCGGTGAAAAATTGTGCAATTAAAAAAGGGAGGAGGTTTCCCGCCTCCCCCATTGGCCTTGCGCGAGATTGCTCAGACGGCCTGGCCCTGGACAAACGCATGGCACAACTGCACAATGCCGAAGCCCGTATGGGTTCCAGTCATGTTGGTCGTGGAGGTTGCCGTGCAGTTGTTTGCCAGAACAACCACGTTTGCCCCTGCATCCATGTCGATGATCGCGCCAGTGATGCCGGTTCCGGTCATCGTCATCCCGATGTACAAGCCGCCGACGTCATTCACCTCGACACGGGGGCTGCCATTGCGGATGCGAGCGGACTTGACCACGGTGCCGGTGGCGTCAACCAGGGTATGGGCACCGAGGATCTGGCGACCGTTGGCAGCGGTAGGGCTGACGTTTCCTGCCGTGCCACTGTACAACGGACCCACTGTAGCAGCCACGGAAAACCGCAGCGGCATGATACCTGCCGCCATGATCCAGCCGTAGATGTTGGTCGCCGAGAAGCTGTTCAGGGCAGCAAACACCGGGCGACCAGTGTTCGCCGTGACAGGAACGTCCAACAGCAACAAGTCCTTGTCCAGATGAACCAGACGCCCGTTGACAAAGGTACCCGCGGCTTTGGCGTAGATAAACTCAGCGCCCCCGCCGTTCGGGTATCCCGCGACAGCGGAGTAGTCATTGCAGACCGCACAGATCCGAGTGCCGAGCTGATGCTTTTGCACCGGGTCGGCGAGAGCTCCGTGCAACATAGTGCCGGAGGCAAAACCAACTGAAGAGAAACGCATGATAATGTCCTTTCGTGAGTTAGGGGTAGTGTCCGGGCCGATTAAGGCTTCAGCACGCCCTGCAGGGAGCGATTGGAGCAAGTCATGTTGCCCATCCACAGCAGCGGGATCACTGCGGCATCCTGGTTGATCGGGCGCAGGCCCTCGGTCTCGTCACCGATCACCGTGAGGTTGGCGTCGACGTGAGCCACGACCTCGATGTTCTTCGTGTTCAGGAAGTACATCCGGCTGGCAGGCATGCCCGAGTTGCCGTCGAAGATAACCTTGGCTTTCTTGTAGCGCAGGGCAGAGAACCCGGCAGCCGCGCTGCTCGAATCCATGTACTGCTTCTGGCTCGACAGGCTTTGCTCGTAGAAAGCAAAGTAGTCGTTGGAGGCCACGATCAGGTCGACTTGGTCGTTGTTGCGGGTGGTCTCGAGGTACAGCGGCAGCATCAGGGATTCCATGATGCCGGCAGTGGCCGAGGGGGTGATCGCGCTACCACCTTGCAGGGGAGCCGCCGCCGACTGCACCTTGCTTGCCCAGAACGGAAAGTTTGCCGAGACGATGCCGCCGACAGTGCCCAGGCCAGTGTCCGAAACCAGCAACTGCAGCCCGCCGATCTGGTTGGTCAGCGAACCGTCGCCATACATGTCTGCGGAAAAGTTGTTTCCGAAGGTGTTGATAGCGTTGCGGATGCGGGACTTGGCCAGGGAGGCGATCTTCGAGGCACCGTTGTTGATGCGCAGGTCGTTGCCGGAGGCTACCACGTGAATCGCAATGTTGCGCCACTGGTATTCCGCCGCCGAGATAACGTCCGACTGCGCGATGTTCAGCAGGTCGAGGCCGCTGTAGCGCTGGTAGGTGCCGTTTGAAGCGTACTCGAGCGGGATGGCGATGGAGGTTCCACCGTCCTCAGTACGCGACCGACCGCCCTCAGCGATCATGCGATAGAGGGCGTTGTGCTTGGAGACGTTGTCCATCACTTCTTTGCGATGGTTGCGGAACGTGGTTGAGACCAGTTCCGTGAAGACTGCGTTAGGAGATGGCATGGCGAAGGCCTTTCAGAGTAGGATCAGTTGTAGTGCTTTGCTATAACACTGTTGATCGTGTCATCAATAGACCCTGGTTTAGAGGGGCTGGCCGGTGTTGCCGATGATTTCACGTTTGGCAGCTTCGAGGCTTTGGAAGCGGCGGGGGCGGAGGCCTTGGCCATAGCTTCGAAATATCGAGCTTTGACTTCAGGATTACGCAGCACCGCCATTTGGTAGGCCTCGGCCAGATCGTTAGTCCGGCCCTGTTGCATGAGTTGCAGAATGTCGTCAGCAACCTCATTCACAAACTCATTCTTGGGGTCGCTGAAGAATTTGTCAACTTCCTTGGTGGCAGCATCCGCGATCTGCTTGTTGACGAACTCCGTGGTCTGGCGCACCGGAGCGAGCACAGGGCCGAGCATGCGCTGGAGTTCGGCGAGTTGACCCTGGGTGAAGCCCTCGGTAGGGACAGCCCCTGCGGGACCGGCTGCTGCGACCTGGGCAGCCTGCGACGGGGTCAGGTCCACGCCGTAGCCACGGGCCAGCGCCATCGCATGAGTCCGGCGCTCCTCGGGGGAAGCCTTGATCATCTGGATATGGTTGGCAGCGAGGGTGGAGAGGATTTCCAGCGGGTTTGCGTTGGGGTATTCCTTGAGGACTTCCTGGAAGGGCGTGAGAACCTTGTTCCAGTTCTCGGCGCCGGAGCGATAGCCGCTAATGCCCTGGGTGACTTGCTGCTCCCGCTCGTGGATATACTTGCGGACCTGAGGGGAAAGGGTCTTGTAGTCCCCCTCCATTTCGCGCTTCCAGGCCTTGGGCAGAGCATCCCAGGCTTCCTGGGCAATGCCCTCAGGCGCAGGGGTGGACGCTGGCGAGGGTGGGGCAGATGCCGGGGAGGAGACGGCCTCAGCAGGTCCTTCACGGGTCTCGCCAGCGTCCGAAGGTGGGAAAATGTCAGCAGCAAAAGCAGCAGGGTTAACGCCGCCGGTGGCTTCGAATTCTTCAGCAGGTCCAGGCATGAGGGGTCTCCTTAGATGAGGTTAGAGGAATGCATTGCGGCGGCCATCTTATCCACCGATGCGTCTACTTTGGCAAGGTTGCGCTCTTTGAGCACGGCAGCGTGCCGGGCAATGTCGGACTTGAATCCCGGTTCGTTCAGGACACAGCCCTCCCGGGCTAGGTCGTCGCGCTGCTGGACACGCGAGTTGATAACGCGGCCCGAGGCTGGGCTGACATAGGAGGGGATTTCCGCGCGGAAGGCGGGAGCTGAGATGACCCGAACAGCCTCCGCCCCGCAGCAGTACTGAGGCACGTTGCGCTGCTCAACCTTGCGGAAGTGGGGAGAGGTTTCTCCGCACGTGTCGCAGCGGAAGTCGTAGTATGGCATTTGGGTTTTAGGGTGTACCGGCAGGGGAGGGGAATTACAGCTTGCGCGCGAGTATCGACACCGCAATTGCAAGCGTGGCAATAACATTCTGCATCTGTGCAAGAGTTTTGACGTCTGATGCTACCCACGTCTTTACTTCTTCGGGGCTCCGTGCTTGCAAGGCAGAAAGCTCCTCGTTCTTACCTGCTGCTATTCCATCCTGCTCATCTTTTGATGGAGGTGGATTGCGCGCCGTGAAATCCTCGCCGTCAAAGACAGTTATGGTTTGCCCACCAATTGATACATCTCTAGGAGCGGCGACGGAGTAGGCGCTAAGTAGCCCAGCAGCGGTGTTGGGGAAAGATAGTTTTGCCATGATGATTTAACCCGGTAAGACTTCAATGCTAAAACCGTTAAGGATAATAAAATCAGTAGCTACTGCAAGCAGTCCTCGAAAACTCAGCAGTTGGTCAATGCTAGTATCAACCGCTATTGGTGTGAAATTGCCGGAAGATGAAACGGCAAATCCTATAAAGGTGCTATGCAATTGAGA
>ENA-ORBV01009263-ORBV01009263.1-microbial-mat-metagenome-genome-assembly--contig:-NODE-9263-length-16227-cov-5.815356_pt1 | contig 16227 bp, 15 predicted proteins | sample MGYA00237777_ERZ505514 | MGnify/ENA primary metagenome ERZ505514 (study PRJEB26160, sample SAMN06269048) | microbial mat metagenome | isolation source: Oligotrophic lake microbial mat | place... | reverse complement strand
GGTGACCTTGCTGGTGCGCACAAAAGCTAGAGTTCATAAGGCGTATCCAGCGGAAGAAAGCGGTCAACTGCGGTTTCTAGGATGATCCGGGTGAGCCTGGCCAGCACGGTGGCCGACCCGCTGCAGCGGTTGCGCAGCAGCAAGCGTTCCAGTGCGGCGGCCAAGGCCACCTCGGCGAGCATGAAGTCGGTGACACCGACCGACTTCCCGTCGCTCGGTGCTCTCTGGCTGATCAGCGGGCTGGCGTCGCTGTTTGGGCGCTCCAAACTCGCCAACAGCATGCCGCCGATCGCAAATGTGGCGATCTCCAACGTGCCCGGCCCCCAGTTCGCGCTTTACATGGCGGGCGCCAAGGTGCTCACCTATTACCCGGTCTCGATCGCAGTGCACAGCATGGCGCTGAACGTGACGGTGCAGAGTTACAACGGCTCACTCGACTTTGGCCTTACCGCCTGCCGCAAGGCGCTGCCCGATCTTCCGGATCTGCCGCGATTGATGGAGGCAGCGCACCAGCAGTTACTCAAGGTGACGGTGGCACCGTCCGTGGAAAAGAACCGGGAGCAGGCGACCGCCGCGGCGCAGATCGTCCAGACAAAACCCGCAGCTTCGCGCAAACGCGCGGTGAAGCCGAAGGCGGCGAAAAAGGGCGTCACCCCCCTGAAACTGGTCGCTACTGCCGGTCGCGCACCCAGGCACAAACGCGCCAGCGTATAGGACACAGGCGGCGCTGCCATGCTGCCGTGGTAGACCGACCGGACCATGCAATTGCTTCCTGCCACCGTGTACGACGCGCCCGCTATCAGCAGGTTGATCCTGCGTAATCCCGCCCAACGGCCCAACGGCCCGTCCGGGGCAGGTGCCGATCGGTTTCTGGAGTTCGTCACGCCGCAAGCGGTTCGTGGCTACATCGAATCACCCAGCGTCCGGTGCGTGGTGGCGATGACGGACGGCGGCCTGATCGGCGTGGTCGCGTTATGCAATGCAACCCATCTGCACCACTTGTTCGTGCATCCGGAGCGGCAACGCCAAGGGCTTGGCTGCCAGTCGTTGGCGCATGCGCAGCAGGCTTTGGTCGAGGCCGACGCCTCTGCGCGCTGACGGTCAATTCGTCGGCCAAAGCGGTGCCGGTCCAGGAGGCGTTTGGCTTTCGTGTTGCCGGTGGGCGCGCCGCGCAGCATGGGGTGGCATTTGTTCCCATGCGACTGGCGATCAACCCGTAATCGGTGCATCGCGCCTGTCAGTGCCGACAGTGTGAGGACAGCCTGGCCATGGCATTGCTGCTCAATGAAATCGAATGGAGTGAACCAATCGTGCCGCGCGTCGCCGACCCGCAATGCGGGGCCGCGATCAAGCGGCGTGGCGCGCCTGAACAGTCGAGTCCGACAGACGGTCCCGCATTGTCCGCGAGACGCAACAGTGCTGCACAGCAGAACGTATGGTCACACGCCGCCATGTTGTCGCGCTGGGGGCAGGCCTGCTCGCCGACCCTGCAGGTTCGCCCAGCAGCCCCACAATGCGCGGCGCATCGGCTTGCTGGTCATTGTGCAGAAGGATTTCCCCGTCAGCACCGGCCAGCAGGACATGTTCCTGGAAGGCATGCGCGACTATGCCTGCGCCCCGGGCATGGATTGCGCCATCGAGCAACGTTTTGCTGACGGCGATGGGGCTCGACTGCCCGTGCTGGCAGCGGAACGGGTGCGCAGCGAGGTCGACCTGATCCCCACTTCAGGCACCCAGGCCAAGCGCGCGGCCCGGCAAGCCACGGCCACCATTCCGATCGCCACGGTGGTGGAGGCCGATCCGTTGGACAACGGATTTGCGGTGAGCCGGGCGCGCCTCGGGCAAGAACATGACCGGGATATCGAACCTTTTTGCGCAGACGAAGGTCAAGCGCGTCGAGTACCTGTCGCTGATGGTGCCCAGGCGACCGCACATCGGCATATTGCAGAATCCTGGCAACACGGGCTCCTGGGCGCAACTCGCCTCCGTTCACGCTGTATCAAACCAGATTTTCAATCAGGGTGGCCATACCCATGCCTGAGCCCAGACACATAGAAATGATTGCATAACGGCCGCCGGTATCGGCCAGGTGATGCATGGCGGTCATGGTCATGCGCAGGCCGGTGGCGCCCGGTGGATGGCCCAAGCTGATGCCGCCGCCATAAAGATTGGTCTTCCCGTGCGGTATGCCCAGTTGCTGCTGCGCGTGCACATTGACGACTGCAAACGCTTCATTGATCTCGTAGTAGTCAATATCGCCCACGCTCAAGCCCTGTCGTTTCAGCAGCGCTGCAATGGCGGGCACTGGCCCCGAGCCCATGATCTCTGGCGCTACGCCAACGACCGCGTAGTCGATCAGTCTGGCCTCCGGTCGTACCCCGAGTTCATTGGCGGCATCAGCGTGCAGCACCAGCATGGCGGCGGCCCCGTCCGTCACGCCGCTGGAATTACCCGCAGTCACCAAACCTTTCCCGTCTTTGCGAAACGCGGGCTTCAAGCTGGCAAGTTTTTCTGGCGTGATCTGGGGGCGGGGAAACTCGTCCTGCGCAAACCAGCGCTTGCCATCTTTGCCGTCACGCACCTCGATGGGTACGATTTGCCGCGCCAGGAAGCCTGAGCGCATGGCAGCGCCGGCACGCTGCTGGCTCGAAAGAGCCCAGAAATCCATCTCATTGCGCTGGTAGCCAAACTGCTCGCTGAGGTTTTCAGCAGTGTCGCCCATCAATTCGCGGGTAAATGGACACCGGTAGATGTAGTCCAGCCCATCGACAAACTCAAACGGGCCGCGCTGTGCACCCCAGCGCACCCGGTGCGCGAGATAAGGTACACGGGAAAAATTCTCTCCCCCCGCAGCAATCGCCACCCGGCTGTGACCAGTGGCAATCTGCGCGGCGGCACTGATGATTGCTTGCGAGCCTGTACCGCAGGCCCGCACCACGCCGAAGGCGGCACTTTCCACCGGCATACCCGCATCAAGCGCGATTTTCCGGCTGACAAAAAGGCCCTCTTGGTCCACCTGCGCGATATTGCCAAACACCAGATGATCGACCTGGGTGGGCGACACACCAGCGCGCTCCAGGCACGCTTTGACCACATGCACCGCCATATCAACCAGAGCCACATCGCGCAGCGACTTGCCAAAGTCGCCAAAGGGCGTACGCGCTCCCGATGTCAACACTGTTTTCGCCAAAGCGCTCACGGCAGTCTCCTGGTACGGGTAAATCGGGATGGCATTGCTTTTCTGTTAACAAGACAATCGATCAGTTAGCAATCACTATAAACGAGGTTGTTACCAAAAAATCCAGAAAAATCAGCGCCTGGCAGTGCTGTGAAGCGGCTCTGCGGTGTTGCTGTCGGGAAAAAACATGCCTGATGTTTACGTAATTGGCACTTTCTGTACAAAGTTTGGCAAACGTCCGGAACAGACCTTTCAGGATCTGACGCGCGAGGCCTACCTCGGTGTGTTGGGCGATTGCGAAATGGATGCTGCCAGTGCCAAACGCATTGAACTGGTGTGGTTTGGCAACTGCGGTATGGGTCAGTGGGGTCAAGGTGGCATACGGGGCCAGGTTTGCTTTACCCCTTTGGTTCAAGAGGGGCTGTTCCCGGAGCGGGTGGGCGTCATCAATGTGGAAGGCGGCTGCGCCACCGGCTCCATGGCCTTCCATGGCGCGTGGAAAGACATCAAAAGTGGTGAGGCCCACGTCAGCCTGGCCATTGGCGTTGAAAAGCTCACCAGTCCGGACCAGCCGGAGCGCACCACGCAGATATTCTCCACCGCCATCGACCAGCTCGATCCGACTCGCTGGATGAACTACTACCAGGCGGCGGGGAACTCCGCTGGCAAGCCCTTTGAAGTCAGCCCGGGCCGCACAGTGTTTATGGATACGTACGCCATGCAGGCCGCGTGGCACATGAAACGCTGGGGTACGACACAACGCCAGATCGCCATGGCAGCGGTGAAGAACCATTTTCACGGCAGCCTGAACCCTGCCGCGCAATATCAATTTGAGCTCACCCTGGAAGAAGTTCTGGCTGACCGCGAGGTGTCATGGCCGCTGACCCGGGCGATGTGCGCACCCATCGGCGACGGCGCGGCGGCGGCCTTGTTGTGCAGCAAGGAAGCGCTCGCGGACTTTTCACCTGCGACAAGAGCCAGAGCAGTCAAAATCCGCACATCACAGTTGTCCGGCGGAAAGTACCGCGCACTCGATGAGCCAGGCCTGTCGCGTATCGCGGCCGACAAGGCGTATGCGCAAAGCGGCTTGGGCCCGGACGACATTGATGCGGTCGAGTTGCACGATGCCACCTCGTTTTGCGAATTGTTTCAACTCGAAATGCTGCGTTTTTGTCCCGTGGGTGAAAGCGGTCGCTTTCTGGAGTCGGGCGCAACTGGCCTGGGCGGCAAGCTGCCCGTCAACACCTCGGGGGGACTGGTATCCAAGGGGCACCCTGTCGGTGCCACCGGCTTGTCGATGGTGCATGAAATATGCCTGCAACTGCGCCATGAGGCGGGCGCGCGACAGGTGCCCAACGCCAGCCTGGGGCTGATTGAAAATGGCGGTGGGGTGATGGGTTTTGACGAAGCCGCCTGCGTCGTCACTATCCTGGAAAAGTGCGAATGAATCCCTCCACGCCACTGCCTGTGCTCGACTGGCAACCGGAGGATCCTGCAACGCTGGCGGACCCGTTCCCGATCCTGGCGCGCCTGCGCGAAGAAGACCCTTGTTACTGGAGCCCGCGTCTGAGAAGCTGGGTTTTGACGCGCTATGACGATGTCAAGCGGGTGTGTCTGGACAAGGCGCAGGTTTCTTCTGATCGCCTCCGCCCGTTCTTCGAGTCACTTCCCGCCGCAGAAGCTGACAGGATTACCAACATCATCCGCTACCTGTCTCTATGGATGGTTTTCAAAGACCCGCCAGACCACACCAGGCTGCGCAAACTGGCGGGACGGGTGTTTCATGCCCGGTCCATGCGCGAGATGCAGCCAAAAGCTGAAGAGATCAGTCGCTGGCTGATCCAGCAGCTTGACGGGCGGGACCAGCTGGACCTGATACACGACTACGCTGAACCCATGCCCTGTCTGGTGATCATGGCCATGCTGGGCGTACCACAAGACGCCCTCCCCGAGTTGAAGCGCATGTCCGACAGTATGGCCCTTTTCATAGGCTCAGCCCGTGTATCCGCGGGCAAGTACGACATCGCAGAGCAGGCAACCCGTGAAATGGCCGAGTTTTTCAGCCTGCTGATAGACCAGCGGCGCGCAAAGCCGCAAGAAGACCTGCTGAGCGAGCTGGTTCATTCAAGCGACAACGGCGATGCACTGACCAACGACGAACTGGTGGCCACCTGCATCCTGCTGCTATTTGCAGGGCATGAAACCACGACCAACCACATTGCCAACTCCATGCTGGCGCTGATGCGCCACCCCGGGCAAATGCACAAGCTGCGGACACAGCCGCAGCTGGCAGCGTCTGCCGTCGAAGAACTGCTGCGGTTTGACGGACCATCGCCCGCGCAAGTGCGAATAGTCCTGCAAAAGCACCAGCTCCATGGCAAGGAGCTTGAGGTGGGCCAGCGGGTTTTCATCATGCTCAATGCCGCAAACCGCGACCCGCGTGCCTACCCGGAGCCGAACCGGCTGGACATAGAGCGCGACGGGTTGTCGCACCTGGCCTTTGGCTTTGGCTCGCACCTGTGCCTCGGCTTTCCGCTCGCCCGTCTCGAAGGTCAAATTGCGCTGTCCGATCTCCTGCGGACCTACGCCACGATTGAGCAGGCAGACGCACAGCCGACATGGATCAACTCCATTGTGTTCAGGGGCATGAAAACGCTCCCCGTCCGTGTAAAAGCCGCATGACAGCGCTCGCAACGCCCGCCGCGACCATGTCCAACCCGCTCGCGGGTGACCCACTTCTGCGGGTGGACGGGCTGCACCTGTCTTTTGGTGGTATCCAGGCGCTTGGAGGCGTCACGCTACAGGCGAAGGCGCGGGACATCACTGCGATCATCGGCCCCAACGGCGCCGGCAAAACAAGCCTCTTCAATGCGATCAGCGGTTTTTACCGTCCCCAGCAAGGTCGTATTCGATTCGCGGGCGAAGACATCAGCCGCACGCCGACGGCCAGGCGCGCTGCGAAAGGCATGGCACGCACTTTTCAGAACGTTGCCCTTTTTCGCGGCCTGAGTGTGCTCGACAACGTCAAGCTGGGGGGGCATACGCGTCTTCAGGCGAACCCCCTCACGGCCATGTGGTACTTCGGGAGGGCGCAGCGGGAGGAAACCAGGCTTCGAGCTGAAATCGAACGCGACGTCATCGACTTTCTGGAAATTGACCATATTCGCCATCAACCGGTCGCTGCCCTGTCCTACGGCCTGCAAAAACGGGTTGAACTGGCACGGGCTCTCGCCATGCAGCCCAAGCTACTCATGCTTGATGAACCCGTCGCAGGCATGAACCGCGAGGAAACCGAAGACATGGCCAGGTTCATCCTCGACATCCAGGAAGAGCGGGGAATCGCGGTTCTGTTGATCGAGCACGACATGGGCCTGGTGATGGACATCGCCAACCATGTGGTGGTGCTGAATTTCGGGCACGTCATCGGCGTTGGCACGCCATCAGAGGTACGCACCAACCCCGAGGTCGTGCGGGCCTATCTGGGAGGAGACTTCGTCAAACCCATCGTGCCCGACGCCGCCGCCCAAGCGCAGGGGATTGCGTTATGACCGCAGTCAGCTTTGACTGGACGGCATTGGTTGAATACACCATCACCGGCTTTCTTGCAGGGGGCCTGCTGTCTTTGATCGCGCTTGGCTTCGTACTTATCTACAAGGGCACCGGCGTCATCAATTTCGCGATGGGCGAATTCATGATGTTGGGCGCCTACTCCTTCTACACCGCCAATAAAGTCTGGGGTCTGGCAATGCTGCCAGCCATGGTTGTGACCATTGCCGCGATCGGGCTTTTTGCGGCCATTGTCGAAAGAGGAATCCTCAGGCCTTTGTCAGGTCAGCCAGTCATCTCGGTACTGATGGCCACGATCGGTTTGGCCAGTGTCATCCATGGAGCGGTCGACATGGTTTGGGGCGGCATCAACCTTGAAATGCCTGAACTGCTGCCTCGCACACCCCTACGTTTCGGCGAAATTTTTATTCCAGGCAAAACACTGTGGAGCTTTGTACTTGCTTCCGCTGTGATCACTGCGTTCAGCATTTACTTTCGCTACTCGCGAACCGGCGTCTCCATGCGCGCCGCAGCCAGCGACCCGATCACCGCCAGCGCACTTGGAATCGACGTCCGCCGTACCCAGGTATTGACATGGATTTTTGCCGGTATCGTTGGTGCCATCGCTGGCGTCATAGCGGCATCCATGACCACGCTTTCGCCCGCGCTCAGCCACATCGCTCTCGGCGTATTTGCTGTGATCATCCTGGGTGGTCTGGACAGCATTGTTGGCGCCATCGTTGCAGGTTTGGCAATCGGCGTCATCGAGAGCCTGACTTCCGCCTACCTCGGCGGCAAGGTCAGGGACATCGTTCCTTACCTGATCGTATTGCTGATCCTGTTGATCCGGCCTTACGGTCTGTTCGGCACCAGGCAGGTAGAACGTCTATGAAAGCACGCACCTTCCCAGCACCTGCCCGGCGCGCCGCGCCTGAAACCGGGGGCGGGCATTAAATGCGCATCGGCGATTTTCGCGCAAGCTACGCACACGATGAGGCCCTCTGGCCCACTTCGGCACAGCGTCGCTGGATACTGGTACTTGCGCTGCTACTGTTGCTTTTCCCGCTGGGGGTGAACGCCTACATCGTCAGTCTGGCGTGCATCCTTGGCATCAACGTCATTGCCGCTGCTGGTCTGAACATCATGACTGGATATACCGGCCTGATCTCGCTTGGCCATGCAGCGTTCATGGGGGTGGGATGCTACTGCACGGCCTGGCTCGCGCAGCGCGGCGTACCGTTTTTTGTGGCGCTGCCGGCGGCGGGCGTACTCGCAGCCCTGATAGGAATTGTTATCGGAATTCCCAGTCTGCGGATCAAGGGCCTCTACCTCGCCGTGGCGACCTTGGCCGCGCAGTTTTTGCTTGTCTATGTTTTCAAGGAGTGGGAATCCGTGACCGGTGGAGTCAGCGGGATCGATGTGCCTTTTGCCAGTCTTGCGGGATTTGAGTTTTCCAGTGACCAGAGGCTTTATTTTCTCATCATCCCCACAGCCGCATTGCTGCTGGTTGCGGCCCGCAACCTGTTTCGCACCAGGGTAGGCCGGGCCTTTATTGCGATCAGGGATAAAGACATTTCGGCAGAAGTGCTGGGCATCAACTTGCTGCACTACAAACTGGCCGCCTTCGCAGTGGGATCATTTTATGCAGGTATTGCCGGCGGGTTGCTGGGCTATTTCTACCGTGTAATAACACCGGAATTTTTTACACTGCAGCTGTCAATCTTCTTCCTGGCAGCCATTATTGTGGGCGGCATGGGGAGCATTCTGGGCACCATTCTCGGCGCCGTTTTCATGACACTGGTTCCCGAGCTGCTGCGCCACGGTGTGACGTTGGCGGCGCTCTGGTCTCCGCGCGCAACAGAGGTGTTAAGCCCTTTGAAGGAAGTGGTGTTCGGCGTTCTGATCATAGGCTTCCTCGTGTTTGAACCACACGGTCTGATTGAGGTCTGGCGCCGCGTCCGGCGAACCTTTCACTTATGGCCATTTCGATCGTAGCCAAAGGCACTCTATTGATGTTTTCGCGCCCTTTTTTCATCACCCTCCAGGAGACAAACCATGCATCACGTCGATAACCCCAAACGCGCTTTCATGCCATCGCGCCGCGCAGCGCTAGAAACCATTGGCGCTGGAATCGGCGCTGTAGGGCTCTCAGCTTTGCCCCTGTCTGCAGCCCTTGCACAAACGGGTGAAATTGTGATCGGCGCGGCCCAGCCAATCACCGGTCCCTTCGCATTTGCCGGGGTCGGTCTGAACCAGGGCCTCGGCGACTACTGCGACTGGCGTAATGCCCAGGGGGGCGTGGCGGGTCGAAAATTGCGCTACATCGGCGAAGACTCCGGCTACAAGATGGACCAGGCCATGAGCATTTTCAAGAAAATCGTTGCCAGCCACAAGCCAGCCGCTTTCTACGGCGACTCAACCGGCTGGGCAAAAGCGTCTGCCCGGGAGATCAGCCAGTTGGGCAGCGTGATGGCCAGCGCCCCCAGCTTTTCATCCGACCTCGCCAACCCCCAAACCGCCCCCTACTACTTCATGGCGGGTCCTACCTACGCGGCCATGGTTGAAATTCTGCTGGAGTACATTTCGCGCACATCCCGCGGTGCTACCAAACCCGCCATTGCAGTGGTTTACAGCGACACCGAATTTGGCAGAGATCCCATACCTGCATTGAAAGAGAAAGCTGCCGCCCTGCAAATTCCAATCGTGCAGGAGATCATCACCAAGACGGGAGCGGTCGATGTCGCAGGCGACGTTGCAAAACTGCGCCGTGCAAAACCTGATTTTGTGATCTTTCATGGCTATGTACTCGCACCGATACCGGAATTCATTCGCCAGATGCGTGAGTCAGGGCTCAATGCCACCCCCATGGGAACCATCTGGAGCATGGACAAAACAACCGTTGATGCGATGGGTGCAACAGCACAGGGCTGGATGGGCGTGATGCCTTACCGCTACAGCTATGACACCAAAGACGCGCCGATGATCCGCAACATGGCAGCACACGTCGCCAAGGTGCGGCCGGAAACCAGATACATCACCAACTTCTACATGCACACCTGGCTGGTGGGCATGATATTCGCAGAAATTATTGAACGCTGTCTCAAGACAGGAAAGCCGCTCAATGGTCCCAACATGAAAGTCGCCCTTGAGTCGATAAACAACTGGGACACCGGCGGTGTAACCGGGCTGCTCGCCTCGTTGAAAGGCCACCAGATCGCCAGTGGCCGGATCTATGCCTACGATGCCAGTACCAAACTGATGGAGCCAGCCAGCGGGTGGATCAAGACTGCGTGATATCCGGCCATAAGTCTGGAACACCGCCGGTGCACAGCTCTTCCACATTCGCGCCAGCGCCTGCTGCGGCGCTGCCGGATGGCGCCGACCTGGCATTGGCGGTCGGCAATATTGAGGTGGTTTACAACCACACCATACAAGTGCTCAAGGGCCTGTCGCTCCAGGTGCGGCGCGGGAGCATCGTCGCGCTGCTGGGCAGCAACGGCGCAGGCAAAACCACCACACTCAAGGCCATTTCAGGCCTGCTGCCGATGCAGCAGGGCGAGATCCGCTCGGGCACGATCTCTTTCGCAGGCACCGTCATCAACAAGGTCAAAGCCCATCAGCTTGCCCGCAGCGGTATGGCGCATGTGCGCGAAGGGCGGCACGTCTTTGAAGACCTGACGGTAGCGGAAAACCTCGTTGCCGCAGGTTATGCGCTGACCGGGCGCAGCGGGTCCAACAACAAGCCCGACCCCGAACTGATCTACGACTACTTTCCGCCTCTCAGGGAGCGCCGGACCCAGCGGGCGGGCTACCTTTCGGGCGGAGAGCAGCAGATGCTGGCCATCGGCCGGGCATTGATTGGCAAGCCTGCCTTGATGCTGCTTGATGAACCTTCATTAGGCCTTGCACCGCTGGTGGTGCAAGACATCTTTCGCATTATTGAGCGTATCAATCGGGAGCAAGGCGTCTCGATGTTGCTGGTGGAACAAAACGCTGCAGCCGCGTTTTCAATCGCGCAGTATGGCTACATCATGGAGGGCGGACGGGTGGTGTCGGACGGTCCAACCGGAAAGCTCCTGGCCGATCCCGACGTGCAGCGTTTCTATCTGGGCTACGGCGATGCCGAATCGGGCTCTCAAGCCGTCGCGAGCTTTCGCGATGTCAAGCATTACAAGCGGCGAAAGCGCTGGTTGTCATGAGCGCAACTTCAGTCAACAGGCCAGTGTCTGCAATCGAAGCGCGCAGGGGCGAAGCGCTGCAAGCTCAGCCTTCAGAGTTATCAGCGCCGCATGGCCTTGCTCTTCCAGCGCAACTGAGGCATTGGGCTTGCACCAAGCGCGACACCGTCGCACTGCGACAAAAAGACTTCGGAATCTGGATGCCCATCTCATGGGGTGGGTATGAAGAGGCGGCACGCCACTTCGGCCTTGGCTTGCAGGCAGCAGGCCTGCCCACAGGCGGACATTGCGCCATCATCAGCGAAAACCGGAAAGAATGGGTATTTGCCCAGCTCGGATGCGGGATGGTGGGAGGCATCGCCGTCGGCATCTATCCCACATCACCCGCCGACGAAGTGCGTTATTTGCTGGAAGCCTCGGATGCCGATATGGTGCTGTGCGAAGACCAGGAGCAACTGGACAAGGTGCTGGAGATCAGCCATCGATTGCCGCGTCTTAAAAAACCTATTGTCATTGACGCGAAGGGGCTGCGCCGTTATGACGCCGCAGACTGGACCAGCTTTGACGACATCTGCGCACTTGGGCGCGCCTACGAAGCGCAGCACCCCCAATTTGTTGAACAATGCCTGGCGCGTCAATCCATGGGTGACACTGCGTTGATGATTTTTACAAGTGGCTCAACAGGAAGACCCAAAGCCGCAATGCTCAGCTACGGCAACATCTCCGCCATGGCCGCAGGAACAGATGCTATTTTTCAATGCACGCCATCAGACAGCAGCGTGTCCTACCTTCCGCTGTGCCATGTGGCCGAGCAGATCTACAGCGTTTACCTGCCCTTGCGCTGTGGCACGGTTGTCAATTTTGCCGAAAGTCTGCGCACGGTTCAGTCGGATCTCCGGGAGATTGCCCCTACTCTTTTTCTTGGAGTTCCGCGAATCTGGGAAAAGCTGCACGCTTCGATCGAAATCAAAATTCGTGAAACGGGCCGGCTGCGTCGCTGGCTCTACATGCGGGCTCTGGCTTTCTCACTGGCGCTTGCCGACAGACCTCGCGAGGACTGGTCAATCTCTGAAAGGTGGCTGAGCAAGCTGTTCTATTTCACTGTCTTGCGCTCACTCTGCAACTTTACAGGGCTGCGTCGGTGCCGTCTCGCCCTGTCGGGCGCAGCACCTATTGCGCCACAAGTGCTGCGATTTTTCAGGGCTCTTGGCGTACCCGTCCGCGAAGCATATGGCATGACTGAAACGGCGGGCATTGCGACCGTTCAGCGCAGCAGTACGTCTGCCATTGGCAGCGTCGGACAGGCGGTCCCGGGGGTCGAACTCCGCCTGGCCGCGGACGGGGAGCTATTGGTACGCGGCGCCACCGTGTTCAAAGGCTACTACCGCAATCCGGAGGCTAGCCGCGATGCGATCGATGCCGAGGGTTGGCTGCACACTGGCGATGTCGCACAGTTCAGTGGGCAGGAGGTCTCCATCATTGACCGGAAAAAAGACATCATGATCACCGCGGGCGGTAAAAACATCAGCCCCAGTGAAATTGAAAACAGCCTCAGGTTCAGCAGCTATATCAAGGAAGCGATCGTGATCGCTGATCGCCGCGCTTACGTCACGGCACTTCTCCAGATAGACTTCGAAACGGTGGGTCAATGGGCTGAAAGCAGGGGCTTGGCGTACACCCATTTCCGCAGTCTGGCAGAGCAGGCTGTGGTGCGTATGCTTATCCAGGATGAAGTCAGCAAAGTAAACAACACCATGCCACAGGTACAGCATGTGCGGCGCTTTCACTTGCTGCTCAAAGAACTTGATCACGACGATGGGGAGGTGACGGCCACCATGAAAATCAAGCGTGGCAGCATTGCCCAAAAATACCTTGCCGAGATTGAAACGCTTTATCCGTCCGTGGAAACAGAAGAGTCATGAACATACTCGAGACAGACCTCTCCCAGGCCCCGATTGGTTTTGAGGGCCGGGTGGCCATCGTGACGGGTGGTGGCGCGGGTTTGGGCCGCGCTCACGCATTGGAACTCGCGCGCCGCGGGGCGCGGGTGGTGATCAACGACCTGGGGGGCAGCCTCGGAGGTACCGGAAGCAATACAAATGCAGCGCGGTCGGTTGCCCAGGAAATTATCAAAGCAGGTGGGCAGGCCATCGCCAACTCAGAAGACATCTCCAACCCGTTGGGCGCCCAGGCACTTGTTGACGCCGCCATGGCCACATTTGGCCGGGTGGACGTGTTGATCAACAACGCAGGAATACTGCGTGACAAGACGCTGGTCAAAATGAGCCCTGACGATTTTGAGGCTGTGCTGCGCGTTCATTTGCTGGGGTCTGCCTGGTGCTGCCGCAGTGCGATACCAGCCATGCAAGCCAACAACTACGGCCGCATAGTGATGACCACGTCTGCAGCGGGGCTGTACGGCAATTATGGCCAGACCAATTACGCTGCCGCAAAGCTCGGCATTGTCGGTTTGATGAACAGTCTAAAACATGAAACCCAAAAGTTTGGCATCAAGATCAATACGGTGGCTCCAGTGGCATTAACCCGAATGACCGAGGGACTACCGCTGGACCGGCTGCTGAAGGAAGCGCTGCCAGAGCGGGTTTCCGCTGCGGTGACTTACCTCGCAAGCGACAGGTGCACCGACAGCGGGCTGATAGTGGCGGCTGGCGCAGGTTATTTTTCGAGCATACAGATTGTGGAGGGGCAGGGGGTGCACGCCGGGCTGGACAACGTTACTGCAGAATTCGTGGCGCACAATTGGGCGCAGATTACCAATATGCGGAACGCAAAACCCTACTTCAGCGCTATGGAAGCGCTGAGCAGTAACTTTGGAATTTCGCCTGAATGACCAATGGTACAAATGCCAGTCAAGCGGTTGCCGAGCGGCCAGTCGCTGGAAAGCCAGCGGTGTTGCAGTCATCCGTCGTCCAGGGTGGCGCCTCCCGTACGCGGGTAGCCCGCCCCCGGGCGCACAACCGACACACAGAGCTGCTGGAAGCAGCGGCATGCGTATTCAGGCACAGCGGGTATGCGCTCACTACCATGCGGGCCATCGCGTCGGCCAGCGGTATGACACCGGGCGCCATCTATTACCACTATCCCTCAAAGGGAGATCTTTTTCTGGCGGTCTATGAAGAGGGTGTGGCGCGCGCCTGTGCTGCTTTTGACGGCGCTATTGCAACTACGAGCGACGTTTGGCAGCAGCTTGAGTGCGGGATGAGGGCGCACCTTGAGTTGATGGTCGCGCTACAGTCACAGCACGCACCGTATGCTGGCGTGTTTGTTCAGATCCAGCCTGGCGATTTTCCGCCAGAACATCGAAGTGATCTTGTCCATTTGCGCAACGAGTATGAGGCGCGGTTCAGAAAACTGATAGAAAGCCTGCCGCTCAAGGACGGGATTGATCGCCGCCTGTTGCGGCTGCAACTGGTTGGCTCGCTCAACCATGTTCCGGTCTGGTTTCGCCACGACGGGCCCAGCACTCCGGCAGACATTGCCAAGTCCATGACGCAGCATTTTCAGTGGACCTTGGGCATGCCGGTCGATCAGAACCAACGCCCAGCTGCAAGCTGACAAGCGCAACACGACAGCGGCTCCAGTCCCAGCTACCGAACTCTTCAAATCCGCATGTCTGACCAAACTGCCTTCCCCACGACCGCCCCGCTGGACGGCCCCGAGTACAGTGCGTTTCGCGACACCGTACGGCGCTTTATCAAAGAAGACATTGCGCCGCATCACGGCAACTGGGAAAGGCAAGGCCAGGTCCCCAGGTCGATCTGGAAACTTGCGGGCAAGTTGGGCCTGCTTTGTCCGAACATGCCAGAGTGCTACGGTGGCGCGGGTGCTGATTTCGGTTTCAGTGCCATCCTGGTGGAAGAAATGGCGCGCGTTGGCGCTACCGGCCCCCTGTTTTACCTTCACTCAGACATCGTCACGCCGTATCTTCTGCACTATGGCGACGAAGCGCAAAAGCAAACCTGGCTGCCGCGCATGGCTACTGGCGATGTCATTGCAGCCATCGGCATGACCGAGCCGGACACCGGAAGCGATCTGGCGGCCATCCGTACTTCTGCCACGCTGGAAGGCGACCACTGGCGTGTCAATGGACAGAAAATATTCATCTCCAACGGACAACTGGCGGATCTGGTTTTGCTTGCCGTCAAGACCGATCCAGGCGCTGGAGGGCGTGGAATCAGCCTGCTGCTTGTGGATACCGCTACACCGGGCTTTTCACGCGGCAGGGCGCTAGACAAGTTGGGCATGCATGCGCAAGACACCTCGGAGCTGTTTTTCCACGACATGATGGTGCCGGCCGCCAACCTGCTCGGCGAAACCAACCAGGGCATGCGCTACCTCATGAAGGAGCTTGCGCAGGAGCGACTGCTGGTGGCGATTACCGCCGTCGCTGCGATGGAGGCGGCAGTCGATTGGTCGCGCGACTATCTCTGTCAACGCCAGGCATTCGGCGCTCGTCTGGCCGACAAACAGGTGCTCCGCCACAGATTGACGGAGGCATTCGGAAATACGCGGGTGGCGAGGAGCTTTCTAAACGACTGCCTGCGCCAGCACCTGATGGGCACCTTGAGCGCCAGCAGCGCATCCCTCGCCAAATACTGGACCACCGAAATGCAGTTCCAGGTTCTTGATAACTGCCTCCAGCTTTTTGGTGGCTACGGATTCATGCGTGAATACCCGATCGCGCGCGCTTGGGCAGACTCCCGAGCCCAGCGGATCTATGGTGGCACCACCGAAATCATGAAAGAGATCATTGCACGCGAGCTCCTTGGCCCTGTTGTGCGCGGCTAGGAAGCTGGGCGCCAGAACAGCAGAGCCCCGCTGACCGCGTGGCGCAGGATAGTTGATCAGGTTCTGTGTGTCCTGTCGGCAAATCTGCATGAAAACGATGGCGGTCTTTGTCAACTTCGTCAGCGAGTTCAACCTGCCGAGGGGCAAAGACGATGAAACTGCCGAAGACGGAGCCTGGCGTATCAGCGGGGGTAGCCCGGCCAGCAGCATGCGGGCAAGGCGGGCATCGCAGGCCAGGCAGCCGCAGACCAGGCGCGTGGTCGGCCCACTCCCGCCGTAGGCCAGCTGGCGCGGTCGGCGTGCCAATACGGCATCCGGGCGCGCGCCTGCCGCAGGCGTCTGTCCGGGTTGAGAGGTCATGCGGTGCGCATCGCCCTGCGGGAACACGACCGCGTCGCCGACGATCAATCGCGCCGGCGGCTGGTCGCCCAGTTCGATAAACCTGGAAACCGCAGTTGGACGCGCCCGAGTGGGCTGCGATGGGGTGCGCTGGCAAGGCTGAGCGCTGCGGCTCCA
>ENA-ORBV01009261-ORBV01009261.1-microbial-mat-metagenome-genome-assembly--contig:-NODE-9261-length-16231-cov-12.475053_pt1 | contig 16231 bp, 17 predicted proteins | sample MGYA00237777_ERZ505514 | MGnify/ENA primary metagenome ERZ505514 (study PRJEB26160, sample SAMN06269048) | microbial mat metagenome | isolation source: Oligotrophic lake microbial mat | place... | reverse complement strand
AAATTCCACTCGCCGACCGGGTGCTGATAGCCGCGGGCCGCGGCCACCATGCCGTAAACCGAACCGTGATACTGCCGCGCATCGAGGTGCTTCGCCGGCGGGAGCATTTTCACTTCGTTGTAGTTCTCATCGAGCACCTGGAGTTCAGTCACCCCATCATAGGCGGCGTCACCTTTCCCTGGATACCGAATGGCGAGCCCGTTGTTGCCGCCGGGAGGAAGCTTGAACTGCAGCCGGGACTGAAAATCGCCGAGTTCTTTATTCCAATAGAGGACGCCGCCTTTGCCCGCTTTCCAGACAATGCCGCCGTCCTTGAACTCAACGGCATCCGTGGCGCCCGCCCAGTCCTTGAGTGACTTGCCCTTGAGAATCGACTGATAGCCTTTGGCATCGCGACTCGCGAGCAGCTTGCTCGCTTCCATCGTCCCGATCTCCCGAATGGAAATGTTGCGCCAGTGCGTCGCGCCCCCGTGTGTCTGTAACTGGATCGGGCCCTGAGCGGGAACCGGCCGGCGCTCCTCGGGTTTCAATTTCTTGTTCGCCCGATCATAATAATTTTCGAGCGCGACGTGATCGACGACCAGCTTACGGTTCAACCAGACGCTGACCCGACTGCCCACCATCATCACGCGCAGGGCATTCCACTCTCCGACCGCCTTGTCGGCGAATACGAGGGGATCGCGGCCAGGGGTGTCCTTCGGATTGTTCCAGAGTCCGCCGGATCCCATGGCGTAGCCGTGACCTTTCGGGTCGGGCATCTTCGGGTCCCAGATCTGCACCTGAGGCACGCCGCGCAGGTACACGCCGGAATCGGCACCGGGAGCGAGCTTGAACTCCAGGATCAATTCGAAGTCACCGTAGTCCTTTTCTGTCGTGGCATAACCGCCGAAACCGTCGTTGACGAGGACACCGCCCTCGGCACGCCAATGCGGCTGGCCCGCTTTGAGCTCGGTGAGACTCGTGGTCCACTTGGCGATGAGCGCCTCGCGCTCCGCCGAAGGCAGGGCCTGCAACTGACGATGATCGTAGGTGGTGCCACCGCGCCAGCCGGTGAGGTCTTTGCCAGTGAAGAGGGCAGTGAAGCCGACCGGCGCCTGAGCCGCCCGGGCCAGCATGGCCAGGCTGCAACACGCGAGAAGAAGCAGGACACGACGCGATAACCGAGTAGGGGAGAACATGATTGGCGGGAAAACGGGGGAGTGACGCCGGGAAGTCACTGAATGGTTACCAAGGCGCCGCGTTGGGCAATGCCTATTTTGCGCGTTCTGCACGGGGCAGGGGAGGGGACGCTTGTGTGTGGTCTCCGGCAAAGGCGACTGCATCGATCTCAAACCGTTTTAACGCAGAGAGCGCGGACTCGATTTATACATTCTGCCGAAAGCGTCTCGGTTTGCTCCGCGTCCTCCGCTCCGGGCAGGAACCGAACACCTCAGGCTTTACCCTCACCCTCGTCGCACGAAAAAAGCAGGGTGAAGATGAAGCCTGAGGTGTTCCTTCCTCGCTGCCGACCGCCAATCGGCGATCAGTAATGGAGACGGATATATATACTATCCACAACCTGTTCATGGCGATACGCGCGACAGCTTGCCGATCACGATCAAGGTGAACCGCTGGCAATGGGGACAACGTCGATGCCAGTCCGGCGGCGGCGCCCGGAAATCGATCCACCGCTGATCGCGCGGATGAAGCGGATGCCCGAGGTTGTCGTCGGTCGACGTGCAGACGAGGCTCTGGGGTGGAGTGAATGATCCGCGTGATCGGCGTTATCCGCGGTTAAAAAAAGCTTGATGGCTCGGATCTGCCTTACCGCGGAGAGTTGCAGGAACCGAACACCTCCTATCCGCATACGCGCTAAGGGGTCAAACTTTGCACTTTGCAAGTTTTTCGACGTGTGGTGGGAACCCGGCAGGCGTGGGACAGTCCGGACGGGGTCATGTCGTGATTCGTGATAGCGTGCCGCAGCATCTACCGCGAATTGGGTAGGCCACGTGATTGCGCGTAGAACCCAGTGAGTAACGGGCCACGGTTTCAACAGACCCACCTCGGCATCTCCCGCCTTTCCCCGCTCACTTCGATTGGATCAGCGAACGAGTGCCAAAGTCGACTTCGACCCTTCCCTATACGATTCATGACATGACCCCCTCCGGCCGCTCCCGTCTCTTTAATTTCCCGCAGTTCCTCCCGTTCTAATCCGGCTTCAAGGCTCAACGCGGAGTATTCACGTGCCAGCGTCCTTCGCCAACCCAGCGTCCCGATCGCCCACCCGCGGCACATCCGGTCAAATCGATTCTCCTCCGGTCGCTTGGGGTCGCCAGCCAGCGCGATCAGGTATTCCACGTAACTTGCCCAACCGCCCGAGGTGTCCTCGAGATCGAGTCCTGCCAACGAAACGTGCGTATCCAACCACGTTGGACGAGATCCTCTGACGAAACGCCCGAGGCTGCCCCATCGAAACCTTGCCACTGCGGCCCGACCAACAGTACCGGCCCGAACCGGGTTCAGATTGATGTAATCGATAACTCGTCTGAGCGCGTTATCGTTTTCTACCACCAGCGCCTGATATCTGCGCTGAAAAGAGATGACCGCGCACCGCTCGAAAGCGATTAAGGCGAGCAGCAAACTTACTCTGCAGCCCATGCATTCCCTCCACCAGATTTGCCCCCGGTGTTTCTAATGCGAGATGATAGTGGTTGCGCATGATAACATGACCGCGAATCCGCCAGTTATGCTGCACGCAGGTTTCTCCCAGCACCGTTTCCAAGGCCTGCGCCGCACCCTCTGACCCGAACACATCGCACCGGTAGTTGCCGCGATTGATGACGTGAACAACGCGCCGGGATATTGAATTCGTACTTTGCGGGCCGCGTCGCCAAGGCATGAAATAACCCCGACCCTTCGCCAGACTCCAATCACTCCAAATCGCGGTGTTCCCAGTCCTTCGCACCCACGCGAATCATCCCGCCTCGTTCCAGGTTTCGGCCTGACCCCATTTTCACCCCGCCATCACGAATTACCAGACATGTGAAGCCAGTGACCGCAAAGTGTGGAACCGGTTTTTTCGACCGCTGTTATCCGGGAACAACTCGGATGCTGCTCGGAAGCATAACGCTTCCGGGTCGAACTCCGCCAGCGGCGAGTCGGCGAACGGCTCGTTCGACGCCAACCGGGCCTGCGCCTATTTCCATACTCGGAAATAGCAGAACCATCTGTTTCCGTTTTATTTATTTGATGGAAATAGCGGACTTGCTTGTTTCCATCCGTGGAGACGAACAAGACACCCTCTGAAGCTGGTCGTTGGGTCAGGACCTTGGAGGGCTACAAGGCCTTTCGTCCCCATCCGCTGCCGCCGGAAATCACGTGGACGCCCCGGTTGGTTCGAATCCTATCCCAGGCTGATAGCCTGCTGGGGCGGCTGGCAGGCGAAGGTCGACGACTTCCCAATCCCCACGTGCTCATCCGGCCTTTCATCCGGCGGGAAGCCGTTTACTCCAGCCGGATCGAAGGCACACAGGTGACGCTGGGCGAACTGCTGGCCGCCGAGGCCGGTGCCATTCCCGAACGCAGTCCGGAAGACTTGCGCGAAGTCGGAAACTACGTGACGGCCTTGGAACATGGTCTGAAGCGGCTGAAGACGCTACCGCTGTCGCTCCGTCTGGTGCGCGAACTGCCCCCGTTTCTCGATGGCAATGGCCGCGTCGGACGACTGCTCATTACCCTGTCGTTGTGCGCGCGCAGCGTGCTGCCCGAGCCACTCCTCTACTTGTCGGCGTTCTTCGAGGCGACGCGGGCCGACTACTACGATAGTCTGCGCGGGGTTACGGAAAAGGGCGACTGGGCCGGCTGGATCGAGTATTTTCTCAACGGCGTCGCTCGCCAATCCGAAGATGCCCTGAGCCGTGCGGAACGGATCAATCAGCAGCTTGCCCGTTGGCGCGACGACTTTGCCGGCGGTGGTTCGAAAGTCCCACTGCAACTTATCGATCTCATCGCGGCCAATCCCTTCCTTGGTCCGCGCGATACGGAACGCCGACTCAGCGTTTCCTATAACACGGTGATGCGTGCAATCGAGGCCCTGGAACGGGGCGGCGTGGTGAGCAAAGTGGGCGACAGCAAACGCGATCGCGTGTTCTGCGCGCGTGCGATCCTCGATATTCTGGAGGAACCGGCGCGCTTGGTGCCGGAAGCAATCGCGCCTCGTCGTCGGTCAACCCGAAGCTAAATGGACTCGTCCCCGCGGCAGCGGCGCGAAGCCGATCTCCGGCGAAGACTGACGGAACTGGCGGCGGAGGTTCTCAAGACAGAGGAAGAACTCGTTGCCCTCGCATCCGACGGACGACTCAAGCTCGATGCGCCCTCCGTGTCGGCCATGAGGCAGACTCCACGCACACCAGCGGAGAAGATCGCCCTGTTCCTCGATCTGCTCGGCACGCGGCGGTCGGTCTATCCGAGGCGTTGGGATAATCCAAGTTCCGGCAAGAGCGGGTATTCGCCCGCTTGCGATAACGACCGCTTCGGCCCGCCTGCGGCCGGACGGCAATCCGGTGTCTGCAAGAAGCCGGATATCAAGTGCACGGAATGTCTCTACCAGCGATTTCCTCCGCTCGACGAGCGCGCGGTGGAGGGTCACTTGCGGGGTGCGCACACTCTCGGAGTCTATGCCATCGGCACCGACGACACCTGCCGTTTTATCGCCGCCGATTTCGATGGTGAAGGTTGGCGGGATGACGTGCTCGCCTACCGCGAGGCCGCCGAGCGAATCGGGATCACCGTCGCTGTCGAGCGCTCGCGATCTGGCAACGGCGCACATGGATGGATCTTTTTCTCCGATCCCGTGCCAGCCGCGACGGCTCGCCGGTTGGGAAGCATCCTTGTCGCAAAAGCCTCCGCCCTCCGGCCAATGTTGGGTCTGGGTGCTTATGATCGCCTGTTTCCGAATCAGGACACGCTCCCCATCGGCGGGTTTGGAAATCTGATCGCATTGCCGCTGGCCAAGGTTCCGCGACACCAGGGCAACACGCTCTTCGTCGATTCCAACATGGAAGCGCACGAAGATCAGTGGTCATATCTGGCCGGCCTTCCCCGGCTAAGCCGCGAACTTGTGGAGCGAATACTCGCGAGAATCTCGCCGCTGGCACCGCTCCAGCAGATCGCCCAGCCGAATCCCACCTCTCCGCAGGATCACGAATTTGCGCTGCAAATTGACGCGATGATGCTGGATCTTTCGCACCCGCGGATTCGCCGTGGGCTGATCACGGGCGAAGTTACCGTGCGGCTGGACGCTCAAATCCACTTTCCCCGATCTTTGCCGATCCCCGTCCTCGCGGCTTTGCGTCAGTTGGCGACGTTTCCCAATCCCGTGTTTCACGAGAAACTCCGATAGCGGTTCGCCACGTTCGACACCCCGCGGTTCCTCTTTGCCGGCGAATGGAGTCCCGATCGACTGGTGTTACCGCGTGGCGTGTTGGACCAGAGCCTTTCGGTTCTAGAGACCGCCGGGGCCAGCGTGACGGTGCAGGATGCGAGACAGGCCGGTTCACGGGTGCCGTGGAAACTCCAAGGAGAACTGCGGGAGGACCAGGAGTCCGCTGTCAGAAAAATGGAGATGGAAGACTACGGAGTTCTCTGCGCTCCGCCGGGATCGGGAAAGACGGTCATGGGCTGCGCATTGATCGCCCGCGCCCGCACGTCCGCGCTCGTCCTGGTTCACCGGGCGGTTTTGGTGGAGCAGTGGCGAGAGGCTGCGATGCAATTTCTCGGATTGGAGCGAAAGGAGATCGGCATCTGGCGCGGCCAGTCCCCCCGTCTCACCCACCGGTTCGACATTGCGATGCTGCCGTCGCTGGCTCGCACCGAAAGTCCCGCCACCGCGCTGGCTGGATACGGCGTGGTCATCGTCGACGAGTGCCACCACGTGCCCGCCACCACGTTCGAGGCGGTGTTGAAAGCCTGCCCCAGCCGACGCATCTATGGCCTCACCGCCACACCCAAGCGAAAGGATCGGTTGGAAAGACTGCTTTTCGCCCAATGCGGTCCGATCCGGCACACGGTCGTCGAAGCTCCGGTCGACGAGGTGCGCACCGTGAAGATCCGCCGCACGACGGTGAATCTGCCGCCCAACGCTGGACCTCAGCCACCCCTCCATGTCATGTGGGATGCCTTGGTGCAAGATGCGGGGCGGCTCGACGTGATCCTCGCCGACCTCCTTTCGTGTGCCGCCGTGGGCCGTTCTCCGCTCGTGCTGGCCGACCGCAAAGGTTATCTGGACAAACTGGAACAGGCGTTCGCTGCAAGGGCATCGGGCGTTGCCTGCCATCGATTGGCAGGCCCGATGGGCAAGAAGGCCAGAGCTGAAGTCGTGCGACAGATCAGCGGACACTACGATCAAGGAACGCCATTCGTGCTCTTCGCCACCGCATCGCTGATTGGCGAGGGCTTCGATCTCCCTCGATTGGACACCTTGGTTCTATCGATGCCGCTCTCGTGGAAAGGCCGGCTGATTCAGTATGCCGGACGACTGCATCGCACCCACGAGACGAAAGGGGCCGCACTGATATTTGATTACCTCGACGAGAATCTCCCGATTACCAATGCGATGTTTCGTCGCCGCGCTGCTGGCTACAAAGAATTGGGCTATGCCATCGAGATGCCTCCGGACCGCACTTCGTACTGGTTCGGGAATGATCCAGATGGCAGCAGCAATGACCAGGGAATTCGCAAGCGGCGTCGTTTCCGAAAGCTCAAACCGCAGGGTCCAACGTGCCGACAGCGGGATTGAGCGTCGAGTAGCGGTAGCTTTGAAATAGGCTAAAAAGCTTCGCTAATGGCTATAGGCCAACGATTTAGCTGGTGCCCCCACGGGGCAGCTGTTTTGAGAGGTAAGCGGGTTACGCGCACAAGGGGCGCACAAGGACTTCTCCCCTCTTTTCAGCCCACTAAATCCCGCCGTTCGAGGCAGAGAGTTGAGACCCATGGGTCCCGGCCTTTTACGCCTTCGATGGGGAACAATTGTACCATGGTACAAACTTCAGGCGGGAGACTTCGCTGCCTCCAATTGGAGACAAACCCGCAGGCGGGTGCGCTCGTTGGGTACCATGGTACCCAAAGCAGACGGTAACGCCTTCGCTGGTGAGCTTGGGAGCAATTGCTCCCAACTCTTTTACAACTTCGATGCCTACCATGGTATGCAACCCGCAGGCGGGAACCTTGGTTCCCAGTCGCCACGGCCAGCAATGCCTCGCCAGCTCGTCTAGGCGGGGCGTTCTCGGTGCTGGCCCTACCCACGGTGCGGGTGCCGGTGACGCCAGCCGCGGCTGCGATCTGGCCCACGGTCGTCTTGGCGTTCGAGGCTTTGCGGTCTCGCTCCGGCTCGGGTGCAGGTGACTCTGAATTCATAGTCACCTGCAGCTTCCCCGCTTTCGCTAAACCGCCCTTGGCAGACTCGGCATTGCCCGGCTTGAACTGCGCGGCCTTCTGGTTCTTCTCAGCGGCCAGTCGCTGCATCACGAGATTCACCTGCCTCCCACGTCCGTGCAGCCATACGTTGGTGCAAGGTGCGTTGCCATCGTCATCCGTGGCGCAAGGCTCGTACCAACGCAATGCACTCGTTATCGCAATCGTTCAGTTGTTGCAGTTAAGTGAGAGTGTAACGCTGTTTTCAGAAACGCCGTGCGAGTAAACTCCGGGCTGTCGCGGACCCAGCCAGCGATTTCCTTTTACCAAAGAGATTCCTTTGACACCCCTATGCGTTAGACGTTCAAGCCATTGTGACACTGTTGCGCACGAACTACGGTTGCATAGCGTAGGCGGTGCCGGCGGGCGGGGCGGTGCTACCCTACGTGTAACGTGGCACGCAGCTTTACACGTGCAGCTCGATGCGATGCGTCGTCTGGCCAGCGGCGGGGTCTGGGTGCCAGCCCGTGCGCGCTGCGGGGCTGTTGAGTGCCGACGCATAGCAGGGTAGGGGTCATGCGATACTGGCGCTTGGCGGGCACGTGAGTCGGTCAGCCCGCTTGCGTACCTCGGCCGCGAAGTAACACGCCCACCTTTCGATCAGCGCGGCGGCAACGGCGGCGTCGGGTTCCCAAACGACGGGCGTCGAGTAGCGGACCTCGAACGTGTCCACGCTGGCCAATACGGCCTTGGGGTTCGCCTGGCTCGCGTAGCGGCCGGACGCGACGTCGTCCCTGGTGCCGATGACGAGCAGCCGGCGAAACTCGTAGCCGCGCAACCGTGCAAGCTCGCGCTCGAAGCGTTCACGCTCGCGGGTGACGGAGCCCACGAGGTCGGCGATGCTCTTGCGCTCAACGCCAAAGAGATCTTCGAGACCGGCAATCGAGTAGTCCGCAGTAACGAGCCCGGCCGTGATTGTTGGCAGGCGGGTGAATTGCAACGGCGCTTGCTCGCGTGAGTCGACGATAAGGGTGGGCAGGTTCATCAGGTCGCGGCGATCAGGGCGTCACGCCAAGCGGCTTCGAGTGGCACCAGTTTCGTCAAACCATCACCGGCGCAACCCTCACCCTCATATCTGTATATAGAGGGTGAAGGTTGAAGGTTGCCCTTCATGAAGGTTGAGTGAAGGTTCACTGAAGGTTGAAGGTTGATAATCATAAAACCCTCTCCTTCAGTCCCATAGCATCGGTGCGGATAACCTTCATCTTTTCCATTTCGCGGATGCGACGTTCCGCGGTAGAAGGTGGCAACCCTCGCACCGAAATGAAGGTTGCCTTCAAGTCCTTCCAACTCATGCGTGGAATGTTTGCAAACACCTCTGTCGCAATGTCTAGTAGTTCTTGACGCTTGGCGGATTCCCTCGGGTTACCTTCAACGGAGACGTGCATGCCCACCTCGTCGCTCCAGCGGAAACACGGGCCATCTTTTTCAAGTATCGGGGCGCGGCGTTGGCCTGATTCGGCGAAGATGGTTACAGTCTCGTCGGTGCGTTTCAGCTGAAGGTTGCTCTCAGCCTTTCGCCTCAATTGCTTGCCCAACCAGCCACGGGCAACGTCGTCGGCCTTCTCTCCTTCATTCGAGTGAATCACGATCAGGAGGTGGCAGTGAAATTTGATGGCCAGCGCGTGCCAGCCTGCGCACAAGTCAGCCGCGGTCTCGGGGTCGTTGACGTTTCCGGCGAGGTCAGCCCCACCATCGACGAACACGGCGTGGATTCCGCCATGCTCTGCGCCTACGCTCGCCATGAGTTCGGGCAAGCCGGTCGCCAAGTCGGAAGCCCGCCAGCCTGCAAACGCGAATACGCGCAACCATGCCGGTCGATCAGCCGGGGTCAGCCCCAAGCGTCGCAAGGATCTCTCTACGAGCCCGCAGGCATCACCGGGCGACTGTTCGGTGTCGATCACGATGACGGCCTTGCCCTTGGGCGGCTCGCTGCGGATTCCCAAGGTGTCGGCCTCAAGATCTCCAAGGCCATCGGCCACGAGACAGGCGGCGACGTGCGCACCGATAACCGCAGACTTGCCGGCCTTGGCGCGTGCAATCAATGCGCCTATGTTGCCGGTCGTCGCGGTCAATCTGCCGGCGACGTGGAAGATGGGATCGTCGGGCGGCGGCGGATTCGTCGCGTCGATCTCAGCGGCAAGCATACGCTCCAGAAGCGTCGGCGTCGGCTTCACCGCAACGTCGGGCGAGTCGAGCAGCGCAGCGCCGGGGAACGGTGCGGCGGCCGTGTCTTCGATTGAAACGTCGTGAAAATTGCTCATTTGCAAACCCTCCCAAGCCAGACTGAAATTTGTTCCGTAGTGATAGGCGCGATACGGTGCAGGTCGTTGATGTCCTTCGCTCCATTGACCTGACTGCGGATCACGCGGACCGGATGTCCGGCGGCCGTCAAGGCGTCACGGAATCCCCCAGGCGAGGTCCACTTATCCCCGGCCTCATCGGCGTCCGCGAAGAGCACGAACGCCACTCCGGCGGGCAGGAACGGCCTCCAGTGAGTCCACAGATTGCGCCAGCCAGCAGCGCCACGGGCGCCAAACAGAACGGCGTGCTCGGGCCATGCTACATCACTGGCCAGCCAGCCCCCGGCAGCGGCAAGGGTGACGGCGTCCCATTGACCTTCAGTGACGACTACGGTGCGGGCGAATGAGCAGAATCCTGCGCCGATGACGAATGGCAGACCGGGCGTCGATTGACCGTCTCGGGATTCGTTCGGATGGAAACTCCAAGTTGCACGTTCCCCGGCGGTGGGTTTGTGGCGCACGTGGTATCCAATTTGTCGAGTCTGCACGAAACCAAACTCGCATCGTTCGGGCGCTTGCACGGGAAAGGCCAGGCCTCGCTTGACGCCGTAGGTGACGGGCGACGCCAGCAGGCCGTCTTCGGCCAACGTCGCGGCGGTGCCTGGTGGCCAGCCTCGCCATGAATCGACTCGGGCAGCGGTCTCGGGATGGCGGTGCAGTTGATCGACGCCTTCATCCCAAACGGCGCGGACGCGGTCCGGCATGGTTGGCAGTTGTTCGACCTTGGCGACGGCGCGGGCGGTTGCCTCGTTGGCTACAATTGTAGCCAGTTCGGGCGTATCTATATTGTGGCGACGCACCAAGCCACGATCGGCACGACGTCGGGCGAATGCCTTCGCGTCGAAACCGTAGCACTTGGCTCGCTCGATCAGTGAACCTATGCCAATTTTCTGGCAGCGATTGCGCAGCTTGCGGGCGTATTCGCCTTGAGACTCCTCCGGTGACCATGTGGATAAAACCGCAACGGCCTCGCTCTCGGTGAGCGCGGAGCCGACGGCGGCGATGATGCCGACCCAGTCTATATAAGCGGGCCTCGTCGGGCAGGCGGCGAGGATTTCCGCAACGTCGGCGGCGGTGAGCGCTTGACTTCCGACGGCCTGCGTGGCAGCCTGAGTGCGTTCTGGTTTTTCGTTCGTCGTCTTGAAAATGGTCCCGGTCGCCACCGGGCCTTTTTCGTTTAGGGGCGCGATCAAGCACCCACCGCCTTCCCGCTGATCAAGTCGCGAACCGAATTTTCAGAATAGCGAACCGTTCTCTCGTTGAAAAAAACTGCGCGAATCAGTCCCTTTTTCGACAACCTCAGCGCGAAATGTCCGCTCTTGCAGCTAGATCCGAGGAGTTCGTTGACCTCCCGAAAAGTGAGCAGGGAGTCTTCACGCTGGGCGGTTTGTGGTACTTGGGCCGGGTTTTGATTTAGTTTCATCACCAAACGGGAATTGTCCGCTTGTTCGGAATCCCTTCGTCATGGTGCGTCTCAAAACGCTATGGCAATCCCTTGGTCCGCAATCGGTTAAAACTTACGTGAAAAGTGAAGCGTTGCGGCGGCATGGTGGTTTTTACGGCGTGCGCGGCGTCGTCTCCGGTTTCGCGGGTGCGTCTGGCGCAAAGCTCACCGTGGCTGCACTCGGGGCAGAGTAGCTGTCCACCGTCGTTTTGATGTTGGCATGTCCGAGCAGTTCTGAAGCCGCGGCGATCCCCAGACGGTCCCGCACGTTCGATGCGGCAAGCGCCCTCAATGCGTGCGCCGGCTTCCGATTTGTGACGCCATGGATTCTTAGCCACTTCAGCAGCGTTTCCCAAGTGTGGTACGGTGCCATATCCGCACGATAGGCGGGCGCAGCGCCGATCTTCTCCTTCGGTGCTCCCCCGCGGAGAACGAAATGCGGGTCGCGGTCGGGTGCCGTGGAAGCGCGTCGTAGAATCTCCGCAACGTCGGGTGCGAGCCTGATTTTCCGAGCCGAGTCCTCAGTCTTGGGCGCGTGCGCCACCGTGGTTTCGATGGTGACCATGCCATGGCGGAAATCCACTTGCTCCCACCGAAGCCGGTCGGCCTCAGAGCGTCGCAGGGCCACACACAGCCCGAGCACGAGCGCAAGAAACACCTCGGGGCGTTGGGTTTCGAGTTCAGACCTGGCGGCGGCGAATAGGGCGAAGGGGTCAACTGCGCTCTGAAATTTGACGAAGCTCTTGCCGGTCGATACTTGGGTCAGTCCGAGCGATTCGGGAAGTCGAATTCTTTCCCCGAGCTTGGCGGCGAGAGCCCTCTTGGAGAAAACGCTTCTTGCCATTCTGATGGTCGCGTCTGCGGAGATTCTGGCTGAGCGGCTTTGGAGCGGATCTCCCGCGGCATCGATACGGGCCTTGCGCCATGCCTCGATGGCTTCCCGGGTGAGCAGAGCCAGTGATACGCGACCGACGGCCTCGCGCCAACGCATCGCATCGGGTGCTGATCTCGAAGTCGCGAGCGCCGGCTTACTGATGCCAGCCACCTCCCCGGCGAGCGTGCGCAACTTCATGGCGTAGGCGGCGAAGCTGACGGGGCGAACGCCGGCGACCGCGGCTGACGCACTGATGGCTTCGGCAACGGTCGCGAAGTCCTTCAGTCGCGGGTCAGGTGCGGGATTCAGCTCCTTCAACAGAGCGTCGAGCGAACCAAGCGACTTCATGCGAAGCCAAAACCCGCGGGCCTTTCCTGCGGCTTCGATGCGGTTCGACGAGTCGAGGCAAATCCATGCATCTTTCAGCCCGGCGCGCAGCCTGACGTAGTACAAACCGTTCGCCACTCCGGGGCGGAAGGTGACGGCGGTTTTCCAGTATTCCAGCGACGTCTTTGGGTGCTTCACCTTTTCGGGTCTGTCCCGTTTTTGTCCCGTTTTTGTCCCGTTTTTATCGTCCCCACCCTCGTTTTCCCGTCCGCTTGTGTTGTCTTGCATGATTTGTAAGTCTGGTGTTAAACATCATTTAGGCGTGTCACTTACGGAAACTAGCGGATAAGAGCGGACAAGCAAGAGAGAAACTGTTAATCACTTGGTCGTAGGTTCGATCCCTACCCGGGCAGCCAACTAATGGTGAACGAGTTACGGTAGAATGCCGAGAGTGGCAAAAAAGCGTGTGTCCCGTTTTTGTCCCGTTTTTCAAAGTCTGGTGCCGTCGTCATCCGTGGCGCAAGGCTCGTACCAACGCAATGCACTCGTTATCGCAATCGTTCAGTTGTTGCAGCTAAGTGGGAGTGTAAATCTGTTTTCAAAAACTGCCGTGCAGGTAAACGGTGGGCTGTCGCGGACCCAGCCAACGAATTCCTTTTACCAAAGAGATTCCTTTGACACCCCTATGCGTTAGACGTTCAAGCCGTTGTGACACTGTTGCGTACAAACTACGGTTGCATAGCGTAGGCGGTGCCGACGGGGGCGGTGCACTACCCTACGTCTTCAAGGTGGCAGTTGATGCGGTGGCCTCGATTCCGTCTGCCGGCGTCTGGCCTGCGGGCCGGGGCGCAGGGTTCCTTGCGCTTGGCGGGCCGATCGGGCGGTGGGCCTAGGCGAGGGTAGCTCTTGCTTCGATACTGGCGCTTGGCGGCCGCGTGAGCCCATTGCCGCGGGCGAGGGTGTTGCAGGTCTCGACCAGTTCGCGAGCGAACCAGAAAGCCCACTCCTCGATGCGGCGGGCAGCCTCCTCGGGCGAGGGTGCGAAGACCACGGCCACGTCGAAGCGGACCTCGATGGCGGCGATAGTTGCCAGAACCGCGTTGGGTTTCACCTGGCTGCGATATCCCCCGCGCTCGATCTCGCCCACGGTGCCGACGATCAGCAGGCGCTTGAACCGGTACCCGCGAAGCCGGTGCAGCTCTCGAAAGAATCGGTCTCGGTTGTCGCCTGTGCAGCACGCCACGAGGTCGGCGATGGATTTTCTCTCGATGGCGAAGAGTTCCTCAGCGCCGGCGAAGGAGTAGTCCCCTGTTGTCAACGTACCCGGTCGCGATTGCAGGCGGGTGAAGACCAGCGGCGCTTGCTCGCGTGAGTCGACGACGATGCAGGGCTGCACGTCCGCCAGTGAGCCCAGGCAACGCAAAGCCGGCAGTGTTGGCATGTGATTTAGTAGCATCGGAGGTTTCCGCCCTTGAGGTGTTTTTATCGTGTGCAATTTCGGTGAGCGAGCGGAGTGCGGTTCCCTAAAGGGTAACCGCCCTTTCCGCCCTCACTTGTGCGGGAAGTGCGGATTGGTAGTTTCCGCCCTTTCCGCCCTTTCCGCCCTCAGGGTGTTTTTTCATAGTAGCATCCCCCCCGAAATTCGACGGTGCCAGCGCTCGTGAGTGCGTCTCTTTTCTCGCGATAGGTAGTCTTCGACCAGCCGGATGCGGCCAGCCACTCGACGTTCGACATGCCTTCAGTGAGCTTTGCCAACAAATCGGAAGCCGGCCGGGTAGTGGGCTTGCCCCCCTTCTTCTTCAGTTTCGAAGTGTCGACGTTCGCGTCCGCGAGCCAGACAGGGAAGGCCCATCGCAGCGCCATGGGTGCCAGCGGCGGGAAGTCGCGGAGTGCGGCCTCAAGGACCATAACTTCGTCGTCTTCGTGCTCGGTGAGCGTCATGACCGCATCGGGTGCGCGGGCCAGAGCGCCGGCCCCAGAGCCACGGTCGATGGAACTCTTCTCGGATGCGTTGCCTTTTGCGAAGTGATGCAGAATCAGCAGCGCGGAACCTGTTTCTCGGGCGATGCCTTCGAGCGCGGACAGCAGGCGAGCCTGTCCGTCGTTCGAGTTTTCCTCAGCGCCGGAGTTGGCAGCGATTTTATATAGCGGGTCCAGCACGATCAGAGCGATCTTACTTGTCAGCTTCAAGTCGGCGATGCGCTTGCCCAGGCCTATAGCGTCGACGGTGCGGCCGCGTAAATTCCATATAAGCAGGTCGGCGGGCGCTTCGACGCCACGGGCGCGGCAGATGGATTCGAGCCGGCGGTGCATCGTGCTCTCGCTCAGTTCAAAATTGAGGTAAAGGACGTTGCCCCTGAGCGTCTTCAAACCGAGCCAATCAGCGCCTGACGCCACGCTGACGGCGACGTCCAGCGCGGTGAAGGTCTTGCGGCCCTTCGACGGGCCGGAGAGGATAGCGATGCCCCCGACGGCAAGGATGCCCCCGATCAGCGCCACAACCTCGGGCGCAGGTTTGCAGCACAGGTCGCTTGCGCGGATTGGCTCGGGCCACGGATGACTCTCACTTGCGGGCGGGTCGAGCAGCACGGTTCCCGGAAACTGTGCGGGTGTGTCTTCGATTGTGACGTCGTGAAAGTAGGTTTTAATCATGGGGTCATTCCCTTAAATAGTTCGGTGCCTTCAGCCGCCCGTTCGAGGTCGGCAGTCGGGTCCTCGTCTTGCGGTGCGAAGCCAGCCAACAGGTCGGCAGCGTCTTTAATTCCAGCAGGCGGCGTCCATCCGTCAACGCGAGCGCCAGCGTCATGGAGTTGTCGAGCCCACTTGCTTCCGGCCACAAGCGCAGCGTCGTCGTTCTGTTCCACTATACGAATACGGCGGTTACAGAAGAGTGGCAGCGCGTCGGCGTGGATACGGTTTCCAGCACCGAGCATGGCCACTACCAGCACTTGCTTTCCAGCCAGCCACGCGAGAATTTCCACGGCCAGCGCGTCGGGTCCACCTTCGCAAAGGTAAACCGGGTGATCGTACTTCTGTATCAAAGCAGCGCCTACGGGCCACGATGCCGTCGAGCCTGGCAGCGTCTTCGCCTTCGCGGCGATGCTGACCCACGGTTTGCCGTCGAGCCTTCGAGCTTGGGCGGCACGTCGAGCGGGATCAGTGAGAATCCAGGCTTCGACGGTCTCGGTTCCATCGCGCATCGTCGCTGTGAAAAGCATCCCATCGCGGACGGGATGTTCGAGCGGCGACCAGACCGGAAAACCGCGCGAGATTCGGATTTGCGCCAGCTCGTTGCAGGTCGGACGCCTGAGCGCGGGAAACAAAACCTCGCGCTTCACTGGTTCGACCTTGGTGACGGCTCGGGCGGTTGCCTCGTTGGCTACAATTGTAGCCAGTTCAGGCGTATCTATAGTTTGGCGACGCACCGAGCCACGATCAGCCCGCCGTCGGGCGAATGCCTTCGCGTCGAAACCGTAGCACTTGGCTCGCTCGATCAACGAACCGATGCCAACCCTCTGGCAGCGATTGCGCAGCTTGCGGGCGTATTCGCCTTGAGACTCTTCCGGACTCCATGCGGACAGGATCGCAACGGCCTCGCTCTCGGTGAGCACGGAACCAACGGCGGCGATGATGCCGACCCAGTCTATATAAGCGGGCCTCGTCGGGCAGGCGGCGAGGATTTCCGCAACGTCGACCGTGGTGAGCGCTTGACTTTCGACGCGTGGCGAGTCATCGTGAGTGCGTTCAGGTTTTTCGTTCGTCTTGAAAATGGTCCCGGTCGCCACCGGGCCTTTTTCGTTTAGGGGCGCGATCAAGCACCCACCGCCTTCCCGC
>ENA-ORBV01009260-ORBV01009260.1-microbial-mat-metagenome-genome-assembly--contig:-NODE-9260-length-16233-cov-6.078113_pt1 | contig 16233 bp, 10 predicted proteins | sample MGYA00237777_ERZ505514 | MGnify/ENA primary metagenome ERZ505514 (study PRJEB26160, sample SAMN06269048) | microbial mat metagenome | isolation source: Oligotrophic lake microbial mat | place... | reverse complement strand
TTGGAGTAGTTGACTGCCAGCGAGGACAGGCCGTCGTTGGTGTCCTTGTTGGGGCGGCCGCCCCAGGTGCCGAACAGGAATTCCAGCAGCACGAACGGGTCCCGCTGCTGGTCGTAACCGGCGATAGTGACGCCGAAATCGCCCTGCGCACCGCAGGCGAACACCTTGTCCGGCAGCATCAGCGCCAGTGCGCCCCAGATCGCCTCGGTGGCCCGCATGGCGGTGAGGCCGCGTGCCGCCACCGGCGCCGGCGTAGTGGGGAAGACGATGGTGCCCGGTTCCGCGGTGACCCTCAGCACGCGCATGAAGCCGCTGTTGGTCGGCAGGCCCGGGTCCATGATGCAGCGCACACAGGCCCAGGTGCACGACTGCGTCATCGAGAACGGCAGGTTGATCGAGCCCTTGACCTGCGGCGAGCTGCCGGCGAAATCCACCGCCATCCGGTCGCCCTGTTTGGTGATGCGGCAGCGGATGCGGATCGCGTCCTCGCTGAAACCGTCGTCATCCAGGAAGTCCTCGAAGGTCCAGTCGCCATCCGGCAACGTGGACAACTCGGCGCGGGTCATCTTCTCCGTGTAGTCGAGCAGGTGTCCCATCTCCGCGCACAGGATATCGGCGCCATAACGCCTGGCCAGGCCCTGCACTGCCAATTCACCACGCGTGCAGGCCGCGACGGTCGCCATGACGTCGCCTCGCACCTTGTCGGGCAGCCGAACGTTCAGGCAAAGGATCGCCATCAGATCCTGGTTGAGGACGCCCTGGCTGAACAGCCGTACCGGTGGCAGCCGAAGCCCCTCCTGGTAGATCTCGGTGTTGTCGCAGGCGTTGCCACCTGCGACCCGTCCGCCAATATCGGTCTGGTGGCCGATGGCGGCGGAAAAACCCAGCAGCACGCCTTCGTAGAAGATCGGCTTGAAGACGTAGATATCCGGCAGGTGGGTGCCGCCGCCGGTGTACGGGTCGTTGGTGATGTACACGTCGCCTTCGGCCATATCGCCCTGGAAGCGCGCGATGATGGCCTCTATCGTGGGCGGAAACGAACCCATGTGCATCGGCAGGCACAGGCCCTGGGAGATCAGGTTGCCCTGGGCGTCGATCAGTCCAGTGGAAAAATCCATCGCCTCCTTGATCACATAGGAGCGTGCGGTGCGCACCACGGTGGCGGCCATCTCGTCCGAGATCGCGGCGAACGCGTTCTTCAGCAGCTCCAGGCGGATCGGGTCGCGGGTGATGGTGGTGGTGGAAGCGGTCATGGAGATTTCATTGCAAAAGCGCCGTCAGGTCGATGTGTACGCTGCCGGTAGCGTCGCGCTGCACCCCTGCCCCGGGCGGCACGACGATGGTGGTGTCGTACTCCTCGATGACAAGCGGGCCGGTGGTTGCTTCGAGCGACTCGCGGCGCACGACCGGTGTGTCGCACCAGCCCCAGCGCGGCCCAAAGTAAACGTTTCGGCTGCTGGCGTCTCCGTGCTCCCGCGCGCACGCCGCCGGGTGAATGCTGTCGGCACGTACCTTGATCGATTCGCCTGCCTTAGCACGTACGCGCAGGCGCACGTTGACGATCTGCGTGGCTTCCTGCGGGCTGTGGTAACCATAGGTGCGGTCGTGCTCCTTGTGGAACCCCAGTACCGCCTGCCTCACGCGCTCGCCCGAAAGCGGCAGTTCCACCGGTATGCCGAGTTCTGAGCTTTGCCCGCGGTACCGCATGTCCAGCAACACATGGATTTCGCTGCTTGTGGCTGCAATCCCTTCGGCGGCCATCAATTCGCCTGCTTCGCGCTGCAGTTCATCGGCCAGCGCGTTGAGCCGGGTGACATCAGGTGCAGCGGCGTCCATGCTGCAGGTGCGCACCAGTCGGTGCTCGATGCGCGTGAACAATAACCCGAATGCGCTGAACACCCCGGAGGCCGGCGGCACCACGATATGCCTGATGCCGGCGTGCAGCGCCAGCGACGCGGCGTGCACTGGGCCACTGCCACCAAACGCGATCATGGTGAAGTCCGACGGTGAGCGGCCAATCTCGCTGGTCACCGCCTGCACGGCTCGCACCATCGTGGCATTGGCGACCTCGTGGATGCCATAGGCGGCTTCGTGGACGGCCAGCTCCAGCGGTCCGGCAATGGCTTTCTGAATCGCCGCCTGCGCGGCTGCGCTGTCGATCGGCATTGCGCCGTCGAGCAAGTGGCTGCGGTTCAGGAATCCCAGTACGACATTGGCATCGGTCACGGCGGGCACCGTGCCGCCGCGGCCGTAACAGGCGGGGCCGGGCACGGAACTGGCGCTTTTGGGGCCGACGCGCAGTGCGCCGCCGGCATCGATCCAGGCCAAGCTTCCGCCGCCAGCGCCGATTTCGGCCAGGTCGATCGCCGGCGCCCGTACCACGTAGCCGCCCCCGCTCAGCAGGCGTTGCCCTGCATTGAGGCCCGCGCCCACTTCGATCTGACCGGTCAGGCGGGGCTCGCCGTTCTCGATCAGGCAGGCCTTGGCCGTGGTGCCGCCCATGTCGAAGGCAATGATGTTCGCAATGTCCAGCATGCGGCCGAGCGCCGCCGCGCCTATCGCGCCGGCGGCCGGGCCGGACTCGATGCAATAGGCTGGCAATTGGCGCGCAGTAGCCGCCTTCATGACGCCGCCAGCAGACTGCATGACCATCAGCGGCGCGGTGGCACCAAGCTGGTGTAGGCCGACTTCCAGCGCGCCGAGGTAGTTGTCCACCACGGGCTTGATGAAGGCATTGACCACCGTAGTGCTGGTGCGCTCGAACTCGCGGATTTCCGGCAGAACCTGGAACGATGCGGACACTGCGAGCTGCGGAGCCCGTGCGCGCACCAGCTCGACAATGCGACGCTCGTGGGCGTCGTTCACATACGAATGCAGCAAACACACGGCGATGGAGTCCACCTGCGCAGCCAGCAGGGTGTCCACAGCAACGTTGACGTCTTCTTCATGCAAGGGCGTGATCACTTCGCCCAGCGCAGTGACCCGTTCCCGGACTTCCATCCGCAGTGCGCGCCGAACCAGCGGCACCGGCTTGTCCCAGTCCATGTTGTAGAGCTGGGGCATGCGCAAACGGCCGATTTCGAGCACGTCGCGAAAACCCAGTGTGGTGATCAGACCCACGCGTGCGCCGGTGCGTGTCAGCAGGGCGTTCGTGGCCACCGTGAACGCATGCACCAGGCGGTCGATGTCTGCGGGCCGCAGCGCTTGCGCGTCGACCATCTGCCGCACCCCATCCAGGATGCCGCGGCTGTAGTCGTCCGGCGTCGACAGCACCTTGAGCGTATGGATGCCGGTGCGCGAATCGGCCACCACCAGGTCGGTGAAAGTTCCACCTACGTCGATTCCAATCTGGTGCATGGCTACTTTGTTGCGTGGTGGGTGCCGGCGACTGTTGGTGCTTCCGAAATTCATTACACCGTTCGGGGGGCTGAGCCTGTTGAAGCCCTTCGACAAGCTCAGGACAGGCTCCTCGCGAGCCCTTCGACAGGCTCAGGGCCCTTCGACAAGCTCAGGACAGGCTCCTCGCGAGCCCTTCGACAAGCTCAGGGCCCTTCGACAAGCTCAGGACAGGCTCCTCGCGAGCCCTTCGACAGGCTCAGGGCGAACGGGGTTGTACGTGTTGCGAATTTTGGAAGGCTCCATAGTTCCGTGGTCTGTCGATGGCCCAATGTACCGGCAGGTACGCGTCGGGTGGTAATCGGATTTGCCTCTGCGCGTGATAAGATTTTTTGATCATGCGAGCGTCGTTGGCACAACTCGAAGCCTTCTACTGGATTGCCCGCCTGGGCAGTTTCCATGCCGCTTCGCGCCACCTTCATGTCACCCAGCCGACGGTCTCAGCGCGCATTGCCGAATTGGAGAAACTGCTGGGCGCGCGCCTGTTCGAGCGCGACCGCCAGCACGCTGAGCTCACCGCGCGGGGCCGCGGCATGGTGGACGCAGTGGACCGCATGCTGCGCTTGTCCGATGACATCGCCCAGCAAGGCGCCGGTAACCGTACGTTGCGCGGCTTGTTGCGCCTGGGTGCTGTGGAATCGGTGGCCCTGTTGGCGCTGCCGCAGTTGATGCCGCGACTGGTGGCCGACTATCCGGATCTAAAAGTTGCACTGACGCTGGACGTAGGCTCGGAACTGAGCCGCAAGCTCAACGCGGGCGAACTGGACATGGCCATCCTGACCGATCCGCAGGTCACCGATGCGATTACCGTCGAGCAAGTGGGGCGCATCGAGCTGGCCTGGATGGCCGGCAGCCGGTTCAAGCTGCCACGGCGCGAGATCCGGCCGGCCGACCTGCGCTCGCTGCCGATCTACACCATGCCCAGTCCCTCCACCATCTACCTGCAGATGGCGCGCTGGTTCGCCGCCGCCGATGTGGAGCCCGACCACGTGAACACTTGCAATTCACTGGCGTTGCTGGCGCGCCTGGTCGTCGAAGGCCAGGGCGTGGCGGTGTTGCCCACCGAGCTGGTGCGTGCCGAGATCGCCAGCGGCGCGATCCGTGCGCTCACCACCCGCCCCACCGTCAACGCCGGCATCATGGCGGTGGCCTACAGCGGGCCAGTGCACCGCTACCGTGTGCTGATCCGAATGGTCATAAAAGCGCTCAACGAAAGCGGGGTGATGGGACCGTTGTGAACGGCCTTGCGCAGCAAGCTGGCGTTTCCGGCTGAGGTGCTTGCACTGGCGGCGCGCTCGCCGATCGAGGGTTATGCGCAGTTCGTGCAGATGCTGCCAGTGCGTGCGGGCGCATCGGGTCGCTTCGGGCGGCCAGGTGACCGGGGGAGAGGTCAGCCGAACTTCAGGAACAGCTTGCTGTAGGGCCCCTTCAGTGCGCCGATGGCCTGTCGAATGGCCTGCACGTCCTGTGTCAGCGTGGCTGCGCGAAGCGACCGTACCGAGCCGTCCACGGCCTGTACCAGGGCCGCGAACTCGGCATCCTGCGCCACGTGGGTCGGCGCCTGGCTGCGCAGGCGTGCGCTGAGATACTCCAGACGCCCGAGCGGCGCCATCAGCAGCATTGGCCCCTGGGGTGCCGCGATCGTCTTCGGGCCGTCGCTCAGCACATGCTCCATTTCGGTATGGTAGGCGTTCATTGCGTCGCTGTAGACCACGACGCCATTGCGCCCGCGCAAGTCCGCCAGGAGGTCGCGGACCCGCTCCAGAGTTTCGTGCGCCGCCTCCAGTTGCTTGTCGCGGATCTGGCTTTCGGCGGTCGCGTAGACCGCGCCGACCTGTTCGAGCGTGGTGGCGAACCCGGCGTCGCGGTCATAGGGCGGCGCTGGCTTGGACGCAAACTGCGTCACTACCGATTGCCAGCTTTGCCGTGCCCGCGCGACCGCTTGTTCCGACTCGGCCTGCGCCTTGCTGTTGGTGCGAAAGAGCGCCGCACGATACGGCGCATAGGCCGCCAGCATCGCGTCGGTGACGGCGTCGGTGGCCGACGCGGGAGTTGCGGTCGCGGTAGCGAGGCTCGCAGTCAGCGCGGCAAGGACGATTCGAATCTTCATGGATTGGTCTCCGACAGGTTCATCCGATGGGCCCACAGGGCATTGTGATCGCCGCGCATTCTGGGGCGGAGATCGGTCGTCAGGGCTTCAGGCCGGCGCACGCGTCGCGAGAGCAGACGTTATGTCCATCTCCGACAAAAATGCCGGTACATGGCCAAAATACGCCACAAGGCATGGCGACGCCTTGCGTTTGCTCAATGGAGGCAACGAAAGGGCGGGCTTGAGGGCAAGGGGAAGGCGCCGTTGCGCAGCGATGGAGATCGAACTGTCACAACCGATGGGTGGCGGCGCGATTGACCTGCGCACCGCAGGGCATTTGTCGCGCTACTTTCGCCACGAGGTCGGTCGCGCGGCCGAGCTGCAGCAGGCGCGTTGAAGATCACCGCCGCGCCCGCTCCAGGTTCTGCTCCAGCGTCGCCGCCGACAGTTCGCCCAGCCGTGAGCCCACCAGTTCGCCGCGGGCGTTGAAGAACAGCGTTGTCGGGTAGCCCTGCTGCTTGAAGACCGCGCTGGCGCTGCGTTTTTCGTCGAGCAGCATGTTGGCCAGCGACAACTGCCGGCTGTGCAGCCAGCGCGCGACCTGCGCTCCGTCTTCGCCCTGGTTGATGAAGACGAAATGCACGTCCGCGTGCTGGCGCTGTGCCTCGACGAACATCGGCATCTCGCGCACGCAGGGCGGGCACCAGGTAGCCCACAGGTTGATGACGGTGGGCTTGCCGGCGAAATCGGCCAGCCGCACGGTCGGCGCCGTCGGCCCGCCCGGCGAGGCCAGCGAGGCCAGCTGCAAGTCGGGCAAGCCGACTGGCTGCCCGCGCCCGGGCTGGATCGCCAGCAAGCCGATGCCCAGCGCAAACACCGCAGTGCCGGCCAGCAGGCTGCGCTGCAGCGCCAGGCGCAACGCGGGGTTCTTCTGGTAGCGGTGGAACGCGTAGAACCACACACCGGCCAGGCCGGCGGTGGCGTTCCAGCCACCATCGCGGATGTCCAGGATGCTCAGCGGCGACGAGAAATACAGCGTCTTGTACTCGAGCACGAACGCGAGCCGCGCGACCAAAGCGCCAATCAGCATCGCGTTCCACAGAGTGCCTTCGGGGTCGACGCCGGTGCTCTTGCCCACACGGCGCCCGACGAGCAGGCTGGTGCCGGCGGCGGCAAAAACCAGCAACAACGTGTAGGGCAGCAGCAGCGGGCCAAGGCGCAGGGCGTCGTTCATGTCGTGCTCGGGGTCTCATGTGATGGATGAAAAGCGGCAGCCTGGGTTGGCTTGCCGACGCTTCTGGCGAAAGACACATGCCCATCCTCAGACGCGCAGGTCCCCAATGACCCTGGGAAGTCCCAAGGACGCCCCGAAGGCATGTCGTCCAACACGTCAGAGTCGCGCTGGCGCCGCTGCTCCTGGAAGCATCGCCCACAGCGGCACCGCCTCAACACCATCGGCCATAGGATAGCGGTGTATCCCCGGATGAACGACATACAGCTTGTCGAGCTTCAAGTCGTTGATGGCGATGCGCATGCTCGGCGTGATGGTCGGTGCGTCGGCCCGTTTGAACTCCACGCCGATGCGTTGCTGCCCCTTGAGCAGCAGCAGGTCGAGTTCTGCCCCTTGGTGGGTGGCCCAGAAGTAGGCTTGGTCCGGCTTGGCGATGCGCAGAACCTGCTCGAGCGCAAACCCTTCCCAGCTGGCGCCTGAGCGGGGATGGGTCAGCAACTCGTCCATGGTTGTCACACCCATCAGGGCGTGCAGCAGGCCGCTGTCGCGAAAGTAGATCTTGGGCGCCTTGACCTGGCGCTTGCCAAGATTTTCGTGCCACGGTTGCAGCTGGCGCACCATCAGCGTCTGTGTCAGCGTGTCGAGGTAGCGGCGGATGGTGGGCTCCGATACGCCCATCGACTGCGCGGGTGGCCCAGCGGACCAGGTCTGGCCATGGTAGTGCGCCAGCATGGTCCAAAAACGCAGCATTGAAGGCGCGGCAATGTTGATGCCGAACTGCGGCAGGTCGACCTGCACGTGGTTGGCCACCGCGTTGTGGCGCCAGGCCAGGCTGTCTTGGTCGCTGGCGGCCAGGAAGGAGCGGGGAAATCCACCGCGGAGCCACAGCTGCATGGTTACCGTCTCGCTGAACTGCCCTGCAGCAACAACCTCGTCCAGGTCGAATCCCCCGACCTCGATGGTTTCGACCCGCCCCAGCAACGACTCGCCGGCCTGTCGCAATAGCGCGGGTGATGCACTTCCCAGCAACAGGAACTGACCGGGCGCGTCGGATCGATCCAGCAGCACCCTGAGCAATGGGAACAGGTCGGGTTGGCGCTGAATCTCGTCGATCACCACCAGCCCGGTCAGGTGCTGCAGCGCAAGCACCGGGTCCTGTAGGCGCAGGGCGTGGGGAGGATATTCGAGGTCGAAATAGTTTGGCGATTCCCGGCCAAGGAAGCGCTGCGCAAGCGTGCTCTTGCCGGCCTGGCGTGGCCCGCTGAGCAGCACCGCGCGAGAGCGCAGCAGCGCCTTGCGAATGGCGCTTTCCAGCCGGGTGCGTGCGATCATGCGCCGACTTTAGCAGGAATGACCATGAAATTCGAACAAACGATGTTCGAATTTCATGGTCATTACCTATCCTGTTGCGCCGCAATCTTTGGCTGCCAGATTGCAGACGGGATCTTTTCCCGTGTCGCTTTTCGGTGGCATGCAGTACTGGCCGCCAGGCACTAGCTGCCGGCTCTTTATACCCACCCCGCATACATGACATCGGGGGGCATGATGAGTTACGGACCGAGTTCGACCTGAGCGTCAATTAAAAGGTCGCCAGGGCACTTGGCCGCATTTTTCCGCAATCCAACCTGCTGCGGGCGACCAACCTGGTTGAATAGGTGAGCGCGTACGGCCGCGAGAAAGTCACAACCGTCTGTTGGGCGCACAATCAAAGCTGCGAGACAACGCCGTACACGAGGGGGTCGACAAAATGAAAAGACGCGAAACCACTGCCGCCCTGATTGCGCTGGCCGGGTCGTTGGTGCCGCCTGACTTGCTGGCACAAAACCAGGCTTCTGCGCCACGTGTCGGCTTGCTCATCCTCGCGTCCCTGGCATCGGTCGTAGGGATCATCGATGGATTCCGATCCAGCCTGCGCGACTTGGGCTACGTCGATGGTCGGACCATTCACCTCGAAGTCCTGTCCGCCGAAGGCAATGACGAGCGTTTGCCCGAGCTAGCTGCGCAGTTCGTTTCTCGGAAGGTCGACATCATCGTCACGGGTGGCGGTAACGTTTCGACGTTCGCCGCGCGCAAAGCCACCGCCACGATTCCGATCGTCATGTCAGGCAGCCTCAACGCCGTGGAAGCGGGCCTGGTGCAGAGCCTTGCCCGTCCAGGTGGCAATGTCACGGGCTTGACTGCGCCGCTGGAGCTTGGCCTCAAGCAGATACAGTTGCTCAAGGAGCTGATGCCTACGTTGTCGCGGGTGGTGATTCTCGTGCGCCATGACCAGATTGCGGCGCGCGACATGGACCGGGCGACCGCGTTGATACAAATGGCGTTGGGGCTGTCGCTTCATTTTGTCGAGTTGCGTTCGCCCGCTGACATCCCCCGTGCGCTGGCGGCGGTGCGTGCTGCGAAGGCTGAAGCCATCATTGTCGGAACCGATCCGCTTTTGTACCAACTGCGCGAGCAGATTCAGGCGTTTTCGCGGGCTGCCCGGATAGCTGACATGGCCCCCGTCGCAGACATGGTTGACGAGGGGTCACTGGTGTCGTTCGGCCTGAGTGCGCAGGAGTCGTTTCGTGGTGTAGCGCGCTTTGTCGACCGCATACTCAAAGGCGCCAAACCTGCCGAGCTACCGGTGGAGCAGCCTACCGTATTCGAGCTGGCGATCAACCTCAGAACAGCCAGAACGCTCGGTTTGAAGATCCCGCAGTCCGTTCTATTGCGCGCCGACCGGGTGATCGAATGAGCGAAGTTCGCCCTGCAGCACGCTTCTGTGCTCCTCCCACGACAACGGCGTGCCGCCACCCGGCGTCAAACACCACCGTGCGCACCGCCCTGGGCCTTCAGCTCGGAGTGCCGAGAATCGCTTTACTCCTGGTGTAGAACCTGGGGTTTGTCGACGTTGCGCCCCTTTGCAAGCTCCCTTGCTGCCTGCGCCAACGCCGCGATCCCAGCGTCGATCTTGTCGGCCGCGATGGACGACAGGCGCAGGCGAAAAATGGGGAAGGGGGAGGGTGGTTATCCAAAGAACGCCGCGCCTGCCTCGATCAGCACGCCGTGCCGCTGCGCCTGTTGCGCCAGCGCGCCGGCGTCGATCCAGTCGGGCGCAGATACCCAGATCGACGCGCCGCCTTGCGGCAACCGGAAACCGAAATCGGGCAGGTGGCGCCGCAAGGCCTGGGCAGCGATGTCGAGCCGCTCGCGCATGGCCAGGTTGACCCGGCGCGTGTGCGATTCGTGGTGCCCCAATTAATGGCGGTGGTTTAGACGGGGGTGTTGTTGCTTGCGGGTTGCGGCGCAGGCAACGAGCCGGTGGCACCCAGGACGGCCGCCTGGGTTCAAGCCAGCACGCTTGCGGCATCGGCCGATACCACGAGTGCGGCCCTGGTCACGGCGGACATGACGCTGGACTGGATCCAATACCGCTTCCCCGAGTTGTTCGATGCCGCGCGCGCGCAGCACCTGCCAGTAGGCGACTACCAGGGCCAGACCTACAAAGCCCGCGCCTATGCGGGGGCCTGGGGCACACGTTACGTGGCCATCACGTCCGATGGACGGGTGTTCGGCCTGGGCGACTTCACCGGCGAGCAGCTGCAGCAATTCGACACGATCACGCAATGGGCGCCTCAGATCATGCTCGACTGGTGTGGCGTGCAGCCGTCGGACTGTGCGGCCGGGGCTGCTGGATATGGCAGCGTGGCGCCGGTGGCCGCAGCCACGCTAGTGCTGGACAAGGTAGTCTCGTCGGGCGATGGCTCCGCGCTGAGCGTGGGGCTCGACGACGGTTCACGGGTCGATGTCGGCGCGCAGCCAGCCGGATTCGTGGCGCAACTCGAACGCGAGGCGGGTACCGACGCTGCGCTGCGTACCGCGCTCGGCAAATTCCCGGGGCTACAGAGCACCGTCTCGGTACGCGGTCTGTACCTTTCCGGCTCTGACACCGTATCGGGCTTGATTCCCACCATCACAGTGGCGGCGAACGAGGCGCGCGGGCTGAACCCGGACACGCTAATGGCCTTGCGCCTGGGCCCGGCGCTGGTCGACGGCGTATTTGTGACGGACCATGTGAGCCTGCTTGCGGTGTCGCGCGACGCACAGGGTACGTTGTCATTTGTCGACCCGCTGTTTCGCGACGGCCTGTACCGCAATGGTGGCGCCGCTGCGCCGGCCCGCGCACCGGCGCGCACGGCCGCCGGGCGCTTGCGCAGCAGCGCGCCGGGCTACCAATGGATAGGTGGCGCGCGTTACGTGCTCGCCAGCTTCCAGAACGACCTGAACTGGTCGCGTGAGCCCGAACTGGTGCGCATGGTGGCCGACCCGACGTTGTCGGCCAGCGGCTGGCGCCGTCCGGCCACCGAGACCGAGAAGGCCGCGCTGGCGCGCCAGCCGATCTGCAACCTGGTGCTACTGGTGCACGGCCACAACGAACAGGAGAAGGCTGGCAACACTGTGCCCACCGAGGCCGCGCCATGGATACAAAGCTACAAGAAGCGGCTCTGGGAGGTGCTGTATCAGGTGGCGCTGTCCAGTGACAACGAAGGGCGGGCCAACTATCCGGCAGGCTGTACCGCGTTCTACGAGTTCATCTTTCCGAGTTACCGGGCCATCTTCTCGCCGGTGTCGGCCAAGGGCGCAGGGGTGCAGGAGACGCTGGGCGAGGCGCTGGGGCGTCTGGTCAAGGAAGAGCTGACCCGCAACAAGCAACTGGCCGCCATGCTGGACAACGGCATGCCGCTGAACACCGTGATCATCGCGCATTCGCAAGGTGGCCTGGTGGCGCGCGCGGGGCTGCGCCACATGCCGGACAAGTTCAAGGCCCAGGTCAAGCGGCTGGTCACCTGGGGAACACCGCACCATGGCGCGCCGGCCTACACCATGCTTTATGCGATGTTGGCCGGACACGACCTGGTCATCGACGGTTACCGGTTGCCGGTGCAGAACATCGTGCAGGGCAAGATTGCAGAAAAAGCGCTGGACACGCCCGGCATCCGCGACCTGCGGTTCGATGCCAAGTTCAAGGACACGATGAACCTGCGGGCCATCTTCCCGAGCATGGACGCGAATGCCGAGGCGGCGCTGGCATCGCGGCTGTTCAGCAGCAATCTGGCCGAGTTCAATACCAACGTGGGTACGCGCGAGATCGATCCGGGTCCGTATTACACCTTCCTGACCGGCACCAAGCTGCGTTCGGCTGCGCTCGAACTCGAGGATGCCGGTGGCTGGTGGGCGCAGGTGCGCGGGCAACAGGTGGCAAAGTTTTTTGTCGGATCGACCGAAACCGAGCAGGGCGCGGCCTTGAACAAGTTGCTGATGAAAGCGGGCTATGGGGCCAGTGACGGTGCGGCGCCGGTTGCCAGCCAGCAGGGTGCGGGCATTTACGGTCCCGAGACAGTGGACATGGGTGATATCGACCACGAGGAGTTCTACGGCTCGGAGCCGCCGCAACGCAACGCGGCGAGCCTGTACAAGGGCCGCCTGACAGCCGAGCGCAGCCTGCAGGAGGCCCGCATGAACGCGACCGAGAACGTCTGTCCGTCGATCCAGGGCCTGGCCCTGACCACTGCGCCGGGCAATGTCAGTATCAACGGCCGAGCCACCTTCCCGAGTCTGGCGAAGACGCCCGAGCGCAGCGCAGCCTTGATCGCACGGATCGAGGCGCGTGTGAACTCAGGCACTGGCGCGGTGATCGGCGCACTGGCGTTCCAGGTCGATACACGCGGGCAGTTCAGTGCCAGCGCTGCCAGTTCCGTGGTCCCCGCGGGACCGGTTGCCATGGTCGTGGTGCTCAAGGACGGCAGCGAAATGGTGGGCGTGGTGGAGCAGACGTCGCCGTCCCGCTTCGTCGCCGCGCGCCTGTTCGAAAAACCATGGAACGATCCCAGCGAGCCCTGGACCATCACTGAAAGCAGCGAAGGACGCGTGCGCGCCGAGTGGACCGTCACCGACCGATTCAGTGAAACCCTGAACTGCAAGGTGACGCTGGAATGGACCATGCCGACCTCCATCGACCAGCCGCTGCAGTTGCGCATCACGCGCCAGCGCGTGCGCGCCGATGGGGTTGATTGGTCGTCCGACTCCGTCGGAGTCCTGTCGATGAGCTACAAGAGCCGCGTGCTGCCAGTCGGCAATGGCCAATATGCCATCCGGACCGATGACAACATCGTGAGTCCGACGACCACGGGCATACGCACCGACCAGGGCTACCAGCTGAACCTGAGCTACCTGGGGGTACAAAAGGCGGTCGACCCGGACTATGGCTGGCCACCCTATCTCTACCTCAAAACCCGGTACCTGTGCGGCTCCGGAGTCGATTACGAGACGGAAATCCGCCTCGACTACAGGAGGTCGCCCTGAGCGGCTGCCCGAAGTCATCCATTTGCCTTCGCGACACGCGGCTTGGCGCAGATGGTGCTTCGCTGTTGCAAGTCGGTCCATCGGGTTGAGCTATTTCCCCGAGGCTCGGGTTGAGCCAGGCGGCGCTTCGGCTGACATGGCCCGCGTGGAGCGGGCGGGGCAGATCGCGTTGCACGGTCTGCGGTTTTGGCGCGCGGTGAGCTCGTCACTTGGGGCCGTCACTTGCGCCAGCCCGGTGTAAGCCCTTGTGCGCTGGGGCATTTCGCGCGTCGTCACTACTGGCTGGCGCGGCGCAGTGACGACGCGGTTGGTGCAGGGCTTTGCAGGGGCAAGACGCTGGCGAGTTTGCAGCAGATTTGCAGCGGCTGTCGCCGCGTCAGCCCGGCAGGACGACTCGAAGGCGCTTTCGGCCATCCAGCGCGGCAGAGATGCCGGTTGAGGCAGGGCGAGCATCTTATGTGCCCGATGCCTGACGTTTATCTCCACGCCTTTCGCTGCCGGGTTTCAGGAGATGAGGCCGGTGATGGCGCCCGCGTGAGCGGGCATGGGGGATGCGGCAACGGGTATCAACAGGGCTGACCCAGCCAGTGGGAAATTGAATTGGGCTGATGCTGCTTCAATATCCTGTGGATTGCAACCGCAGTTGTGAACGTAGCGCGACAACGATGCCAAACTGGTAACGGTCGATTGCGCGTGGACCGTCAGCACAACTGACAGTGGGTACCGCAGTTGTCGCGCCTGGCGGCTTAACCCTATGCGCTCATGGTGAGCACGCCCTCGGCAATGTGTCGCGGACGCAAATCATTTGCCCTGTCGGGCGTGCAACTGTGCTCAACGACTTATTGGATGCAGCGGATATCCAGTTCGGCTCCACGGTCTACCAATCGGTCGGCGTCACCGTCAACGAACTCCACGACCAGCGCAAGACCCTGCGCCGCGCCATCAACACAATCGCCGCATCGACGCCGCCCGGGGATGAGGACACGGTGACGTTCAACGGCTTGCAACACGCAGGCTCGCTGGTGGCAAAGATCGACCTCATGCTCGACATAGCCAGAGACAGCGCCAAGCCGTCCAAGTCGGCGATGAACGTCATGCGCACGGCGGATTACTTCGCCCGGCACTACACCGCGCGCGGCAACAGCAGCGGCGAAGTCGGCGTGGTTGAGTTCCTTCGCGGCATTGCTGGCATGGCGACCACTCCAGACGTTCGCAATGCCTTGAGCGTTGGGACTGACACTGCGGGCGGCTTCGCAGTGCCGAGCCGTTTGATGCCGACCATTCTCGCGGCCCTCACGCCGGTTTCGAGTCTGCTGCGAGCGGGCGCAGGCATCGTCCCGATCAACGACGGCGCGAAGTCGTTCACAGCTAGCGCCGTCAACGCGATCCCAACCGCCGCATGGCGCGCGGAGGCAGGCACGCTCGCGAGCAGTGACCCGACTTTCCGGGCCGTCACCGCCACGCCTCGCAGCCTCGCCTTTCCGTTCAAGGTCAGCCGCGAATTTCTGGCCGATGCGGCGAACATGGAGGAGGCGCTGCAAGTCGCCATCGCCCAGAGATTCGCGCGTGAGCTCGACCGGGTGGGGCTGCTCGGCACCGGTAGCGCACCGGAGCCGCGCGGCGTGCGCAACACTTTTGGCATTCAGACCGTGACCAACGGCGCAAACGGCGCGGCCCTCGCCAGCTACGCCAACACCTTCAGCGCCGCACAGGCGATGCTGCGGGCCGATGCGCCGATGCCCACGGCGGCGACGATAAGCCCGCGTAGCCTGATCAAACTCGGGGGTCTGATCGACACGACCAACCAACGGGTAGGAAATTCAACCGCATGAGCCCGAGCATCGCACCCAAAACAGGCCTCACAAAACAGGCCTCACAAAACAGCGCATCCACAGTCGCCGGTCTGATTTTCTAGGAATTTGTGCCGACGTCGCCACAATGAACAGCACAGGCTGCCCGCAGACACAGCGCTACCCCGGCGCAGTCGTCGCGACCCATTGCCCATTCCTGCAAATTCACCAGGTAGTGCGCTGATCGTCGGGGTAGTCTGGTGCTGGCTGGGCTTCAAGATCCCAGTCCGGCTCAGCCTCCACACCGTCCACAACCTCGCCCGTCTCCTGCGCACCACCGTCATCCCACAAGAGTGGCCCGCGTGCCGGGGCGATGCGCGGGGCTTCGGGGTCGACGCCGATGTGATCCAAAATCTTGTGGATGTCGGCACTGAAGGTGATGAAAACGAAGTTTCAGCGAAGACTAACTTGTACTCAAGTTATGTCGCAGCTAAGGCGATGATGAACCGGACCCCGTTACGTGGACGCCACGAAGCACGAAGAGCGTTATCCACGGACGGCTGGTTCGGTCGCTTGCGACGAACCGGAACCGGCCGGCGGTGGGTAACGCGGTGCCGCCCTTTGCGACAACTCTGATGGCGTGGGGTTTGCTAACCCAACGCGCCAGCGCTGCTCGAACTCCGCCGGGCTGATGTAGCCCAACGCAGAATGGCGGCGCTCGGTATTGTAGTAACCGATGTATTCGACGATTGCGCTACGCGCCTGCGCACGGGTCTCAAAGTGGATGTCGTGCACGCACTCGACCTTCAAGGTGCCGTTGACCGATTCCATCGGCGCATTGTCCCAACAGTCCCCCTTGCGGCTCATCGACACCGTGATGCCCCGCGCCTTGAGCTTGTTGCGGTAGTCTTTGGCCGCGTACTGTGATCCCCGGTCCGAATGGTGTACCAAGCCCGCGTGCGGATCGCGCCAACCCAAGGCCACATCCAGTGCGCACAGCGTCAGTTCCTGAGGCATCGTCTCGCTCATCGCCCAGCCCACCAGCTTGCGCGCGTACAGGTCCAGCACCAACGCCACGTACAACCAACCTTCGTCGGTCCCAACGTAGGTCATATCGGCCAGCCACTTCTGGTCTGGCGCCCTCGCCTTGAAGTCTCGCTCCAGCACATTGGGGGCCACCGGGTGCGCGTGTTTGGAGTCGGTGGTTACCACCCGAAATCGCCGCCGCTTGTGGCTTTGCAGCCCGTGCTCGCGCATCAGGCGGGCAACGCGCTTGTGGTTGACCACCTGGCCCAGCGCCTGGCTGACCTCCGGCGTCATGCGCCTGCGTCCGTAGCGCCCACGATGCACGCGATGCCCTCGTCGAATCTGCTCGAGCACTTGCT
>ENA-ORBV01009258-ORBV01009258.1-microbial-mat-metagenome-genome-assembly--contig:-NODE-9258-length-16237-cov-3.717079_pt1 | contig 16237 bp, 14 predicted proteins | sample MGYA00237777_ERZ505514 | MGnify/ENA primary metagenome ERZ505514 (study PRJEB26160, sample SAMN06269048) | microbial mat metagenome | isolation source: Oligotrophic lake microbial mat | place... | reverse complement strand
TACGTGCGTCGTGTCGATGTCACCCCAGAGGCCACCAGCGTGGCCGCCGATGTAGAAGCCTGACCATTGACCTGCGGCCGTGGCTGGTGTCGATGAAATTGTGGCGAGTGCTAGTGCAGCGGAAGCCAAAAGAAATTGCTTAGTCATGACATAACCCCATTCTTGTTGTTGGAGACGCTGCCTTTTTGGCTTCATGCGTCGAATCATTGTTTGGACAGGCTAGACGCCGGGGTGGGGGCTCAACACCAATGAGAGCGCGAAATCGTGCACGCTTCGCAACTTAACAACGCCGAATCAGTGATTCGTGTTGAAAATACTTACAATCAAGCAGCAAATTTATTGGGGCACCGGACCGGGTGTGGCGCAAATCCGGCGAAGTTGGGTGATTTGGGTGCGCATATTGGTTGGGTTTAAAAGGGGGCAGCGGGCCACTTCCCCCCTTCGTCTGCAGCGCCTTGCGGCTCGCAGCCACTTCCCCCGCAAGCGGGGGAAGACAACGGAACTTCTGTCTGCCCCCGCTTGCGGGGGAAGTGGCTGCGCAGCGGTAGCTGCTGCAGACGATGGGGGGAAGTGGTGCAGAGGTTAGTTTACTAGCTCCAACGCGATTGCTGTGGCCTCGCCGCCACCGATGCATAGCGAGGCGATGCCCTTTTTTGCACCGCGGCGTTGTAGGGCGTTTAACAATGTCACGACTATGCGGGCGCCCGAGGCGCCGATGGGGTGACCCAGCGCGCAGGCGCCGCCGTGGACGTTGACGATGTCGTGCGACAACGTGAGCTCGGCCATCAGCGCCATCGGCACCACGGCGAAGGCCTCGTTGACCTCCCACAGGTCCACGTCTTCCACCTTCCAGCCGGCCTTGGCCAGGGCCTTGCGGGTCGCGCCCACCGGCGCCGTCGTGAACCAGTTCGGCTCCTGTGCATGCATGGCATGCGACACGACGCGAGCCAGCGGCCGGGCGCCGAGCCGGGCAGCGGTCGACGCGCGCATCATGACCAGCGCGGCGGCACCGTCATTGATCGACGAACTCGACGCCGCGGTGATGGTGCCGTCTTTCTTGAACGCCGGCTTGAGCGTCGGAATCTTGTCGAGCTTGACACGACCCGGCCCTTCGTCGATGGAGATCACAGTCTCACCGGCGCGGCCCTTGACGGTGACCGGCGTGATCTCCTTGGCAAAGGCGCCCGACTCGGTGGCCGCCTTCGCGCGTTGCACCGATGCGGTCGCGAACGCGTCTTGCGCTTGGCGGGTGAACTGATATTTGGCCGCGCAGTCCTCGCCGAAGGTGCCCATGGCGCGGCCCGGTTCGTAGGCGTCCTCCAGGCCGTCGAGCATCATGTGGTCGTAGATCTTGTCGTGGCCGATGCGCATGCCACCACGGCCCTTGAGCAGCAGATAGGGCGCGTTCGTCATGCTCTCCATGCCACCGGCAACGATGACCTCGTGGCTGCCCGCCAGCAGCATGTCGTGCGCGAACATCGCGGCGCGCATGCCGGAGCCGCACATCTTGGACAAGGTGACCGCTCCCGCGCTCATCGGCAGGCCACCCTTGAGCGCGGCCTGGCGCGCCGGCGCCTGACCCTGACCTGCCATCAGGCAGTTGCCAAACAATACCTCGCCGACCTGGTCCGGCGCAACGCCCGACCGTTGCATCGCGGCGGCAATCGCCGCGCCACCCAGGTCGTGTGCACTCAGCGCGCTGAAATCACCCTGGAAACTGCCCATCGGTGTGCGGGCGGCGCCAACGATGACGATGGCCTGTGTTTCGGTTCCACACATATCTGCTTCTCCTTCAATCATGGTTCAACGGGAATGGGCGATGCACACGCCACTCAGCCCAATTCGGTTTCTTCGGCCGAGGTGATGAATCGCTTGTCCTGTTCGTAGGGGAACACGTCAAAGACGTGGCCCTGGGCGATACGATCCTTGTGGGCCTGCCAGAAACCGGCCTCCAACAGGTCGGCATGATGGCGCATGAATACTTCACGTACCGCTGGATTGCCGAGCAGGAACGGACCGAACGTCTCCGGGAATACGTCCTTAGGACCCACGGTGTACCAGACCTCGCCACTCATTTCTTCCTCTTCCGTGCGCGGTTCGGGCACGCGCCGAAAGTTGCAGTCGGTGATGTACTCGATCTCGTCGTAGTCGTAGAACACGACCTTGCCGTGCCGCGTGATGCCGAAGTTCTTCCACAACATGTCGCCGGGGAAGATGTTGGCCGCCACCAGGTCCTTGATCGCATTGCCGTATTCGACCACACCGCGCTCAATCTGGTCGCGCGCACGGTGTGCGGCCGCGTCGCCCGGTGCGCTGCCCTGGATCTGGTCAAAAGCCTCCTGCAGATAGATGTTGAGCGGGATCATGCGCCGTTCGATATACACATGCTGCAGGATCACTTCGATCTGACCGTCGCCATCGCGGTCGCTGATCTCCAGCTGGCTGGGTGCGAACTTCTCAAGCTCGGCAATCAGTTCGTCGTCGAAACGCGCGCGTGGAAACGCAACGCCGCTGTATTCGAGCGTGTCCGCCATACGACCAACGCGGTCGTGCTGCTTGACCAGCAGGTATTTGCCCTTGATCTGCTCGCGCGTCGTGTCCTTCTGCGGCGGATAGTAGTCCTTGATGACCTTGAACACATAGGGGAACGACGGCAAGTCGAACACCAGCATCACCATGCCCTTGATACCAGGCGCGATCCGGAACTTGTCTGTCGAGTGCCGCAGGTGGTGCAGGAAGTCTCGGTAAAACAGGTTCTTGCCCTGTTTCTGCAGGCCCAACGCGTTGTAGAGTTCATTGCGCGGCTTGCGCGGCATCATGCTGCGCAGGAACTGCACATAGGCACTGGGCACCTCCATATCGACCATGAAGTAGGCGCGCGCAAAACTGAACAAGATCAGCATATCGGCCTCGCCGAACAAGGCTGCGTCGATCACGAGCTTGCCGGACTTGTTGTGCAACAGCGGTAGCGAGAACGGCTCCTCGGTGAAACCGTTGATGATCTTGCCGACGATATAGGCGCCCTTGTTGCGGAAGAACAGGCTGGACAGCAGCTGCAACTGAAAATTCGCCCGCAACGCGACATCGCCCATGCGCTTGTGCATGGCCTGCGTCACGAAACCACAGTCGCGTGACAGGTTCTCGAACTCCCGGCGCAGCTTGAAGTCGCCGACCGCTTGTCCGAGCACCTGCTTCAGGTTGTCCTGCGACGGATAGTAGGACCGGTAGGTCGGAAGTGCCTGCGGCTCGTCGTTTTCGATGTACTCGGTGCTGACGGCCGGCCGCACGAAGATGAAGTCGTTCTGGAAGTAGCTGCGGTGCAGAATCTTGGTCGTGACCGAGTTGAAGAAGGTCTCGGCCAGTTCCGGCTGGTGATGGTCGACCAGCAGGCCGATGTAATGCAGCTTGACCTGCTGCCAGACTTCCATCGGCTGCTTGCCCGCCTTGAATTCACGCTCCAGGCGGCGCGAACACTCGCGCACTCGCAAGTCATAGAACTCGATCCGCTCGCGCTGGGCCCGCTGCTGCCCGTGCCAGTCGGCGGTTTCGAACCGGTGCTTGGCGCGTGCCGACTCGGAGCGGAACAGCCGATAGTGGCGGTTGAAACCGTCCATCATCGCCTTGGCTACGCCATAGGCGACTGTCGAATCAAGTCGCTGGGGAAACACGCTGCGGGCTCCTGGCACGGATGTTCAGCCGCGATCGACTGCCGACACATGGGCGACGGCAACCCGGTACAAGCCGTCCAGCCAGTCCACACCCGGCACCGACATATGGAGGTCCTTGAGCAGGCCATCCTTCAGGCCGTAGACCCAGCCATGCAGCGTCAGCTTCTGGCCACGGGCCCAGGCGTCACGAACCACGGTGGTGTGCGCGACATTGACCACTTGCTCGATCACGTTGAGCTCGCACAATACATCATGGCGTAGTTGCGCGGGAGTTTGCTGGAGCAGACTGGCATGCCGGTCGCGCACATCCTGCACGTGGCGCAGCCAGTTGTCGGCCAGGCCGGTGCGAATGTTCTCCAGCGCCGCCTGCACACCACCGCAGCCGTAGTGGCCCACAACAATCACGTGCTCGACCTTGAGCCGCTCGACCGCGAACTGGATCGTCGACAAGGCATTGAGGTCGGAGTGCACGACGACATTGGCGACGTTGCGGTGCACGAACACCTCGCCTGGCTCCAGCCCGGTGATCTGGTTCGCCGGCACCCGGCTGTCCGAGCAGCCGATCCACATGTATCTGGGTTTCTGCTGTGCGTTGAGCGCGGTGAAGAATCCCGGTCGCTCGGTTTCCATCTGGGCGGCCCATGCGCGGTTGTGGGCGAACAACTCGTCGAGTGTCAATGTCGTCATCGGTCGATTGTCCCTGCACGCAACCTGTCAGGCGGTCTCGTTGTACAACTCGCGCCCAATCAGCATCCTGCGGATCTCGCTGGTACCTGCGCCGATCTCGTAGAGCTTGGCATCGCGCCACAGGCGGCCGAGCGGGTATTCGTTGATGTAACCGTTGCCACCGAACAGCTGAATGCCTTCGCCCGCCATCCAGGTAGCCTTTTCGGCGCACCACAGGATCACGGAGGCGCAGTCCTTGCGGACCTGGCGCACATGCTCGCTGCCCAGCGAATCGAGATTCTTGCCCACGGTGTAACAATAGGCACGGCCTGCTTGCAGCACGGTGTACATATCGGCGACCTTGCCTTGCACCAGCTGGAACTCACCGATGCTCCGGCCGAACTGCTTGCGATCGTGGATGTAGGGCACCACGTTGTCCATCACCGCCTGCATGATGCCGATCGGCCCAGCCGACAAGACCGCACGCTCGTAGTCCAGGCCACTCATCAGGACCTTGGCGCCGCTGTTGAGGCCGCCCAGGATGTTGTCCCGTGGCACCTCGACATTGTCGAAAACGAGTTCGCCGGTGTGGCTACCGCGCATGCCAAGTTTGTCGAGCTTTTGCGCGATGGAAAACCCCTTCATGCCTTTTTCGATCAGGACGGCGGTGATGCCGCGTGCGCCCAGCTCCGGCTCGGTCTTGGCATACACCACCAGCGTGTCTGCGTCCGGGCCGTTCGTGATCCAGAATTTGCTGCCGTTGAGCAGGTAGTAACCGCCCTTGTCCTCGGCCTTGAGTTTCATCGAGATCACGTCACTGCCAGCGCCCGACTCACTCATCGCCAACGCGCCGACATTTTCGCCGCTGACCAGCTTGGGCAGGTATTTCTGGCGTTGCGCATCGCTGCCGTTGCGTCGGATCTGGTTGACGCACAGATTACTATGGGCGCCGTAACTCAGGCCGACCGAAGCCGACGCACGGCTGATCTCTTCCATCGCGATCATGTGCGCCAGGTAACCCATGCCGGCACCACCATATTCTTCACCGACCGTGATGCCGAGCACCCCCAAATCACCCATCTTGCGCCACAAGTCCATCGGAAACTGGTCGCTACGGTCGATGTCGGCGGCGCGCGGCGCGATTTCGGCCTGCGCGAAGGTGCGCACCGCGTCGCGCAAGGCATCGATGTCGTCGCCCAACTGAAAATCGAGTCCGGGTAAACCATTCATGGCGTTCTCCTGGTGCAATCTGGAAGGGTTGAGGGTTCACGCCCCGTCAATACGTCTTGGCCACCGGAACCAGGGTCTGCTGCATCACGGCGCAGTCGGTCCGCTGCCCGTTGTCGCCCAAATGCACGACCGTCGCGGTGGTCACGATGATGCGCTTGCCGGCACGCACAACCACCCCCCTGGCACGCAAGGTGCCACCGCGCGCAGTGACCAGGAAATTGATCTTGTACTCCACCGTCGTGACCTCCATGCCATCGGGCGCAACCGTGAGGGCGGCATAACCGCCGGCAATGTCGGCTAGCGCGCCCATGGCCCCGCCATGGAAGCCGGCCTGTTGCTGCGTCACCTTGTCGGAATACGGCAACGCCAACTCACACACGCCTGGCCCCACGTCGAGCAGGCGAGCGCCCAAATGGACCATCATGCCCTGGCGCTCGAAACTGACCAATACCCGGTGAAACAGGGCGGAATGCAGCGGGCTGACAGGGGTGTTGGTGGACGTCACTGGGTTGGGCGCGGACGGATGCATTGATTGACGTTTACGTAAACGTCAATTATGGAGCAATCGACACGAAAAGTCACCCCGAAACCTGGCAACGGATCTCAGCCGACCACACGGCGCTTGTCGGACTTCGCCAGCAGGGTGGTCGCCTCCTGCTCATGCTCCTTGACTTCGTCGAGGTTGGCCTGCAGGTCGCCCATCTGCTGCTCCAACGCCAGCCGGTGCGCTGCCAGGACATTCAGGAACTTGCGCAGTTGCGGCCTGGTATCGCGCGGGCTGTCGTACATGTCGAGAATCTCGCGCGCCTCGGTCAGCGACAACCCCAGGCGCTTGGCGCGAAGCGTCAGCTTGAGCCGGGTTCGGTCTCGTGCGCTGTAGACCCGGCTGCGACCTGCGGGCCCAACCCGTTGCGGTTGCAACAGTCCCATGTCCTCGTAGAAACGGATCGCCCGCGTCGTCAGGTCGAATTCTTGCGCAAGGTCGCTGATGGTGAATTGGTTGGCCATGATCATGACACGCTCCGCTGTCGAGGCGTCGGCCCCGGAATACACAGGCGACAGCTACGGCCACCGCGTGTTCCTACAATGACGGATTACAACTGACGTTTACGTAAACGTCAATTTATAGCCGATACCATGAACGAACTCGAAAGCCAGCTGCACTATCCTCTGGGCGACGCCATGCCGGAGCCGGGACGCACGATGGACGTGGCGCCGGGCGTGCGCTGGATACGGATGTCGCTGCCGTTTGCGCTGAACCACATCAACCTGTGGTTGCTGCGCGATGAGATCAATGACCGCCAGGGCTGGAGTGTGGTCGACTGTTGCATCGCGAGTGACGCGTCCCGCGCCCAATGGGAGCAGGTATTCGCGCATGGGCTGGACGGGTTGCCGATCCTGCGTGTCATCGTGACCCACATGCATCCCGACCATGTCGGCCTGGCGGACTGGCTGTGTCAGCGCTGGGACGTGCGCCTGTGGATCAGCGCGACCGATTACAACGTGGCGCGGTTGGCGGCGATGGGGCCATCAGCATTCGGTGGTGAAGCCGCCGCCGATTTCTTCGCCTCGCACGGGCTGAACGATCCGGCATCGATCAAACAGATCAAGGCTCGCGCCCGTTACTTCCCCAGCCTGGTACCGAGCGTGCCGCACCAATACCGCCGGATGGCAGAAGCCGATGTGCTGACGATCGGCCAGCGGCATTGGCGTTGCATCAGTGGTTTTGGCCACGCGCCGGAACATATCGCGCTGTATTGCGACGAGCTGAAATTGCTGATCGGCGGCGACATGATGCTGCCGCGTATTTCGACCAATGTCAGCGTGTATGAAGTCGAGCCTGAAGCCGACTCGTTGACGCTATTCCTGGACTCGATCGACCGCTTCCGGGACCTGCCCGAAGACACGTTGACGTTGCCCTCGCACGGCAAGCCGTTCACCGGTTTGCATGTGCGGATCGGACAATTACACGACCATCACCGGGATCGCCTGGACGAGGTGATGCAGGCCTGCAGCACGATGCCCCGTTGCGCAGCCGACATCCTTCCGGTCATGTTCAAGCGTCCGCTGGATCTGCACCAGAAGACCTTCGCCATGGGCGAGGCGGTCGCGCACCTGCACGCCTTGTGGTATCGGGGACGCCTGCAGCGGCGACTGGGCCCGGACGGGGTTTACCGGTTCTCGGCACTCGCCTGACGCATGGCGGCTGTACTGCGTGGCGGTCAGGTCCAGCGCGGGATCGATTCGTCCTTGAGTTGCCCGCGCAGCGTCTGGTAGTCGGGCATCACGGAGTGCACCGTGTCCCAGAACCGGGGGCTGTGATCCATCACCCGCAGATGACTCAGCTCGTGCGCCACGACGTAGTCGATCACATCCATGCGGAAATGGATCAGCCGCCAGTGCAGGCGGATCGATCCGTCGGCACGGGCACTGCCCCAGCGAGTTCCGGCGCTGCTGAGCGACAACTTACACCACTGCACCTGCAGCCGCGGCGCGAAATGGTCGAGCCGTTCAGTGAACACGCGTCGAGATTGGCGCATCAACCATGCCTGCACCGTATCGCGGATCTGTTGTTCGGTCGCATGGTGCGGCAGGCCCAGCCGCAAGGCGCAAACAGAGTCCTGCACGTCTGATAGCGGTTCATGCAGCTGCAGGCAGGCGCCCGCACCGGCACCGGCGAATGCATGGGACGGGTCCAGCACGATCCGCATCGGTCTGCCCAGGAAGGGAAACTCGGCACCGTCGCGCCATTCGATGCGGTTGGCTTGCATGTGCGCATGACGCTCCCGGGCCTCGACCAGCTTGCGCACAATCCATTGCGCCTTCTCGTTGACGGCCAACTGCACATCGGACAGGCTGACCCATTTCGGCGCATGCACGACCAATCCTTCGGCGCCCACCGAGAACCCGATGGTGCGCCGTTTGCCGCGCTTGAACTCGTACCCGATGAGGTTGCCGCACAGGCGCATCTCCCGGTTGGCACGGGGATGGCGAAATACCGCCGCATGGACTGGCTCTGGCGCCGGCTGGCGGGCGACCGTACTGGACGGCGGCGCCCCCCCGACCGGGGCCGTTGGCGACATCGTTCGATGCCGCTCGTCGTCTGGTGCGAACAGGTCAAGGGTGTATTGCAGCAATGCGCGCATGGCGACAAGGTCGTGCGAAGTAGATCGTGTCAGCGATAGGCCTGTGGATCGAGCCGATGCATCTCGGCTTCGATCCAGGCTTCGACCTCGCGCATCAGTTCGTCCGGTTTCCGACCGGCGCTGGGAATCGGCGTGCCGATCGACACATCGACCGTACCCGGCATCTTGATGAAGGCCTTGCGCGGCCAGCACTTGGCGGAGGTCACGGCGATCGGAATGACCGGCGCACCAGTCTCGATCGCCAGCCGGGTGCCACCTGACTTGTAGACTCCCTTGTGTCCGCGGGAAATACGGGTGCCTTCCGGGAACATGATGATCCAGGTACCGCGTGCCAGCAGCTTCTTGCCCTGCGCGACCACCTTGCCAAATGCCTGCGTCCGTTGCTGGCGGTCGATGTGGATCATGTCGAGCCGGCCCATCGCCCATCCGAAGAAGGGCACGTGCAGCAACTCCTTCTTGAACACATAGGCCAGCGGATGCGGCATCAGCGTCGGCAGCAGAAAGGTCTCGAACGTCGATTGGTGCTTGACCAACAGGATGGCCGGGCTGGTGGCCCCGTCGGGCAGGTTCTCCATGCCGTTGATCCGCACCTCGATGCCCAGCAACAGCCGGGCTCCATTGATAGCCCAGCGCAACCAGCGCACGGCCATCCACCACAGGGCGGTGCCCCCGATCCAGGACGATGCCACCACCATGATGATGCCCCACGGGATGACTGTGACCAGCATCCACAACATGTGCAGCACCGATCTGAAAAATGCCAAGGTACGCACCGGGGCTCCTGGTTTAACAGAATGGGGGCGCTGTCAGGTTGCTGCCGACGGCAGCGGCGCGTCGCGCTCGATGAGGAACTCGGCGAAGGCTGCCAGATCCTCATGTACCCGCGTTCCGGCTGGAAACGACGGCGGCACGGGCCGGCCGCGGTATTGCGCACCCTGCCCTGTCAGCACCAGATGCGGCTCGCATCCGGCGGCGGCCGCCGCGACCAAGTCCTCGTCTTCATCACCGACGGCGGGAGTGCCCCGCAACTCGATGCCGAAACGCTCGCCAATTTGTTCGAACAGGCCTGGCTGGGGCTTGCGGCAGCGGCAGCCTTCATCGGGTGCATGGGGACAGAAAAACACCGCATCCACCCTGGCGCCCACGGCTGCCAATAACTTGTTCATGCGGGTCTGCTGCGCGTTGACCACCGCCATTTCAACCGCTCCGCGACCGAGCCCTCCCTGATTGGCAGCAATGACAACATGCCAGCCACCGTGGTTCAGCCGGGCGATCGCCTCCATGGCGCCTGGTAGCGGATGCCAGCTGTGTTCGACATCGGGCTGGTCGGCACACACCTCGCCAATGGTTCCGTCCCGATCCAGGACGACGAGCTTCAAGTTCATCATCCTTGGGCATCCAGTCGTGACAGGTCGGCGACCCGGTTCATCGCGTCGTGCAGCGCCTGCAACAGGCCCAGTCGATTCAGTCGCAAGTCCATCTCCGGCGCATTCACCATCACCTGTTCAAAAAACGCGTCGACCGGTGTTCGCAATGCAGCGAGTGTCCGCAACGATGCGGTGTAGTCCTTGGCGGCGAATTGGGCTTCGGCCTGCGGTAAGCACTGCAGCATGGCCGCGTGCAGCGCCTTTTCAGCGGGCTCGCGCAACAACACCAGACTGACATGCGGGTCGACCGGCGGCACCTTCTTCAGGATGTTGCCGATGCGCTTGTTCGCGGCCGCCAGCGCCGGTGCCTCGGGCAGATCGGCAAAAGCTCTGACCGCGGCAAGTCGAAATGGGACTTGACCCAGGTCCTGCGGACGTTGGCCCAAAACAGCGTCGATCTCGTGTGCATTGAAGCCCTGGTCCCTTGCCCACCCCGACAGTCTATCAAACATGAAGTCGACAACTTTGTCGACGGCATGTGAATCAAACTTGCGTGCGAGGAACTGCGGCACATGGCCAACCAACCCTGCGCCGGCGCTTTTGAGTTTGGCGTCAGACGCGGCCTTGTCCTGCTGTTCCCAAGAGTGGCGTTGAATTGCTTCATCGCCCAAGCAGCCAAATGCGATAGCGACGACGGAGCCTATCTCAAGCGATAAACCGGACTCGATCAAGATACGCACCACACCCAACGCATGTCGCCGTAATGCAAACGGATCCTTGTCGCCAGTGGGCAGATTTCCGATGCCGAACATGCCGACCACGGTTTCCAGTTTGTCGGCCAGCGCCAATATCAGGCCGACCGAAGTGCGCGGCAACGCGTCGCCGGCGAAACGCGGCTTGTAGTGGTCTTCGATCGCCATCGCAACCACGTCGCCCAGACCATCGTGCCGGGCGTAATAACCTCCCATGATGCCTTGCAGTTCGGGGAACTCACCCACCATGTCGGTCAAAAGGTCGGTCTTGGCCAGCTGCGCGGCAGTATCGACATCGGCTAGCAGCGCCGAGTCACCGAGTTCGGCGGCGACCGCACGGGCGATCGCCCGCACGCGCTGCATACGTTCGCCTTGCGATCCCAGCTTGTTGTGGTAGACCACGCGCGACAGGCCTTCCACACGGGACATCAAGGTCTTCTTGCGATCCTGGTCGTAGAAGAATCGCGCATCTGCGAGTCGCGGCCGTACGACCCGTTCGTTGCCGCCAATGACGGCGCTGGTGTCAGACGGTGAAATGTTGCTCACCACCAGGAAACGATTTGTCAGGCGACCCGTCGCGTCCAGCAAGGGGAAATATTTCTGGTTTGCCTTCATCGTCAGAATCAGGCATTCCTGCGGTACCTCGAGAAATTGCGCATCGAAGCTGCACACCAGAACGTTGGGCCGCTCCACCAGGGCGGTCACCTCGTCAAGCAGCGCTTGGTCATCGACCACATGCACACCGCCACCGAGGCGATCACAGGCTGCGCCGAGTTGGTGCACGATTTCATCCCGGCGCGCGTCGAAACCGGCGATAACGGCGCCGTCACGTTCCAGCGTCTGGGCGTAGGCGTCGGCATGGGCAATGACGACCGGCTTGACGCGGGCCTCGAATCGATGCCCGACAGTGGTATTGCCCGATTCCAGGCCCAGGGCCTGCACCGATACGACCTCGGACCCGTGCAAGGCCACTACCCCATGCGCCGGGCGCACGAAACTCACGCTGGACCAACCCGGCATCTCGCAGTTGTCCTGCAGTTGGTAAGTCATCACCTTGGGAATCGGCAGCCGCTCGATGGCCGATTGCAGCGCTCGCTGCAGCCCGACGCGAATGTCCGCGCCCGGCAAAACGCTGGCGTAAAAGAGGAATGTGTCCTTGCCGTCCTGCTCGACGTACAGACGTTCGGTGCCATCCTGACCTTCCGGCCAGGCTTGCAATAAAGCCGCGCAGGTGGCCCCCATGGCTTGCGCCTTCTTGATCAGCGCGACGGTCGGCTTGCCCTGTGCGTCGAAAGCCACTTTCACCGGCATCAGCTTCTTCGACGCCGGCACATCGGAGGCGACAGCGGCAACATCACGCACGTGGGCCGCCAGCCTGCGCGGCGACGCGAAGGCGGTGAAGGCCGAGGCGTCAGCAAGCAGGCCCTGGTTGTACAAGTCCTGCGCCAGCGTTCGGCCGAACGCATGCCCGAGTGCATCCAGCGCCTTTGGTGGCAGTTCTTCGACCAGGAGTTCGACCAACAGATTCGCGCGTGTCGTGGCGGATGGCGCTGTCACGTCAAGCCGCCTTCTTCGTCATGTGTTGTACCCACTCCGGCGGTGCCAAAGGAAAGCCGAGCCGTTCGCGGCTTTCAAAATACGCATGGGCCACCATCCGCGCCAACTGGCGGATGCGACCGATGTAAGCCGCGCGTTCAGTTACGCTGATAGCACCGCGCGCATCCAGCAGATTGAAGCTGTGCGCGGCCTTGAGAACCTGTTCGTACGCTGGCAGCGCGAGTTGCTGCTGCACCAGGTGCGTGGCTTGCTTTTCATGCGCTGCAAATGCGGTCAGCAGGAATTCCACGTCACTGTGCTCAAAGTTGTAGGCTGACTGCTCGCGTTCGTTCTGCAGGTACACGTCGCCGTAGGTCGTGCCCTCGGTCCACTGCAGCGCGTAGATGTTGTCCACGTTCTGCAGGTACATGGCCAGCCGCTCCAGTCCATAGGTGATCTCGCCGGTAACCGGTTTGCAATCGATGCCGCCGACCTGCTGGAAATACGTGAACTGCGTCACCTCCATGCCGTTGAGCCAGACTTCCCAGCCCAGGCCCCAGGCGCCCAGCGTCGGGTTCTCCCAGTCGTCCTCGACGAAACGGATGTCGTTGAACTGTAGGTCGAGCCCCAGCGACTGCAGGGAGCCGAGGTACAGGTCCAGGATGTTCGAAGGCGCAGGCTTCATTACAACCTGATACTGGTAGTAGTGCTGCAGCCGGTTCGGGTTGTCGCCGTAACGACCATCCTTGGGACGCCGACTGGGCTGCACGTAGGCAGCCTTCCAAGGCTCGGGGCCGATGGCGCGCAGGAAGGTGGCAGTATGAGACGTGCCAGCCCCTACTTCCATGTCGTAGGGCTGGATCAGCACACAGCCCTGGGCATCCCAGTAAGACTGGAGTTTCAGGATCATTTGTTGGAAAGTCAGCATCGAGTCTCACAAGGAAATGGCAGCAGGCCGGAACCGACCCTCGCTGCCCCGCTATGGTCGATGAAATGACGCCGGACCGAATGGCATGTCGCGAAAAGCGAACACAACCAGCACCGGCGACTGATTTTACGGCCCCTGCAATGGCCGACTGCGCCGGGCGGCGACAGCGCCGATGACAATGACCACAACCAGGATCCACATCGGCCAAAGGCCGAAACGCGAGACCCACCATGCGTATGGCGTGATGCCACTGCGTCCTTGCACCTCTCCGAGCAACACACCCCGCGTCTGACGTGGCAAGGCGTGGGTCACGCGCGCATCATGGTCGATGATCACGGTGTCGCCAGTGTTGGTCGCTCGAATGAACGGGCGCTCAAACTCCAGCGTACGCATGCGCGAGATGTTCAGGTGCTGATCGATCGCCACCGTGTTGCCGAACCAGCCGATATTGCTGACGTTGACGAAGATCGTTGGCGCATCTTCCGGGTCGATGAAACGCTGGGCCAGTTCTTCACCGAACAAATCTTCGTAACAGATATTCGGCGCCAACCGCTGCCCCTGCCAATGGAACGATGGCTGGCCGATCGCGCCGCGGTCGAAATCACCCAGCGGGATGTTCATCATGTTGGTGAACCAGCGGAACAGCGGCGGAATGAATTCGCCAAACGGAACCAGATGATGCTTGTCATAACGATAGGACACGTTGACGCCGGACATCGGCAGGCCGGACTTGAAGCCGACCACCGAGTTGGTATACCCGCCCTCTGGACCCATCAAGGGAATACCGAGCAGGGCAGCTTGCTCCCTTTGCAAGTAAAGGCCGCGCAATGCACTCCAGTACCCTGGCGGCAGATCCTGCGGCAACAAGGGAATGGAGGTCTCGGGTGCAACGACGAGCGAAGCCGAAGCCTTTGACAGTTGCTCGCCGTACCAGCGCAGCGCGTCGGCAACGCCGGTGCCCGGCTGGAACTTGACGTCCTGCGCAATATTCCCCTGCAGCAATGCCACCTGCAAGTTCCCAACCGAGCGGGAATGAGATCCGGGAAGCCAGGCCATGATGGCCGCCAACGTTGCCCCCGTCAGGGGCATCCACCAATACGTGCGCAGACGTCGCTCCATCAGCCAGAACACCATCAGACCGACGATCAAGGCTACCAGGAATGCAACGCCATAGGCACCGACATATCGGGCGATTCGGGCCAGCCCATCGATATGGGCGTATCCGGCAGCCCCCCAGCCGAACCCTGTGAACCAGACGCCGCGCGCCAATTCAGCAAACAGCCACAACGCTGCAAAAAGGACCGCTGCGCCCCCGGGGTTGCGTGGCCGCAACGCGACAAAGACCGCGGCGGAGAATGCATAGTAGAACGAGAGAACCGCCGCCAAGCAGAAAATCGCCATGGCCGACAGGGCGGCGGACAAGCCGGCGTACGTGAACATGGCGACAAACATCCACCAAAAAGTGCCACACAACCAACTCGTTGAAAACAACCAGGCCAACACCGCTCCCTGGTGCGGGCGGGTGCAAGATTGAAGCAATGCGACCAGAACGCCTAGGGCCAGCAACTGCATCCAGCCATGGGGTTGCCGGTCCCAGGGTGCAGCCAGCGAGGCCGCATGGACCAGCCCCGCCGCAATCGCCAGGAGAGGTGCGAACGTCAAGCGCGTGGCATCAAGGCACCTGAGCCGAAACCTTGAACCATTTCACCGCCCCGCCCTTGGTGTGCAAGACGACGAAATGCAGGCCGGAACGCGTATGGTGCTCGCCGCGGCGAGGCACGTGGCCCATCTCGTGGGCGATCAGGCCGCCGATCGTGTCGAAGTCGAGCGCCTCATTGCCATCGGCGAACTTCACGCTAAAAGCGTCCTCTACTCGCTCGATGGAGGTGTCGCCACTGACACGATAGGTGCGATCGGCCAGGCCAAAAATATCACCTGCATCTTCCTCGATGTCGAACTCATCCTCAATTTCCCCGACGATCTGCTCAAGCACATCCTCGATGGTGATCAGACCCGCGACCCGACCGAACTCGTCGATGACGATAGCCAAGTGATTGCGATTGCCGCGGAAGTCGCGCAACAAATCGTTCAGCCCCTTGCTCTCCGGCACGAACACAGCCGGTCGCAGCAACGCTCGAACGCTGAACTCCGGTGCCCGCTGAAGCTTCAGCAGATCCTTGGCCATCAGGATGCCGATAATGTTTTCCTTGTCGCCGTCGTAAACGGGGAAGCGCGAGTGCGCCGTCTCGATGACGACGTTCAGCAAGTCATCGATGGACGAGTCGATGTTGAGCAGATCCATCCGCGTGGCTGGCACCATCACATCGCCGGCCGACATGTCTGCCATGCGGATTACCCCCTCCAGCATGACCCTGGATTCGGTACCGATGACGTTGTTCTCTTCAGCTTCGGCCAGGGCGGCAATCAACTCCTCTGTCGAGTCTGGCCCTGGATGGATGAACTCTGCCAGCTTCTGCAGAAACGAGCGTTTGTCCTCTCTTTCGGGAGAGGGCCGCTCAGGATAGGGTTCGGACACTGCCGTGGCACTTTTAGTGGAGGACCCTCAAGGATACCGGATTGGGAGGCCTTGGGACAGACAAAGACACATCTGGACTGGCGAGGCATCAACCCGCGACATTGTCCGCGTTGGGGCCTGACTCTGTAACCGGTCAGTCTTGCCGACCAATGCCCTCCAGCGGCCAACTGCAGTAAAGGGCTTTGAGCGCAGCGAGCATGTCGTGCGACTGGCGAGACTGCGACTTGAGGCGATAGTCCATTTGTGCGCAGTAATCCTCAACGATCTCCGTCATCCGACTGTTGAACGATGCTGGAGGCAGTCGAAGGTAGGCCTCAGTCTCTGGCCCATGTCGTTCGATCACCGCGCCCGCCTTACGCGCAATTCCCAGCATCGCGGTATTCTCAGTCAGCGCGTGGATGAACATCG
>ENA-ORBV01009257-ORBV01009257.1-microbial-mat-metagenome-genome-assembly--contig:-NODE-9257-length-16237-cov-7.258725_pt1 | contig 16237 bp, 13 predicted proteins | sample MGYA00237777_ERZ505514 | MGnify/ENA primary metagenome ERZ505514 (study PRJEB26160, sample SAMN06269048) | microbial mat metagenome | isolation source: Oligotrophic lake microbial mat | place... | reverse complement strand
AGTCTCGTGGGCGCGGAGATGTGTATAAGAGACAGGTTTACGTGTAGCCAGGAGCGCGCACGCTGTTCCAGCGAGGCGTGTGGATCGTCAATCGCGGCCAGAGGGACCGTGGTTGCGCCGGTTAGATAGTCGCGGGTGACCACACCGGCGGCGTGAAGCCGGAAAACGTCGAGATTGCCGGGAATAAAACCGAGAGCGCGTCCCGTCTCGTCATTGTGGCAACGCAGGCATTCGGCCGTGCTATGAAAGCGCCACGGGAGCGAGCGTTGGCCGCCGGGCGCACCTGGATCACGGACGTCGAACAACGTAGAATCTCCCTCGGGACCAACCAGGTCGGCGTCGGTCTGCGCGTCGTTCCAGCGATACGTATAGGCGTGCCAGTCGCGACCGGAAAAATGCAGAAGTTGCGTTTCAATCCGGCGACGTGAGTCAGGTTTGCCGACTTCAAGTTCGAGTGAAACCGTGCGGGCAAACACGCTCCCGCCTCGCACCGCGGGCCGCAGCGGCCGCGGCGATCGCCGGGCAGTCCGGCGGGCGCGCTGCCCGTCATCGCGAGCCAGCGCTCCGTCGTGGCTCCGTCCTGCCACAGCGGCGCCACGACGGAGTAGGGCGTTACGCCGGTATGAGGTATTTGCCGGGCGGTGTCGACGAAGAGCCCGGTCTCACTCAGCCGACGCGGAAAGGCCTCCGCAGTGATCGACGCCGCCGGGGAAGGGACCAGCCGACGGAGAGGTTGGTCACTGCCGAAAGCTGCGAGGTACAGTTCATTGTCGCCGCCGATGCCAAAGGTTACAATTTGATGCGGCGTGCGTGCGATCTCGCGGCGCCGGGTCACTTTACAGCCATCGTGCCAGAGCGCCCAGATGCGTCCGGTCAGGTAATCGCCATAAATATAGGCGCCGGCCAGTTCGGGCAGCCGGGTGCCTATATAAAACCCGCCGCCGGTGATGCTCGCCGCCTCCGTATGCGGGTGAGCGACGATGGGCGGGATGATCGGGCTGGGGCCTGGCACCGCGTGAGGTTTCACGGGTTGCGGGCCTTCGGTGATCGCCCAACCGTAATTACCGCCGCGTTCAATGCGGTGGATCATTTCCCGCATTTCCCAACCGACATCGCCCGCCCAGAGGTCGGCGGTGCGGGGGCGGAAGGCAATCTTCCACGGGTTCCGCAATCCATAGGCCCAGATCTCGCCGCGGGCTCCCGGGGTGCTGACAAACGGGTTGTCACCAGGAATTCGATACGCGAGACCGGGATCCCGGCCGTCGATGTCGATCCGCAGGATGGAGGCTTCGAGATCGTCGATGGCCTGGCCGGTTTCGTCGGGGTCCGGAGGCGTGGCGGGACCCGCGTCGCCGGCCGTGACGTAAAGCATCTTGTCCGGGCCGAAAAGGATATTGCCGCCATTGTGCCCGGCGCCGGAAAACGTCACGACAGTTTCCGCGGTGGCGGGATCGATCCGAGGCACGTTCCCGGGCACCACTTTGAAGCGCAGCACACGGGCCCCATCGGCCGCGTCGTTCATCCGGGCACGGATGAAGACTTCCTGGGTCTCGGTAAAGCGCGGGTGGAAGGCGAGGCTGTAGACCTCGAGTTTGGTGGACGCGGGATGAAGGGCGGCGAGGTCGGCGAAAAGCTCGGCGCGCGGCTGCGGCTCACGCGGATCGAAGGACCAGATTTTTCCCCAGCGCTCGGCGACAAACAGGCGTGCGCCATCCGGACCAGTGACGATATCGACCGTCGTTTCGAAGACGACGCCCGAAAAAACCGGGGAGGTCTCATACGGCGGCGCCGGTTCCGGCGTGCCGACCAATCGCGACGAGGTCTACGCATCCCGAATTGCCGGAGTGGCCGGGGCAGCGAACGCGGAAAGGCTTCCGACGACGGCAAGGAGAAGAGTGACGAAGAAACGTTTCATCAACGCAGGCAAAGGGGCAAATCGCGGGCCTTGGTGCGACCGAATAATGACGGAAAATTCGGTGATTGGTGGACGGCGGCAGTCGGCGGCGCCTCCATTGCGATGATAAAAGGGTTCCTCGCTGTTTCCGGTGAGCACTGACGAATGAACCTGAATTCAGCAGTTTCTTTTAACCACAGGTTCCACCGATGAGCACGGGTCCAGAAGGTTACTAATGGAGAGGCAACTAGCCGTAATTCACATGCAAGGTGAAGGGACTGTAATTTATAATGCCTTGGTAAATCTGTGTCCATCCGTGGAATCTGTGGCTTCAACTGTATTGTTCCAGGATGAACCGAAGATAACGGAGGAAACGAAGATCAAATCTTCCTGGCGCACACCTTCGTTTTCTTTGTTACCACCTTCTGTTCAATTCCGATGTGCGCCTGCCTCGCGTTTATCCACAGAAAGGTGCGAGGAACCATAATAGGTCATCGCTCGACTACTCGAGGTGTGCTCGACCCCATCGAGTCATCGGGGCGCTTGTTCCAGCTTAATCCGCCGTGCGCCTTGTCATCGTTTCGCATCGCTGCGAACGACGACGCCGTTGGCGAACACGACTTCGCTCTCTTCCGGCGTCTGGCCGCGGCCACCACCGCCTAATCCAGTGCCGACGTTGACGCCGCCCACTCCTCCGCCGATGGAAACGCCGGTATTTCTCAGTATGCCCGATCCCACCGTGCTCTTGCGATAAACCCAGACCTCATCGTCACCCGCACGAGCGGAACGCGAGACGATTTGCGTTGGCTTACCCAGCGCCATTTCCACCTGCTCCGGGGTCATCCCTTTTCGGGCTTCGCCGGCGAGAATGCCTTCCTTAACCTCCAGAGGCCAGGATTCATACCGCGCGCGGTCCTGATCGATTCGGGAGATGGTGGATGTCGAACACGCGGAAAGACCAAAGGCTGCCGCCAGGATAGAAATCAAAAGATGCGTTTTCATCGTTGCTGGGGGTGGGACGATAAGGGTGGCCGTTTGTTGCATAAAACTCGAGAGGCCGGTTCGCTTGACGGCTGACATGATAGGTCGCTGGTTCGCGTGAGCGCCGCCCTTTTCGCGAACGACGTTTGCCGCCCAACTTTTCCCGCAGTCAGCCGTCTGGTGGCGTATGGCACCGCCTACGCTGTCTCCGTGCACCCATGCTCTCACGTTTTCGAAGAGGAACTGAAAGGCACCGTTCTGTTTGTGGTCATCGCGGGTGTTGAAGCCCTTGAGATCGATCATCAGCCATCCTGGTTTGTTTCGCTGGCGTGGGGTGATGCTTTCAGCTGTCGCCGGGCTGCTCACGGTCCATCTGTTGTTCGCGCAAGGACGCTTTGGCGGCGGCCAGATGTACGTTCCGCCGGGCACCAAGACGGCGCGCGAGATCGGTAGCCGCAGTGTCGGCACGCCCGAATGGGAAAATCCGTCGGGCTTTCGGACGGATCGTTTCGTGGAGCTTCCCATTGAGCACCCGCTCTACCGCATGGTCCTCACTATCCGGGAGAAGGCCGCGGTGCCCAACATTCGTATGGGTCTCAAAATCGCGAATTCGCAGGTGCATCATCGCGTGATCATGGATGCGAAGGGCCGCATCGTCGTCATGGGCCTCCATAATTCCGATGATAGCGACGGCTGGGAGCGCGAAGGTGAAAACCACGAGTATTTTGCGCAGTATGCGGAGAAAATCGCCTATCCTTTGGCCGTTAATATAGTCTGCTATATCATGACCCATTGAACGAGTGATCAACTCGTTCGACGATCGGCATCGACGGGGAAGGCCGCGCCCAGTCCCCGCCGTGGAACTGGCCAAATCGCGCGAGCAGGACATCGTGGCGCGACTTCCTGGCTGGCCTCCAATAACGAGGCCTCTGTGGCGTGCACCTGTCCGGTCGCAAATCGGGAAAGACGCTTCGCAACCTCGCGAGGTCGGTTTCGGTTAAATCACGATCGGGTTCGGGCGTTTGAGGAACCTAAATTCGGGGGTAGCCCGCACGACGGACCGGACGGACCGGACGTCCGTCACCCGACCTGCCGGAGGTCGGGTTGCAGCGGGCCGTTGAACCGCGTTTCCAGCGGCACGTGAAACGTTTCTCCGAGGTGCACCGCGAGCAGTCGTTCGGGCTCACTCGCCAGGCAGGCGCGAAGCCGCAGCCCGGGTTCCTCCATGGGCTCGGCGCTTAGTTTGAATCTTGAGAGTGACGGGTTCGTAAGGCGCGGCGGGTTAAGCGGCGAGTCTGGCGCCCTCTGCGCGTTTGAAGTCGATGGAGGAGCGGAGGAATTTCGTGAGTTTTAGCTCGCGGGGAGCAGCCGCGAGAAAATCACCGAGGGCAAAGCGGAGCGCGGCGGCGACGACGAACTCGGAGGGAGCGTGGGGCTGGCGGATGGTGCGCAACCAAGAGCCGAAGTGAGTCCAGATTAGTTTGGGCTGGAGGGCGGCGAGGCAGAGGAGGAGACCTTGGGCGACGAGGGCGACTTGGAGGTAACGGTGGTAAGCGGTGAACTTGCGCTGGACGGCCTGGCGGTAACGAGGGGAACGGTGAGGGAGGTATTGGTCGCCGGCGCCGCGGCGCAGGGGCACCATGGTGCGCATCCAGAAGCGATAGGACCAGGCCCCAATCAGGTGCAGGGCCTGCTTGAAGCTGAGTTCAATTTTGAACCGCAAGGCATAGGCGGCGATGATGTCGGCCGGGGCCAGGGTGAGATCGGAGCAGAGCAACAGGATGCGGCCGCGGACGGGATGGACGACGGCGACAAAGCGGACCAAGCGGCCGACCGGACGCCAGAGCAAGTCGCGCACGCAGTACTGCAGGATGACCCCGTGTTCGCCGTAGACGGGGCTGGGCAGGGAGAGCAAAGGGCCGAGATACAGATCGACCAGTTTGATTTTTTGGCCATAGCGCCGGGGCCGCCCGCGCCGCGGGCGCAAGACCGGCGGAGGGAGCAGGAAGGCGGTGGCGTTTTTCTTGAGTCGGGAGATCAGGTGACCGCCTTGGGCGAAGAGACCGTCGACGATTTTGCCGCTGGCATAATAGGCATCGGCGACGAGCAGGACTGGTTCGGGCAGCTGCAAGCTGGCCAGGCCGAGGAGTAATTTATCCAGGAGCGTGCGCCGGTCGCGATTGGAACTGATCAGGCCTTCGTGGATGCGAGCCCACAACGGGATGGCCTGAAAAGCGCCGCGGACTTGGCCGAGCAGGGCGAGGGCCTGACAGGAGTGACCCATGATATAGGTGGGCTTGGTGTTGTTGTCGCTGGCTTGGTGCAGGAGTTTGACGCCGGGCATTTTGCGTCCGCATTTGGGTTTCTTGAGTCCGTCCGCGAGGACCACCAGCTTACCGCCCAAGCGGTGCAGGCCGGGATGGGTTTTGATGACCAGTCTGGCCCAGCAACGCGCGAGGCGATCGGGACAGAGCGCCGGGCTGTGGAAAAAGGCGAGTAGGCGTTCGTAAGTACGGGCGCGCAGTCCCAAGGCGCGCACGCAGCTGGAGACACCGCCGACCAAGTCGGTGCGCACACACAGGGCAGCCAAGGCGACGGCGAGCCAGCCGAAGGTGCGGGCGCGGGAACAGGCCGGGCGGAGTTGGGCGACGAGCGACCACCATAAGAACCAAAGTTGCATGCGCCTATTTTATAGCATACCTATGCTATAATACAAGAATGAAAGATTTTATTGGGGCGTTTTTCGCGTCTTTTCTAGGCCCAAGATTGACCGCGGGATCCGCCGCTTTACCGTCGTCCGCCATGGACGACGCCCAACTCGCCAAGTGGCAAAAGCAACTGGCGGCGGCGCAGGCCGCCCTCGCCCAGCTTGGACCGATGCGTCCGGGCACCCTCTCCCAACAATACAAGGATCCCGGCGCGAAAACCGGTGCGTATTGGCAACTCAGTTACACCCACCAGATGCGCAGCCGCACCAAATATGTGCGCGCGGAGGAACTCGCCGCCCTGCGGCCTCAGCTCGTCAACTTCAAGCGCTTCCGCTCTCTGGTTGACCGCTGTGTCGACCTTTCAGTCAAAATCGCCGACCGCCAAACCGATCTGCGGCGCCGCCAGCCAAAACCACCGGACACCTAAAAACCACCGGAGAACTCGTCACTCTCAAGCACCAAGGACGCGCGAATCAAACTCACCCGCCTTTATCCGAAATTATAGACGTTACAGGTACTAGCTGGATTGGCGCGCCCTCGTTCCTGAGGCTCGCAATGACCATGAAAGGTGTGAAATTTCCGGGCTAGAAACGCGCATCCGCTTCGCTTCTGCTCCTTTTCCCCGCCAATCATTCTTCCATGCCGACCAGCGACCACGTCATCCTCCGCGAACTCCTGGCGCATGAGCCGGGTTGGCTTTCCGGGACCGCACTGGCTGCCAAACTGGGAGTTAGCCGGGTAGCCGTCTGGCAGCACATGGAGAAGCTCAGGGCCGCGGGATACGAGTTTGAGGCCCAGCGTTCCCGCGGATACCGCATCGCGGCCCGCCCAAAGACGCTTCACACCGTCTCGATCGAGACCCAGCTGAAAGTGCGGCCGCGGAATTTCTCATTCGTGGTGCATGATGAAATCGACAGCACCAACGACGAAGCAGCCCGCGAACTCGCGGCCGGTCGCGCCGCCCCCTTTGCCATCCTGGCGCGCCGCCAGACCAAGGGTCGCGGGCGTTTCGGTCGGACCTGGCACAGCGAGTCCACCGGAAACCTCTACGCGAGTTTCGCATTTCGCCCGCGCGTCGCGCCGGAACGCATGCAGACCTTCACGCTGTGGATGGGCCTGAATGTGTGCGAACTGCTTGCCAACTTTGCCCAAGTCACCCCCGGGATCAAATGGCCAAACGACATCCTTTTCGACGGACGCAAGGCTGGCGGCATGCTCACGGAAGCCCGGGTCGACTCCGATGAGATTCGCGACCTGATCTTCGGCCTCGGGCTCAACGTCAACAGCCCGGAAACCGGCTTGCCGCCCGATCTCGCCCGCCGCGCCATCTCACTGGCCGACGTGACCGGAGCACCCTTGGATCTCAACCGACTCGCGGCCGCCCTGATCGGCCGGGTGCTGCTGGCGTATCAAAACTTCACTGAAGGCGAGCATGTGAAGAGTTTCGCCGATCTCTGGCATCGTTATGATCTGTTGCGCGGCAAACCAATCACGCTGCTCGAAGGAGGGCGGCGGCATCATGGAATTGTCAGCGGCCTCGATGACGAAGGAGCGCTGCTATTGCGGGACACGCGGGGCAAGGTCCACCGGTTTCGGGCCGGAGAAGTCACGCTGGAGAAGACCACGTGAGCGAGCTTCCCGCCATCGACTGTCGAATCACCTCTTTCTGCTCTAGCCATTCGCGTAGGTTCACGCCAATAGGGTGGGAACGAAATGTCTGAACTCGCGCCCGCCATTGAAGTTTCACGCCTGGTTAAGTCCTATGGCGGAGTTGTCGCCGTCAGCGACATCAGCTTTACCGTGCAGCGCGGCGAGATCGTGGGCTTTCTCGGACCCAACGGAGCCGGCAAGTCGACGACCATGCGAATCCTGACGGGCTATCTTCCGGCCACGTCGGGCAGCGTGACGATTTGCGGGATCCCGGTCGCGACCCACCCGAACGAAATCAAACGCCAGATCGGCTACATGCCGGAGAATAATCCCTTGCCCGAAGATATGCGGGTTTCGGAGTACCTGTATTTTCGCGGACGGCTAAAGGAGATTCCGCGCCGCAAATTGGGTCCGCGAATCGACGAGGTGCTTGAGGTCTGCGACCTCAAACGGGTTCGCCACAAGATCATCGGCCAACTCTCGAAAGGGTATCGGCAACGTGTTGGCATTGCGGAGGCCATTCTCGCTGAGCCGCCGGTCATCATCATGGACGAGCCGACGATCGGTTTGGATCCGCATCAGATTCTCATCGTCCGCGATCTCATCAGCAGCCTGCGAGGGCGGATGACGGTGATCATCTCCTCGCATATTCTGCCGGAGATCGAGATGACTTGTGATCGGGTGCTGATCATCAACCAAGGTCGCGTCGTAGCTCAAGGCACTCCGGCGGAACTGCGCCAGGAAATCTTTGGGCATTCGACTTACGAACTCGAGCTCGCTGGTGATCTCGCCGCGCTTTCCCCGGTTCTGTTCAGCGTGGAACCTACGTTGCAGATCACCGAACAAGCCGGGCCGCACGCGGATGGTTTTCAGCGTATAACTCTGACGACGGCGCGGGAAGACGAACTCGGCGATACCCTGCTCCCCGCCCTGCTCTCCGCCGGGTATCGCGTGCGTGGGCTGACCCGCGCCCACCCGACCCTCGAAGACGTTTTCCTCGCGGCCACCCGCCGCAGCTGGGATGCAGTCGTTCCCGCGGATCGGCTGGCGCACCTTGACTCCAAACCAGACCCCAGCGGAACGGTTGCGAGATAAGCGCAACTCGAGCGGAAGTCGTATGTCACCCTTTCACCGGCACGCATGAAGCACATCCTCACCTTGCTTAGTCACGAGATTCGCATGCTGCTCGTCAGCCCGGCGACGTATGTGGCGGCAACCTTGTTCCTCGCGTTCATGGGGCTGATCTTCACGAAGATCCTGGAAATCTATAGCAGCGCGCCGCAGGAGCTGTCTCCGGCCGCCGTCTATTTTCAACTCTTCTGGCTGCCGGCCTGTGTGATGGTGCCGCTGCTCACGATGAAGTGCCTCGCGGAAGAACGCCGGCTGGGCACGATCGAAACCCTGCTCACCACGCCGGTCACGACGACCGAAGTGGTCCTGGCGAAGTTTGGCGCGGCCTATTTCCTGTATGTAGCGCTGTGGCTCTCGACCAGCGGCTTCTTCGTTATTTTGCGAACGTTTTCCGGCGAAGCCTGGTTCCTTGATGCGGGCCCGCTGCTCGGCGGGTTTCTTTTCATTGCGGTGTCGGGACTGCTCTTTGTCGCATTGGGTGTCTTCGCCAGTTCCGTCACGAGCAACCAATCGGTCGCGGGTATTTTCAGCTGTGTCCTGCTCGCCACTCTGATCCTCGGCGGCAATGCCGTCTCCGACTCGGCGTGGCTCGCGGAAGGTGCGCTGCGGCCGGCCAAGGCGGCGATCGAGTATGCACACGTGTTTTCCCATCGGGACGATTTTGCCCGCGGCGTCATCGACACGCGGCACGTGTTATTTTACTTCAGCGGGACCGTGCTCGCGCTGATCTTCAGTATCCTGAGCGTCGAGGCCAAGCTACTCCATGCGTAACCGCGTTTCGTTGAGCATTGAAGGTGAGCCGGTGAACGTGCGGGCCTAAACCTCTTTCCGAAACACCCTCAACGCCCTCCGGCCCCGACGCTCCGCTCCCCTTTCACCCTTTCCTTCTTCCGCAACCCATGTCTTTCACCAGCTTCCGCGCCGTTCGCTGGCTGCGTACTCTCAATCTCGTGCTCCAGGCGGTGTTGTTCATCACCCTGGTCGGCGGGTTGAACTATGTCGCCAAGAGTCACGCGTGGCGCTTCGACCTCACGAAGCAACGGAAGTTTTCGCTCTCCCCGGAGACGCTGTCGTACCTCAAAGTCCTCCCGCGGCCCGTCCACCTGATTGTGACCCTTGGGCAGGACAACGAGAACCCGGAACTCAGTGGCCTGCTCCACGAATTTCGTTACGCCACCGAGAGCCGCGAGATCGGACTCATCACCACCGAGATGCTCGATCTATATCAAAACCGCCGGCGCGCCGAGGAACTGGGAATCGAAAACTCCGATGTTATAGTGATCGTGTCCGGCGATAAGCGCCGGGTCATTCGGATCGATGAACTCTATAGCATGAAAGACCGGCAGCGGCATGCCTTCCAGGGCGAGCAAGTGCTGACCGCGGGGATCCTGGATGTCGCCAGCGCGGAGCGGTTGAAAATTTATTTTCTGGTGGGCCACGCCGAGATGCGCCTCTCCGATCCCGATGCATCGCGGGGTCTCACGGCGGCGCGTAATCAATTGAAGTTACGGAATTTCGAGGTGGAGGAAATCGACCTCACCGTCGCGCGCAAAATCCCGGAAGACGCCGCCCTCCTTGTGGCGGTGGCGCCGCAAAGCAGTTACTCGAAAGTCGAGCAGGAGATGCTCCGCCAGCACCTAAGCACCAATGCCGGCCGGATGGTGCTCTTTCTCGCCCCGGGAATGAGCGCGTCGGCGCTGGGCTTGGACGATCTTTTGCTGGACTGGGGCGTGCTCGTGCACGACGACCTGATCTGGGACAACGGCCCGGAAAACATCGCGGAAAACGGCGATCTGCTGCTCTATGCGTTTACCCGGCACCCGGTCACCCAGACCCTGCTTGATTACGGTTGGAAACTGCGCCTCGGCGTAGCGCGGACCGTATTGCCCGATCCAGGTCGCTCGGCGGGCAGCGGACTCAACACCGTGGCCCTCGTCGCGACGTCCACCACGGCGTGGGGCGAACGGGATTATCGCCGCGGCGAGTTCAAGTACACCCCGGGCATCGACACGCGGCCCATTCGCGGACTCGAACCAGCGGATCGTTTAAGCGTGGTCGTCGCTTCGGAACGCCTCGCGGTCCGGGACAACCTTCCCTTCAGCGTTCGCGGTGGAAAGCTGGTGGTTTTCGGCACGGGTGACATGATCGCCAACAGCCGGCTCGATAGCAGCAATCTCGCGGTACTCCTCAATGCGGTAAACTGGAGCGTCGATCGCGACCGCCAACTCAGCGTGCCTCCCCGGCCCATCGAGCGTTTTCAACTCTCGCTCAGTGCGGCCGATTTCACGCGTCTCCGCTACGCCGTGCTCCTCGGATTGCCCGGAGCCGCCCTGGCGCTGGGACTCCTTGTTTATTGGACGAGACGCACTTGAGGCCTCGTCCACTCATCACCACGCTAACGCCGAATCGCCGCCCTCCTTCGTTCGTCCGCCGATCCGCCTTCGCTGTTCACCGCTCACGTTTTATTTTTCAACCCGGCCCCGCCTGTGCGCACCAAAGTCACGCTCGTCCTCATCTTCCTGAACGTCGCGCTGTTCTTCTTCATCTTCAAGTTCGAGCGGAACTGGCGGACGGAAGCCGCCTCGCTCGAGACTCGCCGCCGCGTGCTCGGGCCCGAGGCCGCCGATATTCGCACGCTCGAGATTACGCATCACGCCGACAACACCACGTTCCGCCTCGAACGCACCCGCGACACCTGGTTCCTCACCGAACCGCTCAACTGGCCGGCCAACCCGCATGCCGCCAGCAGCATCGTGCACGAGCTGCAGCTGCTGAAGAACGAAACCAGTTTCTCCGTCGCGGACCTCGCGCTGAACCGCCAGTCGCTCGCCGACTACGGTCTCGAGAAACCTAAACTCACGGTCGCGTTCACGTCCGGCGACCCAGCCGGAACTCCGGGAGTCTCGCGGCCCACGACGCGGCTCGACATCGGCGATACCACCGGGGATGGCAAACGACTCTACGTCCTCTCGCCCGACCAGCAGCGCATCCATGTGGTGAACCGCAGCCTCGTCGACACCCTCTCCGTTCCACTCGAACAACTGCGCGCCGAAACCTTGTTGAGTGTGCGCGTCTTCGAGGCCCGATCCCTGAGCCTCCAGACGGCCAGCGCGGACCTGGCGCGGCCCGGCTCCAGTGGGGTCCGCGTGCGTATTCGTCGCGATGGTACACGCTGGACCTTTGAAACTCCCGTCATCGCCCGCGCCAGCAAAACCGCGGTGGAACTGGTGATCAACGAGCTCAATGCACTGCAGCCAAAGACCTTTGATCCAGCCACGCGGCCCGCCGCCTTGCCGTCGGAGTCCCCGCGCCTCCGCATCATGATCGAGGGCAACAATCGCCACGAAACCTTGTTTCTGGGCGAACAGGTGCGATCGACCCCGCCCGCCGCCGGTGCCACCCCGACTGCGAGTGTCACGCCTCCGTCCGGCAGTCCAACCGCGCCAGCGACGAAGGCAGGCGAGGAGTATTACGCTCAACTCGACGGGCGTGAGGCACTGTTCACCGTGGTTATGCCCACCGCATTGATTGAATCCCTGCGCAACGCGCAGGAATCGGTCCGCGAAAAGCGGATTCTCGACTTCGATCCCGCTACGGTTTCCGCCATTACGATCGCCGCTCCCATTCAGCCGAACCAAGCGCCAATCACGCTGCAACGCCTCGAGTCGGCCCCCGGCCAAACCCGCGAAGCGGAACAGGCATGGCAACTCGTCTATCGCAGCGATGGGGCGCAAAGCCCGCAAACTTCGCCCGCGGAAACAACCGAGGTCCGCCGCTTACTCGAACGCCTCACGCTGCTGACCGCGGAGCAGTTTAAGAGTGATGCGCCCACCAGCGCCGATCTCGAAGACTGGGGCTTCAATCGCCCCTTGCGCCAGGTTACTCTCGCCTTCTCCGGCAACACGCCTCCCCTCGTCCTGAGGATCGGCACGGATGCCACCCGCACCGTCACGTACGCCCGCGTCGGCACCGCGACCGATCCCGGGGCTTCCATTTACGCCGTCAATCCCGCCATTCTCCGCGCCCTCGATCTCTCCCCCAATGTTTGGCGCAACCGGGCCGCGGGTGAGCCCTTGCCCGCGTCCGCTCGCGTCTCGGCCCTCACCTTGAAGGATCTCGCGGAGAACCGCGCTTTGGCCGAGTTGACGCTTACCCCCACCGGTGCGCCGACAGATCCCGGGCGCGACCCGAAAGCCGTGGCGGCCGTTGTCGCGGCCTTGCGCAATCTGCGGGCAAAGGACTTTGTATCCGGTGGTTTCACGGAACGAGTTGCCCCCAACGACGCGCCCTGGCGTTTTCAACTCGATGCGGCGATCTCCTCACCGGGTCTCGCCGGGTTGGAACAGACCCGCATCTTCACCCTCCTGCTGACCGAACGTCTCTCCGGTAGCCAACAGTTCGCGGGGAGCAAGGAACTCGATATGGTTTTTTCGCTGGACCAAGGTCTCGTTGATGCCCTGTGGTCACTCGCTTATGGCGAACGTGATCCAGGTCCACCCCCAGCCCCGAAGCAGTGAGGTTGCGCGTGGGTGCACGAGCGTGCGCCTTGCCGCTGGCTCCGCCCCTTCCGGTCGACCGACCTCCAGATTGCCTGGCGCCAAACCCGCAATGGGTCTCCGTTCGTGGTTGGAAACAGAGCCCGTCCTTCCCGTAACATGAGATTGCCCGGATCACGGAATCCATCCCTCCGGCTCGCCGCGCGGCCCTGAACCTGTATTCGTAGCGTCCACGGAAAAGCACCGATGCAAACCACGGATCATGTCAAAGGAGGGTATGACTTGATCGCCTCTCACCGCAGGGGCGAACGGAACGGCGCGGCATCGCGATTCGAAGGGCTCGGGCTCCGTGGTGCCACGGGCGGCCTGTTACCCGTGTTTCCACTCCCTGCCGGATGAGCCGCTGGTCCCAGCTCTGCGCCCAAACAGCTCGCCTCGGCTTGAGCTGGGCGGGTTCGTTCGTGCGGTGGACCCTCTGGCTGGGACTGTGCATCCTGCTGGCGTTTCAAATCTATGTGGTGTCCGTCAGTGAACTCGCTCTGCCGGAGTTCGTCCTTCGCCGGTTGGAAGCCAAACTTGAGGAATCCGGACTGCGGGCGACTTTTTCCCGAACATCATTCGATCCCGTCGGGCGCGTTTTGATGGAGAATGTGGCGCTCTCGCTACCGGCTTATGCCGAGCCCGTGGCGACCGCTCGCGCCGTGTTTGTCCAATTCAACCCTTTGATGCTCGTCGTCGGACAAGCGGAACCGCTCGAAATCAGAATCATGGACGCGAGCGTCGCGGTTCCCGCCATGCTTTCGACCACCGGACGCCCCGTGGAGCTGGTGACCGACTTGGATGCGACCCTCGAGCCGGGCGAGAAGGCGTTTATCATTCGGCAACTCAGCACGCGCGTGGCCGGAGTGGCCGTTTCCGCCCAAGGCACCGTCTTGCTGCCACGACGAACGACGGCGGCACCGCTGACCATCGGCGGGACAATCATCCGGGAGTTTCCCACGATGGCCCGACAGGCACTCGCCTGGTCGCAGCAGGTCGAGCGCTTCGAGGATCCGAAGATCAACCTCGAACTGGCTCCGTCGGAATCCGGCGCAACCTCGATCAACGTGACGCTCCTCGCGCGCGCCGCCCGCCTGGACCAGCCGGCGGCGGTGCAAGTGACCGCCTTGCGGGCCAGCACGCGAGTGCTGCTCCTGGAGAATGCGCCAACGACCTGGATCGAAGTCAGCGCCGCCGAAATCAAGATGGGGAACGACGTCGCCATATACCGGATACATGCGAATGTTTACGGACGACTGCAGTCGAATGGTCTGAGATTCGACATGCGCGAAATCGCGCTCACGGCGGACGCCGTGCGAGCGGCCGGCATTCCGCTGAGCGGCATTTCCGCCCAGCTGTTTCCCCGACCGTATCCGTTTTTTGAAGTCATCGCGACCGCCAACCTCTTCGACAAGCCCCTCAGCGTGAGCGGCCAAACCGACCTGCTGGCCGGCACCGCGAACGTCATGGCGCAAGGCGACCTGTCGCCGCGGATCCTCGATGCGTTGAGCGAACGACTGGAGGTCCGAGTGCAACGCTTCTTCGATTTCGAGAGCCTGGCGATCGACCGGGCGGAAGTCCGTTTCGGCGAAAAATGGGCGTTCGAGAAACTCCTCGCGAGCGTGCGCGTGGATGGCATCAACGCCTTTGGGGTTCGCATGACAGATGGTATGGCGGTGGTCGAACTCGACCCGCAGCGCTTCTATGCGCCGGAAGCCTTTGCCCGCGTCGGGGACAACTTTGCCAGCGGTTCCTACGAGCAGAACTTTTCCACCCTGGAGTTTCGTTTCCTCCTCGCCGGCCAGCTGCGTCCGCTGGCGATTTCACCCTGGTTTCGCGAATGGTGGCCGAATTTTTTCCAACAACTCGAATTCCCCGCCGCACCTCCCGAGGCAAGTGTCGACGTGCGGGGCTTCTGGAAGGAAGGCCACCGGACCTCGGTGTTTGTCCAAGCCGACGCGCTCAAGCCGATTATCCGCGGAGCAGACTTCGACCGCGTGCGCACGCGGCTTTTCATTCGACCGGGATTTATCGATGGACTCGATGTCATGGGCTTCCGCCCCGAAGGCGACGTCCGCGGCCGGTTCACGTACGTGATTGATCGGGATGCATCCAAATGGCGGTCCTTGGACCTCGCACTCGACTCGAATGTCGATCTCGCGATCGCGTCGAAAATCGTGGGTCCGATGCTGATTCCCGTGTTGAAGCCGTTTCAGCTCACGGCTGTTCCCCGCCTCACGGTGGCGGGCCGTTTCACGGGACCCGGGGCGCCGGAAGGCATCCACCGCAAGGTCCAAGTCGATGCGCGAACGGTGGGTGGATTTCGCTTCTATAATTTTCCCCTGCAGGACGTGTCGTTTCGCGCCACGCTCGATGATGACGACCTCACGGTGGAAGAGATCGAGGCGGTTTTCGCGGGCGGCGCATCCGCGGGTCGCGCGCAGGTTATGGGCCTCAGCAACGAGCGCCGGCTGGGCTTCGACGTGCAAGTCCGCGATGCCAGTCTCGGTCAGGCGGCTGCAACCCTTCAGGCCTTTCTTGCCCAGCAGAAGGGCCAACTGGCTCCACCGGTCGGAAAATTCGTCCAGGAAAAGGCGAACGTGCGACTCGACTTCGCCGCTTCGGCCGAGGGTCGCTATAACGACCCCTTCAGTTTCCACGGCGCGGGCAACGCCACGTTGCAGGGTGCGGAACTCGGCGAAGTTTCTCTCCTTGGGGCCCTCTCGGAGCTCCTGAGCTTCACCACGCTACGCTTTAACACAGCTCAGACCAACTTCCGAATCGATGGGGCTAAACTCGTGTTTTCCGAAGTTAAACTCCAAGGTGCGAACGCGGCGATCGATGCGCGCGGCACATACGCCTTGGACCGCCGGGACCTGGACTTCAACGCGAAGCTCTTCCCGTTTCAGGAAAGTGAAAACGTCTTCAAGTCCGTGGTCGGCGCAGTGCTGAGTCCGCTTTCGAATGTCTTCGAGGTGAAGCTCTCCGGGTCACTCGATAAACCCGAATGGGCTCTGCTGCTCGGGCCGACGAATTTCCTGCGTTCCCTGGCTTCCGACGCGCTCGAAGGAAAGGGTCTTCCGGCCGCTGATCCGGCGGCAACCACCCCACCGACGCCGGCGAATTCCGCTCCTCCCGATTCCACCGCACCCGCTCCGGCACCCGGTTCAAGCGCACCCGAGCCGCCCGTCAACCGCTCAACAGGCGAAGCCACGGTTCGCTTCAACGTGCCTTCAGCTTCGGTCCCCTAACGCTTGCTCTGGCCGCTGCTCAAGACGACCAATGCGGGACGACCAATGGGGTCAGGCCGTTGTTTGTTGATTTTAGCAGTTGCGATG
>ENA-ORBV01009256-ORBV01009256.1-microbial-mat-metagenome-genome-assembly--contig:-NODE-9256-length-16238-cov-4.381288_pt1 | contig 16238 bp, 18 predicted proteins | sample MGYA00237777_ERZ505514 | MGnify/ENA primary metagenome ERZ505514 (study PRJEB26160, sample SAMN06269048) | microbial mat metagenome | isolation source: Oligotrophic lake microbial mat | place... | reverse complement strand
TCGGTGCGGGCGTCGTTGATCACCTGGCCGAGCTCACCCAGTGTCTGAGCGTTCAGCGCGTTGAGGACCTTGGGGCGGTTGAGGGTGACGATGAGGACGGCGCCATCGCGCTCGATCAGCAGGTTTTCAAAGGACATGCGTTCTCCAGTATAAGCGGTGAGGTTCAGGGTTCTGCCCCCATTGCCTCATTGCCCCATTGCCCCATTTCGATGGCGCCGGAGCCAGGCGCCAGCGACGGCAGCCACAGAGGCCCCAACCAGAGCACCGACCGTGTCGGCCACGATGTCGGAAAGCGATGAGTCCCGGCCGGGGATGAAGGATTGGTGGAATTCGTCGGACACGCCGTACAGGCCACCGATCAGTGTGGCGGCCAGCACCAGCCGCCAGGACATCGCGGACAGGCGTCCCCCGGCGAGCGCACGGACGATCAGGGCACCCAGCCCCGCATACGACACGCCGTGCGCAACGTAGTCGGGCGCGCCCAGCGGAATGGAGACGACCGACTGATGGGAGATGTAGAAGGTGACGGCCATCCAGATGAGCGCCGGTCCCCAGACCCAGAGGAACGTCATCGGTCGGTTATCCGAAGATGAGATACAGCACCCAGCTCAACACAAACGCGCCGCCCACAAGTCCTCCAAACAGGCGCAGGGCAAAGGCGCGGCCCGAGGCCAGATCCTCACGATGCAGTGCTGCGAACACGGGCGAGATCAGCGCCGCCAGCAGGATCATCATGCCGAGATGACTGGTCATGCCGACTTCCTTCCGCGAGCCACGTCCGACGCGTCCAGAATCACGAGCGCATTGAGCCGGCCCGCGGTGATGAGAAACGTGTTGCCGTATTCGTAGGACGCGACGACGACGTCGCCTTTCCCGGCGCTGACCAGTTCAGCGATCAGGCGGACGGCGCCCATCATCCACTGCGCCAGGCCGGCGAGCCAGACCAGAGGCTCACTGCCTTCGAACGGAAACAGTCGGCCTCCGAACCACAGCCCGAGGACGTACATCGGCAGCAGCGTTGCGCCAAAAATCAGCGCCTTGCCCGCCTGTCCCTGCAGCATGTGCCCGGCGCCGGGAAACACCCACGCCAACGCACAGGTCAACACCAGGCTGGGCCGCGCAGGCTCGGGCATCTGGGCTTTGGAAATTGGAGTTCGTACCATTCAGGTTCTCGTCACACGTGCCTCAGTCTATCCGATGGGTCACGGTGAAGAGTGCCCAGGCAATCGCCGCGCCGAGCGGCAGCGCACTCAGGAATCGCACCACGTTTGTCGGCGTGCCCAATCCTCCCCACTCCCACGCGAGCGTCAACACAGTCGGCACGGCCGCCAGCGCCATGCCTCGATAGGCCGCCCGATCAATCTGCGTCGCGCTCCTCCGGCGACGGAGGAACCAGGCCGCGGCGAACGGCGCCGCCAGGTACAAGCCCGCACAGCGCGCGCACACGGGCCATTGGGCCGTGCGGGAATGGAACGACCGTTCAGGCTGCTGGTGGCACACACGCCCAGCAGCCATATACACCACGACCGACCAGACACTGCGGTCGCCCGCCTGATGTTCGGCATGATCCCACCACGCAGCCCCGAGCAGGAGCGGCCAGACCAGGCTGCCGATCATCAGGAGTCTGGCCACTGCTCCTACAGGGTGGCGGTCAGCGCGCCAAAGTGCTCTTCATAACGCGCCTTGAACTCCGCGCGTGTGTACGCGTGACTGGTGCCACCCAGATGTTCGAGCGCATAGGTCGCGGCCACACTGCCCAACTGGGCGCACACGTCGTAGCCGGCGCCAAGGGCCAGCCCCTTCATGAACCCGCCGCGGTAGGCATCACCCACGCCGGTCGGATCCGCAATCCGTGTCGGGGTGACGGCCGGCACATCAATCTGCGACCCTGGCTGCATCACCGACGATCCGTGTTCACCCTTGGTGACGATCAACACGCCGGCCAGCGCCAGCACATCGGCTTCATCGAGACCCGTCTTCTGACGGATCAGTTCGAACTCGTAGTCGTTGCAGATGACCAGCGCGGCACCAACAATGCCCTCGCGAATCTCATCGCCGCTCATGCGTGCACACTGCTGCCCGGGGTCAAACATGTATTTGATGCCCAGCGTGCGGCATTCATCGGCGTATTGCACCATCGCGGCCGGGTCGTTTGGAGAAATGATGACCAGGTCGGGGCGAGGGACCGTGCGGAAGGACAACTCTGCCGCGTGCGCCATCGCGCCCGTGTAAAACGACGCAATCTGGTTGTTGGCCTCGTCGGTGTTGCAGAAGAAGGAGGCCGTGAATTTGCCATCCACGTCCTTGACCAATGACGTGTCAATCCCTGCGGCATCCAGCCAGCGGCGATAGTCACCAAAGTCCTGACCGGCCGTGGCCATCAGCATCGGCTTCTCCCCCAGCAGCGCCAGGGTGTATGCGATGTTCGGTGCGCAGCCACCGCGCCGTTTGTCCATCGTGTCCACGAGGAAACTGAGGCTGACGCGCGAAAAGTGCTCCGGCAGCAGATGCTCGGTGAACTTGCCAGGAAACGACATCAGATAGTCGAACGCGATGGAGCCGGTGACGATGAGATTCATGCGAGGTATTTTCCAATCAGGGGTTGAAGCAGCGTTTTGCGCGCTGCGGGAATGGCGTTCGGTCGGGTGATGATTGCGGTCGCCAGTGCGCGGGCACACTCGCAGGTGCGATCGATGGGGAGTTGTTCAACGGCGTTGGCGATCACCTGCTGTGCCGTCTTTGCGTTCTGCGTCAGGTTGGCGACGATCATCTCGACCGTCACCGAGTCGTGGTCGGGATGCCAGCAGTCGTAGTCGGTGACCAGCGCGAGCGTCGAGTAGCAGATCTCGGCCTCTCGGGCCAGCTTGGCCTCCTGCAGATTGGTCATGCCGATGATGTCAAACCCCTGCGCACGGTAGAAGGTCGATTCCGCTTTCGTCGAGAACTGCGGGCCTTCCATGCAGACGTAAGTGCCGCCTTCGTGCACGGTCGCGCCGGCGGCCTGTGCCGACTGCAGCATGAGGCGGCTGAGCGGACCACACAACGGATGCGCAAACCCGACGTGCGCCACAATGCCGTCACCAAAAAACGTGCTGATCCGTCCGCGCGTGCGATCAAAGAACTGATCAGGCACGACGAGATCAAGCGGCCTGAAGTCCTCGCGGAGGCTGCCGACCGCGCTCGCCGACAGGATCCACTCGACCCCAAGCATCTTGAACCCGAAGATGTTGGCGCGGTAGTTCAGTTCGGACGGCGTGTAGCGGTGTCCGTCGCCATGTCGCGCGAGAAACGCCACCCGCCGGCCCCGCAACGTCGCAAGCACGTACGGTCCTGACGGCGCCCCAAACGGCGTATCGATTGTCCGCTCTTCGCGGTCCGTGAGCTCGGCCATGTCATACAAGCCCGAGCCGCCAATGATTCCAATGCGTAGGTGATTCATGCAGTGTCTCGAAAAGCCTTTCCCCTATAGTCACAGCGTGACCGGCTCCACCGATCGTTTGCCGTCCCGTTCGCGGATGATGCCAGCGGCGATCGTTGGGTCGTGTTCAAAGCACACCACGTATTCGCCGTCGATGGCCTCGCGGATGAAGCGCTGTTTGTAGTGGAGCGTGTCCATCGGATACAGGTCGTAGCCCATGATCCATGGCTCGTCGAGGTGCGCGGTCGTCGGAATCAGGTCGGCGACAAAGGCAGCGACCCGCCCTTCCGATTCAATCTTGATCCACTGGTGGAACATGGCATGCCCGCCGGTGCGCCACACACTGATCCCCGGCAGCACCTCGCCATCGTCTTCCACAAAATCAATGACGCCGGCATCGGCCAAGGGCATGAAATTCTCGGGTAGATAACTGGCGCGATTGCGGTCGTGCGGATGAGTCGCATCCTCCCAATCGCCGCGGCGAATCAGATAGCGCGCATTCTTGAAGCGCGGGACAATCGCCTCTCCCTCCCGCGTCTTCTCCTTCATCGTGGACCCGCCAAAATGGTCAAAGTGCAGGTGGGTGGCGATAACGACGTCGATGTCGTCGGCAGTCATACCCACGGCCGCGAGCGAGTGGTCGAGATGTGTTGTCCGATCGATCGCGTAGATCTCGACCAGCTTGGGCGGCATCTTGTCGCCGATGCCGGTGTCGATCAGGATGTTCTTGCCGTGTGCACGGACGAGCAGCGGCCGAAGGCCGAGCGGGATGCGGTTTTTGTCGTCCGCCTGGGTGCGCCTGGACCACAGGGTCTTGGGCACAACGCCGAACATCGCGCCGCCGTCGAGACGAAACGTGCCGTCAGAGAGACTGATCAGTTCAAAGGATCCGAGGCGCATCACGTTCAGTGTCCCCCGACGGCGGCATGCGGCTGCTTCAGTTCGACCAGGACCCCGTGCGTGTCCGCCGGATGCACAAACGCAATCAGTGATCCATGCGCACCTCGCCGTGGTTCCGTGTCAATCATGCGGACGCCTGCGGCTACAACCTGGGCAATCGCCGCGTGGATGTCACTCACGCGCAACGCGACGTGGTGAATGCCGGGGCCCCGTTTCTCGAGGTAGTTCCCAATGGGCGACCCCGCGGCGAGCGATTCGACCAACTCCAGCTTCGCATCACCCGTGTCGACAAAACGCACGCGGGTGTTCTGCCCTGTGATGTCCTGCGGCGCATCCGACGTCAGCCCGAGCACGCCCGTGAAAAACTTCAACGACGCATCCGCGTCCGCCACCGCGATGCCGACGTGGTCGATTCCCGTGACAAGAACGACCTCTGAGGTCGTTTTTGTGGCGCCGAGGGCGCGGGCCATCACCTGATCGGCCGCGCCATAGGGGTCGACCTCACGCGCGGAGATGCGATCCAGCCACTGGCCGAACTCCCCCGGGGTGAACACGTTGGTCTCGAGGTGAATCATGAAGCGACGGCCGAGGATCTCGCGCAGGCGCCATTCCGCGCGGGCGCGCCGCCGGGCACCAAGGGTGTCCACCGACTGCGCGCGGAACCGCTCGATCATGTCGATGAGCTCGGAGACCCCGCGACCCGTCGTGGCCTCCGTCCGCATCACCGGCGGCCGCCACCCCTCACCCATCGCATCGTCAAGCGACAGCATCATCTCGATCGAGGCGGCGGTGCGGTCGGCGCCCTCGCGATCGGCCTTGTTCACGACGAAGATGTCTGCAATTTCCATGATGCCGGCTTTGAGCGCCTGCACCTCGTCGCCGGTGCCGGGCACCAGGGTCACGACCGAACAATCGGCCGTGCGGACAATATCGACCTCGTCCTGGCCCACGCCCACGGTTTCGATGATGACAACGTCGTAGCCGGCGGCGTCGAGCACGATGGCCGCTTCGGCCGTAGTGCGGGCGAGTCCACCGAGATGGCCACGGGTGGCCATGCTGCGAATGAAGACGCCCTCATCCTGCGCGTGCCCCTGCATCCGCACGCGGTCGCCAAGAATCGCACCGCCGCTGAACGGACTGGTGGGATCCACGGCGAGGATGCCGACCGTCTTGCCGCGTTTGCGCAGCTCGACGATGATCTTGTCAACGAGGGTGCTCTTGCCGGCACCGGGAGGGCCGGTGATGCCGAGCAGGTACGCGTGGCCCGTCCCGGAGAAGATGCGGCCGATGAGCGCGGCACCATCGGGTGATTCGTTTTCGATCAGCGAGATCGCACGCGCAATGGCACGTGGGTCCCCCGCCAGCAGTCGTTCAGAGAGGGTGATGGGAGTGCTCACGACGCCTTATCGCCCCAGCAACTGACGGGCGATGACGAGGCGCTGGATTTCGCTGGTCCCTTCGCCGATCGTGCACAACTTCACGTCGCGGAAAAACTTCTCCGCCGGATAGTCCTTGGTGAAGCCGTAGCCGCCATGAATCTGGACGGACTCTTCCGCCGCGCGCACGGCAATCTCGCTCGAATACAACTTCGCCATCGACGACTCACGCCCCGTGCGCACGACGCCCTGGTCCTTCATCCATGCCGCACGATACGTCAACAATCGAGCGGCCTCGATCCGTGTGACCATGTCGGCGAGTTTCCACTGAATCGCCTGAAAGCTGGCGATGGGCTGACCGAACTGGCGGCGCTCCTTCGCGTATTTCAGCGCGCAGTCATACGCGCCCTGCGCCAGGCCCACGGCCAGCGCGGCAATGCCGATGCGGCCGGCATCGAGCACCTGCAGCGTGTTGATGAACCCCTGCCCCTCGTCGCCCACCATGGCGTCGGCCGGCACGCGGCAATCTTCGAAGATCACTTCGCTGGTGTCACTCGCGCGCATCCCGAGTTTGTGTTCTTTCTTGCCGGCCCGCATGCCCTTGGTGCCCATCGGCAGCACAAACGCCGAAATGCCGCGGTGGCCCTTCGCCTTGTCGGTCACAGTCATGACGACGATCGCGCCGCCGACCGAACCGTGGGTGATGAACTGCTTGGCGCCGTTGATGACCCAATCGGAGCCGTCGCGGCGGGCCACCGTGCGCATCGCGGCGGCGTCACTGCCGGCACCGGGTTCGGTGAGTCCCCACGCCCCGAGGTACTCGCCCTTGATCAGCGGGACCACGTACTGCTGCTTCTGCGCCTCGGTGCCGAACATGAAGATGTGGGACGTGCAGAGACCGTTGTGCGCCGCGACCGACAACGAGACCGACGGACAGACCCGCGCCAGTTCCTCGATGCAGATGCAGTACTCGATGGCGGACATGCCGGCGCCGCCGTAGTCTTCCGGAAACTGAATCCCCATCAGTCCCAGCGCGGCCATTTTGGTGACCAGCGCGTGCGGGAAGGCTTCGGCTTCGTCCCACTCCATCACGGAGGGGCCGATTTCTCCTTCCGCGAACTCGCGAACGGTGCGGCGGAGGAGTTCCTGCTGACTGGTCGGGCGCAAGTCCATCCAGAGAAAAATATCACGGGGCTGGCGAACTCCCGGCGTCCCGCCGATAGGCCGACCATGGGAATCCTGCGAAAAACGATCGCCAGCAGCCTATTGGCCGTGGCGGGACTGGCCGCGACGCCAACGGTGGCCTCGGCGGACATCACGGCCTTTCTGGGGGTGGGACACCGACCGGAAACCCGTGCCGCGAAGGGCGTGGCCTTTGGGGTGAGCATCATCGCGGTCGGATTTGAGGTCGAGTACTCCGATATTTCGGAAAAAGACACAGCCGATGCCCTGGCGCCACGGCTTCGCACCGGCATGGTCAACGCCCTCGTCCAGACCCCGACCTCCGGCGCTCAGTTGTATGCGACGGCGGGTGTGGGGGTCTATCGGGAGAATTTACGCGCGGACTTTCAGGAGACCAACACGGCCTTCAACATCGGCGGCGGGATCAAGATGGGGCTGTTCGGCCCGGTCAAATTGCGCGTGGACTATCGCTTGTTCACCCTGCGAGGAGCGCCGACGGAAAAGACGGTGCACCGGGTCTACGCGGGAGTGAACACGAGCTTCTGACGACCTACCTTATTTTCGTCAGCCCCATCCGCTCGATCCGCACGACGGCCGCTTTCATGCGGTCGTACACGTTCTGCACGTCGGCGGGAAGCACCTCAGCGAGCAGCAGGAGCGGATTGTAGTTGGCCGTGACGATCGCTGGATCAAACAGACACAGATAGACCACCGTGTCCCCCGGCTTCTCGGCGGACTTGTACATCAACCAGTTGGCGGCCTGGAGTTTTCTGGTGGCGGTGTCGGCCTTGGATAGCGCGTCTTTGAGGCGCGCCATCACCGCGTCGAAATCTGCGACTTTGGCGGGATCAACGTGGAAGATCAACATTCCGGCGCCCGTGGGAAAGACGTAGTCCACTGGCACGCCAGCGATGACAGGCGTTGCCGGCACGGTGGCCGTGGTCGTGGTCGGAGGCTGCGTCACCGGCACGGGCACCGGGGGTGGCGCGACCTGAGCCAGAGCCGGGCTGACGCCGGCGACCACGAGCGCAAGGATTCGCAGGACGTGTGTCATCTTGGGTTCCATTGTGCCGGAAAAAAGAAAAGGACGTCACCGCCTGCGCGGTGACGTCCTTTCAAATTGGCGGCGAAACGAACTACTTGCGGGCGAGCGGCCAGATACCCTGCTCCGCAACGGACGCCTTGAGCTTCTCGAAAATTGCGTCGATCTGCTTCCGGATTTCCACGTCATCGGCTTTCCACGCGCCCGAGTAGTAGAGGAGTTGCGTAAATTCGTAGCTCTGATTTGCCACGGGCGGATCCAGGAAGACCACATACGGACGATTCTGTCCGGCCGGCAATTCCGCCGTGAGACGCATCAGCTGCATCGACTTGGCCTGCGCCTGAAGCTCGGGCTTGTCACTGGCGTTGAGCGCGGTGCGGATGGCCACATAGGCTTCTTCAAACACCGTCTCCTGCCCACCCTTGACGGTGATCATCAGCATGACGGGGCTGCTGCCATCAAACTTGAACGGGTCCGCAGGGACCGGCGCCGCCGCGGGCTGCGCGGGCGGGGGCTCCTGGGCCTGCGCCACCGAGGACATCATCAACATTCCGGTCACGCCAAGCGCGACCACCGTACGCCGGCCCATAACCGGGAAAACACCAAACAACCGCATGCACAATCCTCCTCGCCACTGGGGGCGTTGGTTCAAAAGGAACGCCTACTCTACCGTACCGAACTCTCTTGTGACGAGCCGCGAATTAGACGAACACAGACAGAATCTCGTTCGCCACCAACATTCCCTCACGCGTCAGGCCAAACCGGCCATTTTTTCGCCACACCCGCTGCGATTGCACAAACGGATCCAGGTCCGCGCCATATCGGGCCCAGGGCTCGATGCCAAACCGCCGGGCAAAGTCTGCCTCATCGATGCCTTCATTGAGGCGCAGCCCGGTAAAAAGTGCCTCTTCCACGCGCGCCTGGGGGGAGAGCGTCTCCACGTCCCCCGCCACCGACTGTCCGCTGCCGACCCGATCCACGTATTCGCTGGTGGACGACAGGTTCTTCCAGCGTCGCCCGTCCACGGTCGAATGCGCCCCGCACCCGAACCCGAACCAGTCCCCCGCCTGCCAGTACTTCAGATTGTGCCTGGACCGGTGCCCGGGCCTGGCCACATTGGATATCTCGTACTGGCTCAGTCCGGCGGCTTCCAGTCGGGCGATTCCCTCCAAGTACATATCCGCCGCGTCATCATCAGGAGCAAGCGACCACCCGGCCCGCGCCATGTCTTCCTTGAGTGGCGCGTTCGGATACAGCTCCAGCAGATACAGCGACAGATGATCGGGCGCCAACGACAGCGCCCGGTCAATCGTCCGATGCCACGACGCCCGCGACTGCGCCGGCAACCACAACATGAGGTCGAACGAGACCGAGTTGAACCCGGTGTCCTTCGCGGCCTCGATCGCTTCTACGGCCCGCGCCGACGAGTGGATGCGTCCCAGCCGCTTCAGCTCGTCATCGTCAAATGACTGCACACCGAAGCTGAGTCGATTGATCCCGGCCGCGCGAAAAGCCGCCAGTCGCTCGGGCGTGGCGGTTTCGGGATTGGTTTCGAGGGTGATCTCGGCATCTGCGGCGAGATCGAACGTCTCGCGACAGGCGGTCAGCAGCCGCGTGATCTCAGCCGGGTCCAACAACGAGGGTGTGCCGCCGCCAAAAAAAATCGTATCCGCCGCGCGTCCAGCCGCGGAGCGAATCTCGCGTTCGAGGGCATCCACATACCGGCGCTTCAGATCTTCGTCGATCAGGCCGCGGTTGAAGTTGCAGTAGTTACAAATCGCCTGGCAGAACGGGATGTGTAGATAAAGCCCCACCGGGTGCGGAGTGCGCGGTGCGGAGTGCGGGGAACTGCTCAGCGCCTAGCCTCGGCCGGCTTTGCCGCCGGGCCAGCGGAGTTCGCGAGCTTCGCGCGGGTTCTTGAGCGAGTGGAGCGGGTCGTTCTCCTTGAGCTGCGCGCGGGCGGGGCCACGGGAACGCGCAGGCAGCACACGGCGACCTTTGTTGGTCTGCCAGAGAATTGTCAGGTCGTTGGGGCCACCGTTGGGTGGCAACATCCGGTAGTCGCCGCCGTCGTACTCAAGGAACTCGCACATCTCGTGCAGGCGCGAGTGCATGCGGTAGCCGACTCGCGCTTTGAGCGAATCCAGATCAGACTCATCGGGCGTGTCTTCGTAGTTGGTCGTAAAAATGGTCGGCCGGCGCTCGTTGTAGCGGGTGTTGACGATGAGGTTCATCGTTTCTTCGACCCACTCGGACGGCTTTTCGGAGCCGAGGTCGTCGAGCACGAGCAACTCGGCATCCATCACGGGCCGGATGATGTCCATCTCAGCCGTGCGGACCACGGGGTTGTAGGTGGACCGAATCACCTTGAGGAGTTCACGCACGTCATAAAACAATGCGCGTGCGCCCTTCTGCATCACGACCTGGCGCAGCGCCGCGACCGCGATGTGGGTCTTGCCAATCCCCGGGGGCCCGATCAGGCACAGGCCCTTGGTGACGGCTGGGAACTGGTCGGCGAATTTTCGTGCGTAGGTCACCGCCGACTGCAGCTTTTCGTTCGGATACATCTGGAAGTTCGCCAAATCACACTTGGCGTACCGCGGCGGAATCCGCGCGTCGCGCAGCAGTCGATCGGCCGCCTCTGCGCGACGGCAATCGCAGCGCTCGACACGCCGCACGCCGTCGCCGGCAGCGACCTTCCATCCAGTTCCGTTGCAGAGTTGGCAATCGCTCACGGTAGATCCGGGATGATACCACCCGATCGTCAATCACCCGATATTGGGGTCGTCCGGACGCGTTGTCACCAGTGACGTATTGAGGCGCTGTTCCCAATCGTCGAGGCCCTGCGCCAGTTCTTTTTTGACGTACGCCATAAATTCGTTGACTTCGCTCTGCATGCTTTCCATCTTCTGGCGCATGTTGAGAATAATTTCGACGCCGGCGAGATTCACGCCCAAATCACGCGTCAGCGTCAGAATCGTCTCCAGCCGATGCAGGTCATCGTCGGAGTACAGGCGGGTGTTGCCGTCGGTGCGCGAGGGCGCCAGCAGGCCTTCACGTTCATAGAGGCGCAAGGTCTGCGGATGGACGTTGTACTTCGACGCCACCGCACTGATCATGTAATAGCCCTTGCCGGTACCGGATTTTCGGGTCGTCATGACTGGGCTCCAAATAAATGCGCTCTCACATCCACCGGGTTGAGGGCGCCGAATTCACGTAACAAGGCCTTGGACCGTTCGTCACGAACGGGAGGCAGCACGATCTGCACTTCAGCGATCAGGTCGCCCGCAAGCGACGGGTCCGCTGCGTGGGCGGATGGAATCCCCTGCCCCCGCACTCGCAGCCGGGTGCCCGACCCGGTGCCGGGCGGAATCTTCACTTTCACGGGGCCGTTCAAGGTCGGGACGTCCACCTTCGCGCCCAACGCGGCCTCATGCACGGCCACCGGCAACAACATCCGGAGGTCACGACCGTCGCGACTGAACACGGCGTGCGGCGACACGTCCACCGTCACGTAGAGGTCGCCCATCGGGCCCCCTCTGGCGCCGGCGTGTCCACGGCCCGGCACCACGAGTCTGGCGCCGTCATCAATGCCCGGAGGAATCACCAGAGTGACCACCTCGCTGCGTGCCTGCAGGCCCACACCGGCACACGTCCGACAGGGCTGAGTGGTCAGCCGGCCGGTCGATTCACACGGTTCACACGGCTTGGTGAACACCATGTGCCCCCGTGCCCATCGCGTCGCGCCGACACCGCGGCACACGGGACACGCCACAGGGACGACGGCCACACGCCCGGCACCCGCACACCCCGGACATCGCTCCTGCCGCACCACCGACACGGGAATCTGTCCGCCCCGCATCGCGTCCTCGAAGGAGATGGCCATCGTGAGTTCGAGCGAACTTCCCCGCTCCGGGGATGTTGCCCGGCGCGCGGCATCCTGAAACACGTCGGAGAACATCTCCGAAAACGTGGCCGCCTCGTGCCCCTGTGCCAATGAGGAAAAGTCGAATCCCTCGAAGGCAATCGTGGCCTCCACGGTGGTCGGATGTGCAAACGTGCGGCTGTGATCGTACTCGCGTCGGCGCTCGACGTTGCCGATCACCTCGTACGCCTGCTGCACCTGCCGGAAACGCTCCTCGGCGAGCCGGTCACCCGGATTGATCCGCGGGTGGTACCGCCGCGCGAGGCGCAAGTAGACGCGCTCGATCTCAGCCGCCGTTGCGGAGGCGTCAAGATCGAGCGCGCCGTAGAGATCCATTACTTCTTGTCTTCCACTTCCGATTCAATAACTTCAGCGTCGATGACATCTCCCGACGCCGCGCCTTCGCCAGCCGAACCTGTCGTACCTGTTGGGCCGTCAGCGCCTGGTGCTCCAGCACCGGGTTGCTGGTAGAGCTTGGTCGCCGCCTTGGTCTGCGCGTCCATCAACGCGTCCAGCTTTTTGGTGATGGCCGTCGCGTCGCCAGACTCGATCGCCTGCTTCACGTCGGTGATCGCGGATTCAATGGCGAGGCGATCTTCCGACTGCACCTTGTCTCCCGACTCCTTCATGAACTGCTCCGCGGCATGGACGGCCTGGTCCGCTCGGTTGCGGGTGTCGACCTCTTCCTTCCGCTTCTTGTCCTCTTCGGCGTGGGCTTCGGCGTCCTTCACCATCCGCTCGACTTCGTCCTTCGACAGACCGCTCGTCGCCGTAATGGTGATCTTCTGCTCTTTCCCGGTTCCCTTATCTTTCGCCTGCACGTTGACGATGCCGTTGGCGTCGATGTCGAATGTGACCTCGATCTGCGGCACCCCACGCGGGGCCGACGGAATGCCGTCGAGGTGGAACTTGCCCAGCGTGCGGTTGTCGCGCGCCATCGGCCGTTCGCCCTGCATCACGTGGACTTCCACACTCGACTGACTGTCTGCCGCGGTGGAGAACGTCTCGCTCTTGCGCGTCGGGATCGTCGTGTTCCGCGTGATCAGCGTCGTCATCACACCACCGAGCGTTTCGATGCCGAGCGACAGCGGTGTCACGTCGAGCAGGAGCAGGTCCTTCACATCGCCGGCAAGCACACCGGCCTGAATCGCCGCACCAATCGCGACCACTTCGTCAGGATTCACACCCTTGTGCGGTTCCTTGCCGAACTGCTCCTTCACCAGCGCCTGCACGCGAGGGATTCGCGTGGATCCGCCAACAAGCACCACCTCATCGATGTCCTTCGAGGTGAGTCCCGCATCACTCATCGCCTGACGGCACGGCGCCATCGTCTTTTGCAGCAGATCCTCGACGAGCGACTCAAACTTCGCACGCGTCAGCTTCATCGCGAGGTGTTTGGGACCGGTGGCGTCTGCGGAAATAAACGGCAGGTTCACTTCGGTCTCGACCACGGTCGAGAGTTCCATCTTGGCCTTCTCGGCCGCTTCCTTCAGGCGCTGCAGGGCCATGCGGTCCTTCGACAGATCCAGGCCTTCCTGCTTCTTGAACTCGGAGACGATCCAGTCCATGACGCGCTGGTCGAGATTGTCACCACCGAGATGGGTGTCACCGTTGGTGGCTTTCACTTCGACCACGCCCTCGCCCACTTCCAGCACGGACACGTCGAATGTGCCGCCGCCAAAGTCATAGACGACGATCGTTTCGTTCTTCTTTTTGTCGAGGCCATACGCCAGCGCCGCCGCCGTCGGCTCGTTGACGATGCGCATGACTTCCAGACCCGCAATCGTGCCGGCATCCTTGGTGGCCTGGCGCTGTGCGTCGTTGAAGTACGCAGGCACGGTGATGACGGCCTTGCTGACCGGCTGCCCGAGGTAGTCCTCTGCCGCCTGCTTCAACTTGCCGAGCACCATCGCCGAGACCTGCGGCGGTGTGAACGGCTTGTCCTGGCCGTCAATCTTGACGCCCACGTGCCCACCGTCGGCCACCATCCGATACGGGACGAGCTTGAGCTCCTCGCTCACCTCGTCAAACCGACGCCCCATGAACCGCTTGATCGAATAGACCGTGTTCTCGGGGTTGGTCACCGCCTGACGCTTGGCGACCTGGCCGACCAGCCGCTCGCCCGACTTCGAAAAGCCGACGACCGACGGCGTGATGCGCCCGCCTTCTGAATTGGTAATGACGACGGCCTCGCCGCCTTCCATGACGGCAACCACAGAGTTGGTGGTGCCCAGATCGATTCCGATGATCTTGCTCATTGTGTGACGCTCCTTCGCGCGCTTTGGGCCTCTATGTGGCCAAACCTTAGTCTCATGCATTATAGAAAGATGAGTCTATAAGTGTCAACACTGTATCCTATTGCACTGCCACCGGATAAGGACAATGAAGCGGTGAGGCCATGAAATTGGGCAGATTTCCGCGGTTCCGTCGTGGGCGCAGAACTTGCTACAAGGAGAGGTGCCAGCTTGCTGCGTTTGCTTTATGAGGCGTGTATGTCCAAATCCTTCTTGTTATCCGGTGTCCTGATTTTTGGAGTTGGGGCGGGGTCTCTGTTCGCGCAAGGGCCGTATGACCAGGCGCGGTACGACCCGAACCGGCCTTTTGAAGATGATGCGCGGACCACGTACGTCGGCAAGTCCGAGTACGACCTGCCCGCGTTTGTATCGGTGGTGGATGGGTATGCCGAGCTTGACCGGGACGGTCAGTCGTCGCGCGACATCGAGAATGTCCCACTGGAGTCCGGCGACCGTCTGCGCACGACCCGCGGTCGGGTGGAGATCTTGTTTGATGACGGCAGTGTGCTCGCCCTTGACGAACACACGACGGTGACGTTTCTCTCCGCGACCGAGGTGGAACTCGGTGCCGGCCGCGTCCGCGCGCAGTGGCGTGATCGTGGTGCGCGTACCGGCTTGTCCATCCACACCATGGCCGGCAGCGCGATCGTGCGCACGCAGGGCGACTATCGCGTCACGCTCGCGGAGTCCCGTCGTGGTGATGCCGAGATTGAGGTGGCGGTCGCGCGCGGGTCGGCGGAACTGGCCAACGACCATGGGCGCACGATTGTGCGCGGGGGGACTCGTGCGTTGACGACGGCCGCCTATGCGCCATCCACTCCGTATACCTACTCTGCGCCGCGTGATGAATTCGAGCGGTGGACCGAGGACCTTGAGAGCGACCGCTACGGTGTGGAATCCACCCGATACCTCCCCGACGAGCTCCGCTACTACGGCGGCGTGTTTGACCGGAACGGCGCGTGGCAGCACCATCCGTCGTACGGATACGTCTGGTATCCGCGAGTCAGCGTCGGCTGGCGGCCGTATTACGGTGGCCGGTGGAGTTTTGTCGTCGGTTTCGGGTACTCGTGGGTCGGCGGGTCGCGTTGGTCGTGGCCCACGCATCATCACGGTCGATGGGATCGAGTCGGCGGGCACTATTTCTGGATTCCCGCTCGCGACACCCGCGGTCGGGCGGTTGGCTACGCCGCGCCGCGTCCGTCCTACACCGCGTCGGTGAACTACTACACCCGCACGACGGTGCCGAGTGCACGTCCACAAATTTCGCGACCGCAGAACACGTATCGCCCGGCGCCCACGGCGGTGCCGCGCGGTTCGCAACCCACGGCGCGCACGTCGCAGCCGCAGCCCAGGACGCAGCGCAGTCCTGAGCCGCAGGCGCGGCCCGAGTCGCGCCCGCAGTCGGGCGCGCAGTCACGGCAGCCGAGCAGGACGACCAGCCGACCACCGGTCGACACACCGCGCACGTCGGAGCGTCCGCAACGGGCGGAGCGTCCGGAGCGGGCGGATCGTCCGGATCGTCCGGAACGGGCAGAGCCGGCACCACAACAGCGGCGTTCGTCACCATCTGCGACGAGTGGGCCACCGCCTTCGGGATCGCGTACGCCGTCGCGGTCGGCGGCACCGCCTCGTTCGGAGCCACCGCCTCGCGCATCCGGCTCGTCGGATAACCGCGGACAGTCTGGGACAGCTGTTCGGCGCCGCGGCGGCGGGTTGTAGGGCGTCGGCTTCAGCCGCGCCATAGCGGCGGACCTGAAGGTCACGCCCTACGCAAGTACACCCACGCCTGGACCAGGCGTAGAATCGGATGAATGGCGATTGTCACGATCCGTCTGGTGCGAGGAGTGGGCCTTATTGCCCTCTTCGTGGCCGCGGCGTTTTTTGGCATCGCCAGCGGCGTCGTGCTCGCGTTTGTGGGAGACCTGCCGCAGATTACTGCGCTCGACGAGTACACGCCCAGCACCATCACCCGCGTCCTGGGCCGCGACGGCACCAGCGTTGGCGAGTTCGCCACCGAGCGACGCGAAGTCGTCACGGCCGATCAGATTCCCGAGGTGTTGCGCAAGGCCATCATGGCTGTCGAAGATGCGGGCTTTGAGGA
>ENA-ORBV01009254-ORBV01009254.1-microbial-mat-metagenome-genome-assembly--contig:-NODE-9254-length-16239-cov-6.379470_pt1 | contig 16239 bp, 18 predicted proteins | sample MGYA00237777_ERZ505514 | MGnify/ENA primary metagenome ERZ505514 (study PRJEB26160, sample SAMN06269048) | microbial mat metagenome | isolation source: Oligotrophic lake microbial mat | place... | reverse complement strand
TCCCCCGCCGCCGCCGCCGCCGCCGGAGAAGCCGCCGCCAGACGAGCCGCCCGAGAAGCTGCTGCCGCTGCCGCTGCTTGACCAGCTCGAACTCGGGGAGGTCATCGTGGTGTTCACTCCGCGCAGGACGGTGCTGAAGATTGCGACCTCGAAGCCGTTGCGGCCGACGAACCAGTCAGGCGCTTCGTCGAGGGATGCCACGCGAAGTTCGAGTTCGCGCATCCACTGGTCTTCGACCCCCCAGAGCACTGCCCACGGCAGCAGTTTCTCGTAGAGCTTGACGAGCTCGAGGTTGTTGCCGACGTCGATTCGTTCGGCACCTCGGGGACTCTGCAGCACGCGGAGGCGTTCCTGCTCCGCGACCGTGAGGTAGAGCTTCATGCCCTCGAGAAAGTCCTTGGCCTCGCGACCTTTCTCGGTGAGTTGCATCGGGCGGAAAATCAGTGCGGTTGCAATGAAGATGCCGAAGAAAGAACCGATGATCGAGAAGACGACCAGGGCGCTCACGTTGGTGAAGAGTGCAACCGAAAGCACAACCACACATATGCCGAGAAAGACCAGCACGACCTGCGCGAGCATCATGAGCGCCGCAAAACCGCGACCGATCGGCTTTCGCTGAAAGCCTTGCGGCTCAAGTGAAGTTTTTGCCGACGTCGAGAGTTCTTCCAGGCCGGTGGCAAGCGTTGAATCGTAAGTGCCATATGGCTTGAGCTCGCCGGCCACGAGCTTGCCGCCGAAGATCACCTTGAGCAACCCGCGATCGAGTGCATCCGCCCGCTCATCCGTGAGGTACTGCAGGGTGTACGGTGCGCCGTCCTCCTCGACCGCGTAAGCCAAGATTCGCAGGTTTTTGCGAACCGCAAGCCGAACGATAGCGGCCGGAATGCCCGAGGAGCCGCGCGCAAGCAGGTGCGCTGACTGCAGAATGTCGATGCCGGCTGGCTCGCTGTACTGGGCAATGATGACGCCGCGTCCCTTCGCGCTTCCGCCAGCGCGCACGCGCGAAACGATCGCCGCGACTAGGGCGGCGATGCTCGCCAGCCCGAGACTGCCGGACAGCAGCTGCAACCACAGCGGAATCGGCTGGGGCTCCGGCGGAGGCGTGGGCTCGGGGGTGAGGAACGTATCCGGCCCGAACCCGATTGCGACCGTCAGGGTCTCAAAAGGGTTGAGGTCGGTGGCCACACTGCTGAACGTGCGCTGTCCAGTGGTGCCACTGAGCGCGTCCTCGATCGCGCACTGCTCGTTCTCACCGAAGCCGCCGACATAGCAGGCTGCGTTTCCGGTCAAGGATGCCGCGACCTCGTCGTCGATGCGTACTGTCGCCGTGACCTGTCCGAAGGGTTGCGGCCAACCGGTGCCGTTCACATCCCAATAGAACTCGTCAGCGTTGGTGTCGGCGAACGAACGCACGACGTTCTGCTGCGTGTACGAGATCACATAGGTCTGGACTCCGCGCACGAACGCGTCAGTGCCGAGCGCCAGCTCGGCGAAACCGCCGGTGTATGAGGTTTCGAACGGGACCGAGGTGCCGTTCTGGTCAGTCACAGACTGCACACTCGTGTTGAGCGGCACCCCGTCGTAGTCATCTGGAATCGCACGAATGATGCCACGGTTCTGGTCGAAATCTGGGAAGCGGGCGACGATCGTCTCGACCACTTGCAGGTTGGAGGTGCCGTCGGCCTCGCGCGAGAGCGTGTAGTCGGCGTCGAACGAGTCGAAAGTAAAGTCGCTCGTGTCGGTGCTGATAGGGGCTGCACTGAGTGGCGCAGCAGCGGCGAGCGTGGCTGGAGCAAGCGACAGGCCAAGCGACAGGCCAAGCGACAGCCCAAGCGCGACGGCGATGGTCAGTTGCAGAGCGAGTCGGAGTGGAGTGCGCATCACAGTCACCTTAGTTCGCGTAACGGTATTCTGGTGCTATGTCGAAGGTCATCGTGCACGAGCCGGATGCCTCCCGCTACACCCTCCAGATCGACGACCTAGTCGTCGCGGTTGCCGAGTATCGCATCAACGGCAACGCCATCTCGTTCAACCACACCTACACTCAACCGAGTCACCGAGGTCGCGGGCTCGCGGCCGAACTGGTCGAGTTCGCGATCAACGACGTCGAGGCCAACTCGACCAGGCGCGTGCTGCCAATGTGCTGGTACGTCGCCGACTGGTTCGAGGCACACCCGGAACGGCGAGAGTTGCTGAGCCGCTGACATCCGAACCATCCGGTGATGCGCCGCCGCGAGTCGAGATGCCGCCGCTAGGCGCGATGTACGCCGCTAGTCGAGATGCACCCGCTTGTAGCGACGGCCGTCCGGCAACTCGACCGTCTCGGATTGCAGGTTTCCGCGACTGATGCGCAAATAGATCGCCTGCGGACTCAACCCCAGTTGGGTCGCTGCTTGCGCCACCGACAGGCCGGGCAGGTCAGTCGGAACACTGCTCGGGCGCGCCGCACGCCTGCGTCCAGCCTCTTGGCGAGCGGCGATTTCCTCGTCGGTACCTTGCCAACGCCACTTAGCTGCGGCTGGCTTGAGGCCTGCAGTGATCGCAATTGTTTCCCACGGGACGCCGTCGGCGATCGCATCCCGCACCGCTTGCAGGGTGGCAGGGTCGCGCTCGACAGCCGCAAAGAGGTCGCGGATGCCACGAAGCCGTTCAAGCGGCGGCGGCGGCGTGGTCGCGCTCTCGGCGGCCGCAAGGCGCTTGAGGGCTGCAGCGGATTGCTCGGACAGAAACGGAGGCATCGTTTGCATATGGTATTCGCCAGACCGAGGTGTCAGCCAACCCGCGATGCAATCTCGTCGACGACATGCGCTCGGCCAAGCACGCCGAAATGGCCGATATCGGGCAGCACGACGTTTTCGGCACCCTCGAGAAAGGAGCCGGACGGAATGTACTGATCGAATGTGCTGTACAGCGAGACGATGCTGGCATTCACCGCGCGTTCGCCCCTCAGTGCTGCCACGATCTCGTTCGTTGGCAGAAACTCGCGCCATGGGCCAAGGCCGAGCCGTGCAACATTCGTGCCGGAGAACGGCGTGTTCACCGCGATGAGCCGCCGAACTCGACCGTCTGCGCGGTCGTCGTTGACGAGCATCCGCTTGCCGATGAGGCCGCCCTTACTGTGCGCGACGATCGTGACATTGAGCAAGTCTTTTCGACGCAGATAGCGCTGCAGCATGGTTGCTGTGACGGCAATCGGCCGATGGTTGAAGCCGAGCGCGGCGACATAATGCACCGGATGTCCGAGCGCCGCCAGTCGCTCCCCCACCGGTCGCAGATAGTGCCAGGTCTCGAACACGCCAGGGATGATGAGCACCGGATGCCGGTCGCCGTCGTTCGGCGGTGGCGGGAGCATCCCGTAGCGAAGCGGTCTGAGCCGCGACCGTGCGACGTAGCCGTAGTCGGCGAGGATTTGGATCGCGCGGCTCACGGTACTCGCGCCGCTACTTCTGCTGCTGCAGTTGCACGAGCAATTCCGGGCCGCGCCTATCGAGAACGTTGCCACCAACGCGCACGGCGATCACGAGCAGCACGCTGCCAAGACCGAGGCCGACGAGCAATCCGGCCCAGCCGTAGGCCATGTTGCCGGTCGCCCACGTCATGAGCGCGAGCGCGAGACTAGGAAGCACGAGGATGATGAGCGCGGTCCAGGTGACGAGCATTGACACCATGAGACTGAAGCCGCCCCCCGGCTTCGACTTGAACGGGCTCTCGCCTGGGGCCGGAACCCCAAAGATCACCGCGCCAGATATCACAGAGGAGATTGCAAAACCCGTCAGTAGCACCCCTCCGGTCACTCCGAGCAACGCCGGCAGCAAGTACCAGGTGTCGACCACCCAGACGGTCGCGACCGTCGCGACGAGACACACCGGCACCGCGAATGTCGCGAGGGCGATGACGCGGCCAAGCCGGTCAGCTCGCCCACTCACCCCGGTCTGCAGGTGCAGCGCGTATGCGGTGTTGTCATACGAGACGTCGGTGTAGATCGACAGTGCGAGGAGCAGCGCGACGACGGGACCGACGATGTTTAGGGGCGCGAGGTTCTCACCGGCCCCGGCGATGAAGAGGATCACGATCGGAATCACCGGGATGCTGATGAGTGACTGGGCATAGCGTGGGTCGCGCACCCAGTAGGTGAGCGCACGAGCCGCGACCGCGCCAGTCGCGCTGCCCGGGAAGACCCCGAAGAGTCCAAGCCCGCGTGTGCTCGTCGAGATCGAGGATGATCGTTCCGGCGTTTCCAGCGCCCGCGCGAGTCCAAAACGCCACAGTGCCAAGAACACGCCGAAGGTTGCCAGACCGATCAGGAACTCAATTCCGGCTCTCCCGAAGTCGCCAGTCGCGACATCCGCTGGAACGGCCCAGATCGCACCGACCGGTGTGAAGGCGACAATGTCAGCAATGCGCGGGAGATCAGCGGAGAGTTGTCGAATGAACTGGCCGCCGAACATCACGATCGGCGCGATGAGCAGCAGCGCCACGATGAGCGCGGCGCTGCGCGCCTCACGAGAGCGCCGACCGGCGTTGAGGCGCGAACCGAGGGCAATGAGCATCCTCGAACCGACGACCGCGGTGAGTACGCCGATGGCCGAGCAGACGACAGCGACCAGTGCCGCGAGCGGGTATTGCCACCACGTCGCGGCAGCCGCGAGTGCGGCGATCGAGGTAACGATGCCCGGCACTCCGAGCACACCACTGACGGTGAGCGAGACGAGCAGCGTGTCGAGCGGAATCGGGAAGGCGACCAGTCGCGCAGGGTCGACGGTCTGGTCGATACCGGCGGTGAGGGCAGGCAGAATCGTCCAGCCAAGAATCAGTGCTGCACCGCCGAGCACGATCGCCGTGCGGGCAAGCTCCGGCGGAGCAAAACTGAGGCCGATGAGCGCGGTGACAACCACCATGAGAATGCCGAGCCCGTATAGCCCGCCAGCGATCGTTGCCACGATCTGCCACGGGCTCGACTTGATTGTGTTGAACAGCAGCAGAAAGCGAAGCCTTACGAGCGTCGCAACCATGCCGGTCCCTCCCCGTGACGGCGGCCGCCGACGAGTTCGACGAAACGATCCTCGAGGGTCGAGCCGGCACGAACCTCTTCGATGGTGCCGGATGCCACAACCCGCCCATTCGCGATCACCGCGACATGATCGCACATGCGCTGCACCAGATCCATGGCGTGACTTGAGACGATGACGGTGCCGCCCGAGCCGACGAAGCCCTCGAGAATGTCGCGGATGTTGGCTGCCGAAACCGGGTCGACCGACTCGAACGGCTCGTCGAGCACGAGCACGAGCGGGGCGTGCACGAGCGCGCAGGCCAGGGCGATCTTCTTCGACATGCCGGCGGAGTAGTCAATGACGAGGGTGCTGCCAGCACCCTCTAAGTCGAGGAGGGTGAGGAGTTCGCCGGCGCGTTCGACGACAACATCCCGGTCCATGCCGCTCAGGAGACCCGCGTAGGTGATGAGTTGCAGGCCAGTGAGGCGATCGAATAAGCGCACGCCGTCACTGAGATTCCCGATGATGGACTTGGCGGCGATCAGGTTGGTCCAGACATCCACCCCATGAATACTGATCTGGCCGCTGTCCGGGCGAAGCAGGCCGGTGGCCATCGACAGGGTTGTTGTTTTGCCTGCGCCGTTCGGGCCGACAAGTCCGTAGAAGGAGCCGCTCGGCACCGTGAGGTCGAGGTTGTCGACGGCAACCTTCTCGTCGAAGCGTTTGGTGAGGCCGCGGATCTCGAACGCAGGGCTGTCGGTCGTGGTCATTGATCCTCGGTGGCGTTTGGCGGTGCTTGCGGCGGTGCTTGCGGCGGTGTTGGCGGCGGTGCTTGCTCGGTGCCGAATCACCGCCCACGACACTATGTTGCCAGTCTTGGAGGCGGCTCCGTGTTGCGTGCGGTTTTGGCGCGCACCCTTCGCATTCGCTGTGGCATTCGCTGTGGCGACCGCTGTGGCGACCGGTCTGGCATCCGCTCTAGCATGGGACCGATGACAATTACGGCGGCAGCGGACGGTTCAGCGCTCGGCAACCCAGGGCCCGCTGGCTGGGCATGGTACGTCGACGACGGCTGTTGGTCGGCAGGTGGCTGGTCCCACGCCACCAATAATCAGGGCGAGCTCAAGGCAGTGCTCGAGTTGTTCCGCGCGACGGCGCACATCGACGACGAGCTGCACGTGCTGTGCGACAGCCAATACGTGATCAACAGCGTGACCAAGTGGATGCCGGGCTGGAAAGCCAAGGGCTGGCGCAAGGGCGACGGCAAACCTGTCATGAACCTCGAGTTGCTCAAGGAACTCGACGAGGCGATCGCCGCACGCCGCTACCGCTTCGAGTGGGTGCGCGGCCACGTCGGGCATGTGCTCAACGAAGCGGCGGATACCCGTGCCCGCGGCGCTGCTGAAGCCTTCGCCCGCGGAGCCCGACCTGACAGCGGCCCGGGGTATCCGGGTGCATCGGTGGTGCGTGACTCCGCCGTCGGTCCGCCGCTTGGGTCGGCTGGGTCCAGCACGTTGTTCTAGGGCGGCGAGGCAGCAAGCATCACGCGGGATGTGCTCACTCCCTCTTCTCCGCAGAGAATCTGTGGATACGGGTTATCCACATTTGACTCGAAACTATGTTCTAGTGCGGGACCATAGTTTCATGATCTCGACGGACACCATTGCAGCGGCTATCGGCCTGCTCGACGGCCCTCTTGTCGACGTTGCCGCACTGGACGACGCGGGTGTTATTGCGCTTCAGTCCGCTCTTGGCGCGCTGAGTCGCCTGGCCGCGCGGCACGCCTCAGTTACGGCCGGTGAGCTGTCGCGCCGCTCATCGCGAGAGCTGGGCTATGCGGGATTGGCTCAAGCATCTGGCCACCGCACCCCAGAGGAGTTCCTTCAAGCGGTCACCGGCGTGACGGCTGTCGAGGCCACCAGACTCGTGCGGGTCGGCTCGCTGCCTCCGTCCTCGCCCCTCGCTATCGCGGTCGCCGCAGGAGAGGCATCAGTTGTTGCCGCCGACGCAATCCGACGTGGCCTCGGTAACGCAGACGACGGCACCTCGACTCAGACCCTCGATACCGCGGCTCGCGAACTCCTCGCCGTTGCAGGTTCCGTGACCCCAGAAGCGCTCTACCGCGCAGCGGCGGATGCTCGCAGCCACATCGACCTCGAGGGAGTCGCCACCCGCGAGCGCGAACGACGCGATCAGCGCTACCTGCGTGTGCGGCAACGAGAAGATGGCATGGTGTCCGGGTCGTTCCTCCCGGATCAAGAGGATGGCCAGCTCCTCATTTCGGCGATTGACACGGTGCTCTCTCCGAGGCGAGGTGGTCCACGCTTCGTTTGTGAGAGCGAGCGCTTGGCGGCAGACGAACTCATCGCCGATCCGCGTACCAATGACCAACTCGCGGCAGACGTATTCGTCGACATCATCCGGCTTGCCATCGATGTCGACCCTGGTACAGTCTTCGGCGACCGGTCGGCCCGCCGTTCAGGTCATCGTCACGGCTCACGAACTCGATTCGGGCACCGGCTCAGCGCCATTTCACACCCCGTCAGCGACTCGCACTTGCAGCGAGAGATGGAGGATGCCGGTTTTCCGGCTGTTCGCGTCAACCGAGTTACTGTGAAGCACACCATGTGCGATATTGGCATCGCGACCGAGGACCGACCGACGTGCAGAACGGCATGCTCTTGTGTCGACACCATCACTTGCTCATTCACAACAACGGCTGTGAGATAGAGCGTAGGGGTGCAATGTATTGGCTGACGCCTCCGCAAACGGTTGATCGAGACCGGGTCCCGCGCGCGATGCCAAGCAAGAACTCACAATTCATTCGCGTACCCTTACGGGCATGACTACCACTACCCCGATTACCATGTACGGCGCCGACTGGTGCGGCGACTGTCGCCGCGCAAAGAGCGTTCTCGAAGCCAACTCCGTCGACTTTGAGTACATCGACGTCGAGGCAGTGCCAACAGCAGCTGATGCGGCCAAAGCGATCAGCGGACGCACAAATATCCCCGTCATCACCTTTCCCGACGGCACCCACCAGGTCGAGCCAAGCAACGCTGAGCTGATGGCGAAACTCCGCGAGGTCGGCGCGCTGGTCTGAACCGATCGCACCGGGGTCGCTTGCACATGTATGCGAACGCCGCGCTCTGGCCTCGGCGAGCGCGTCTGGAAGTGCTGCGATCGGAAACCATTGCTGCCAACGGCCGACAGCGGCCAAGCATCGCTCGCGATTACCGCGTACTTCGTCAGACCGCACTCCAACATCCAGAGCTGACAAGCATCGTTTGGCGGCTCCTCGGTCGGGACAGCTCGACGTTTGCCTGGGCTGGCGGCGCAGGTCACGATCAGGGAGTTGAGCCGAGCCGTTCGAGCGAAGTTGTTGATTGGCCAAGCTACTGACCCGGTACCTCGGGGTCGACCTCGCTTGGGGCGAAGGCACCGCGCGCAAACCCGCGAACGAGACCGGCCTCGCCGTGATTGACGAGCGCGGAACTGTGCTCGACGCGGGATGGGCCCGTGGAATCAACGAGGTCGAACAGTGGATCATCCGCTGGGCGACTCCCGGATCGTTTGTCGCGATCGACGCTCCACTGATCGTTCACAATGCGTCAGGGATGCGCGACTGTGAACGCGAGGTCGGCCGCGGCTATGGGCGCTCCCACGTCTACGCGAACGCAAGCAATCTGAACCTGCGCTGGCTCGGCGGTGTGACGCTGTTTGCGCGACTCGATGCTCTGGGGTTTCGCTACCTCGGAGACCCGCAAGCGACCAACGAAGGTGCTCCGACCGTCTTCGAGTGCTACCCGTACACGACCATCGTTGGCGCTGGCGAGCTCGGGTACGACGAGAAACGTCCCCGCTACAAACGCCCGGACCGTTCTTTGCCGCTTGCGCTCAGGCGAGCGGCGCGCGCTGAAGCCTGCGACGAACTGGTGCACCGAGTTGCTTCCCTTGCAGCGGCCGATCCACCGCTGCGCCTCGACTCACACGAGGTCACACGTGCCCTCATCGCTGAGCGGGCGCCAATGCTCGATTCGGCATATAAGCACCGCGAAGACCTACTGGACGCGGTGCTCAGCGCGTGGACGGCATCCCTCTGGAACCGGCACGGACTCGACCGGGTTCAACTTCTTGGTGCTGCGAGCGACCCGGATGCTCGCGGGCGGCGCGGCATGATTGTCGCCCCGGCGCGGCCAGAGCAACGCGTGACCAGGATCACTCCCGCTGAAACCACGGTGGATACACCGCGACTTTGAGATGCGTGGTGTCGCTGGGTCCACGTGCGGCTGTGCCTGTACCTGTGCCTGTACCTGTACCTGTACCTGTACTCGTGCCTCGGCCTGCCACGGCCACCGCCACGAGCATCTCCCGCACTCGCTCGCGCATCGGATCGTTTGCGACCCCAATCAACTGGACGGCGTCGAGCGCGACAGTTCCGGGTGCAAGCACTTCGGCACGGAGTAACTGCTCTGGCGTCAGGCGGGAGAAGAATCGCGCTCGGTCGTCCGGCAGCGCCGAGAATCGGGTGAAGCTTCCAGCGGCGTCATCGTCAGCGATGACCGCATCCGCACCCAGCGCGCCGATCGTCGTGACAAGCATGATGAAATCAGTGGATGCCGCTGCGTGCGCCACATCCGACCATCGAGTGCTCTCGACCCGACCACTGCGCAGCTCGTTCCATAGCTCAGCGTTCGGCGAGAGAAAAAACGGTACGCACCGCGCGACAGTCAGGCCCGGCCGAACCTCCGCCATCTCCCGCAGTTCGCGGGTGGGCACAGAACTCAGGTCGATAGCGGGAACCTGGGTGGTAGGCGGAGCGCTCGGGCCCGCCACCGCGCTTTGCGCGCTCCTCAGCTGACCGCTTTCAAGAATCTGTTCGAGGTTGCCGACGTGGGTCAAGTGGTACACCCGTGCGGTGTTGATGCTCGCAGGCGCTGATCTCGAACCAGAACGTGTCGGTTGCCCACCTCGCTCGGCACGCGCAGTTGTGTTCACACGCGGCGGTCGCACTACTGAAGCACGCTTCGGGGTTGGAGGGGCCTTCGGAAAGCAGGTGTCACAGAGCCCAGGCTCGAAGCCATGAATGCACTCGACCGCCACGATTAGAACCAGACACTCAGTCGTGGGGCACGTGGAGAGCGAAAAAGCTGATCGATGGCGACCGCGTCACCGACCCGATGTTCTTGCACGCGTCCTGCTCGCACCAGGGTGGCCGCAGAGACACCGCCGAGGTAGATGGAGCTGAGCTCGGTGATGCCAAGAGTGAGTGCTGCGGCATCCGTTGGAAATTCGTTGACCCGACTGACCTTTCCTGCGCTGAACTCATCGACCTCGAGCAAGTAGCGGCCCGTTGTGAAGTCGAGTGGGTCACTAACCTCGAGACCGATCGTGACTGCATTGGCAGCGCGTGCCGCGCCAAGCTGCGCCGTGCCGAACTGGCGAGCCTCAAGCGCGGCGACCACGTCAACAATCCGCAGCCACAAGTGGCTGTCTCGAGTCACCGTTGCCGCTCTTGGATCGCTCAACTGCCATGCGAGCGGCTCATCGACCGAGAGCAGGGTTGCCTTCACGAGCGTTACGAGATCCATTTCGACGATGAACCGCCAGAGTGCCAAGTACGCGTCGTCGGTCGCCGCGAGCAAGTACCGCAGGTCCACGTGATGCGCACTGAAATCAGGATCCCCGCCACTCACGGAGTAGATGACGAACCCCTGCGCGACAGCTGATTCGTCGTCGTAGCGCACGACACGCAGAGACCGGCCACGCTCGGCGGTGCCGCGCGCTTCCGTGTCAAGCAAGTCCGGCGCGAGACCGAGCACCGTGTCCCAGAGCCCATCCCAGACTTGAAGTTCCCCCGGCACGTCGAGTCGAGCGCGATCGAATACGGCGCACAGCTCGTCTCGGGACTGCGCGGCAACCACGAAATGCAATCGGCCGGGTGCCGTGTGGCCGGCCCAACCCGTGCGTCGCGTGTCGATCGTCCAGTTCGCGCCGAACGCAGCCGCGCCGAAGCCGAACCGCTCATAGATCGTCGACTCGGACACCGTAATCGCCGCCAGCGAATGTCCCATGGCCGCAGCTGTGCGCAACTCGCCTTCGACGAGCGCGCGTGCGATCCCCCGCCGACGGTGCGTCGGCGCCACTGTCACCGAGCTGATGGCCCACGCTGACACAGTGCGTCCTGGCGAAACAGTCAGTTCTGCCGGCCATGAGCTCACGGTCGCAACGGGCGTGTCTGGTTGTGCGGCGGTTGCGTCGAACACCCCCGTCGTCCTGCGGTCAGCGATGGCGGAGGCGAGCTGTGCGAGGTCGGCGTCGCTCGGCGGCGCGGCGTGGAAGCCGCGGGCATCCGCGTGCAACCAGTGCCAGTGGGCAGTGACGTCAAGCGTGTCGACGAGCCGCAACTGCAGCGAGTGAGCCGCAAGCTGTTCGGTTGAGTGGGAGTCGATCGGCTGGGTCTGGTGCTGGGATGCCACTCAGCGAGCGTAACTCTTTCCGCTGCGTTCGTTCCCGTCTGCTTGCTCCCGCAGCTAGTATCTGGCCATGACTGAATCGGCCACGAACCCGCTTGCGAGCCCCGTCGATACCCTCGCGAGAGGTGCGTGGGGCTGGGTGTTGATTCGAGGTATCCTCGCGATCGTCTTCGGGGTCATCGCACTCATCAGCCCAGCAGTTGCACTTGAAGCAATTGCCATCGTCTTTGGGGCGTACGCGCTCGTTGACGGAGTCATTGCGACCGTGCACTCCATCCGCGTCCGACACGAATTCTCGCGCTGGGGTTGGGTACTCGTACAAGGAATTCTTTCGGCACTTGCTGGACTCGCTGCCCTTGTTCTGCCAGGACTTGTCGGTGCGCTCGGGGCACTCATCGTGCTCTGGACCATTGTCATCTGGAACGTCACACAGGGAGCCGCGACAATTCGGTCAGCTGCTGGTGCTCAGACAGCGCGCCCGAAAGGTTGGGCGGTAGCCGGCGGCGTGCTGAGCATCCTGTTCGGCATCCTCCTCGCGATCCTGATTCTGGTGACACCGGGAGCGACGTTGCTGGGGCTTGTGTGGGTCACGGGAATTTACGCGATCTCTTTCGGCGTGATGCTGGTTGTGGCGGCGGTTCAGGCTCGGGTCGCACGGCGTCGTACATGAGTATCAGTGAGGTCGGCTCGAGCAATGCGCTCCGACTTGATTCGGGCGTTCTCTTCGCGAACTCCGGCCTGCCGCGCACGTTCCATCGCGAGCCAATCCGGCATCGCTTCGAGCAGGTCCTTGAGCTGTACTGTGGTGAAACTCTCGGTAACGTCGGCCCGGGCGAGACCAGAGGTCGAGACTCCGAGCTTGCGCGCAATGACTTCTCGCGGGTGTGGACCGTCGCGGCGCAATGCGCTCAGCCACTCCGGCGGAGCGCTCTGCAATTCGAGAAATGCGGTTCTCGTGACGAGCCCGGCCTGAAAGCTCTCGGGCGCCGCACTGAGCAGGATCCCCAACTTCTTGGCCGCAGTCGCTGGCTTCATCGTCTGATCTGACACATTGCAAGGCTAGCCTGAAGCAGTGCAAGCCTCCCCCGTAACTCCGTTGGCAGTGCACTTCGTCGTTGGCGTGACTCCCGGCAAGTGGGCCAAAGTCTGGGCCGAGCGGATGCCGCGGCATCCGCTGCAGCTCACCAAGGGTGAGCCAGCCGAGGTGCTCGCCGCGCTGCGCACCGGTGACGCCCAGCTGGCCTTCTTGCGGGATCCGGTCTCAACGGCTGAGTTCAACCGGATCGCGCTCTACACCGAACTGCCGGTCGTCGTCGCGCCGAAAGGCCATCTGTTCGAGGCCGCCGAGATCGTCACCGCCTCCGATCTCGAGGCTGAGACGGTACTCACGCAAGCATGGCCGCTCGCCGTTGAATTGGTCGGCGCCAATGTCGGGGTGGCGGTGATGCCGCAGTCGGTTGCTCGGGCCTTGAGCCGTCGGGATGTGATAGTTCGGCCGTATCAAGAGAATGCCGCTGGTGCCGCAGAAACAACCGTGGCACTCGTTTGGTCAACAGATGTGCGGCCTGAACCCCTTGCAACTCTGATTCAGGAGTTCGTCGGAGTGGTGCGGGGGCGCACCGCGAATAGTTCCCGCGGGAGTTAGGCGCCCACGACTGCGCGTGCAGTAACTGCGCGCGCAGTGATCGCACGCTCGCGCATTGCAAGAAAGAGCGGGAACGTGAAGGCGAACGCAGTGATTCCCGAGAGCACAATGTAGAGCCAAGCGCGCTTCATGCCGAGCCGCCGCGCCTCGACGACGATAAGGATGCAGCCAGCGACCGCGACGACGAGCAGATCAACGGTCAGCGACGACACCGCCGGCCCACTGTTCACCCAGTCGCCGATGAAGTCGCGCATCTGCACGATCGCAAGTGCATTGAACGTCCAGGTGCCGACGAGTCCAGCGATCGCGAGCACGAGCCAAGTGATGGCAAGCGGGGTCCAGTTCTTGGTCATGATCGCTTCTCCTTCTCAGCGGGTGCTGATCTTCTCGAACTTACGGATCGACAGCGGCACGAAGATCGCGAGCATAATCGCCACACCGATGAGCACTGTGAGGATCGGATTCTGCAGGGTCCACACCGTTTCGGGCGGCGCTTGTGCCGGCACATTCCCGAATAGCTGCCTCGCACCGAGCACGAGCGCCGAAACCGGGTTGAACTCCGCGATGACCCTCAGCGGCCCTGGCAGCGTGTCGCTCGGAACGAAGGCATTCGAGATGAACGTGAGCGGGAACAGAATCAGGAACGAGGCATTGTTGATGACCTCTGGGCTGCGCACACTCATGCCGAGGAACGCCATCACCCACGACAACGCATAGGCAAACAGCAGGAGAAGCCCGACCGCAGCGAGACCCTCGAGCAGACTCGACCTGACGCGCCATCCAACGATGAAGCCCGTCGTCATCATCACGATCATCGAAGTCGCGTTGATGAGCAAGTCACCGTTTGTGCGACCAATAAGCACGGCCGATGGGCTCATTGGCAGCGTGCGGAACCGGTCGATGATGCCGTCCTTGAGGTCTTGCGCCATGGCAGAACCGGAGTAAACCGAGCCGAACACTACGGTCTGGGCGAAGATGCCCGCCATGATGAATTCGGTGTACGTGCTACCGGGAATGTTGATCACTCCGGCGTAGACGTAGGTAAACAGCAACACGAACATGATCGGCTGCAGCGTCGTGAAGACGAGGATGTCTGGCACACGCTTGATCTTGATGAGGTTGCGCCTCGTCGTAATCCAGCCGTCGTTGAGCCAATTCATCACCGGGGAGGTCTGAGGCGCGCTCTCCGCCTGCCGCTCCGGTGCTTCGAGTGTCGTTGTCATTTCTTCCCCGCTTTATCTTTCGTCTCTGCGCCGCTCGGTGCCGACGCAGCCTCTTCGTCGCTCGCCATGTGGCCGGTCAATCGTAAGAACACGTCGTCGAGCGTCGGCCTGCGCATTCCAGCATCGAAGAGGCGGATGCCGCGAAAACCGAACTCCGCAAGAATCCGTTGCAGCGCTTCAGGTGCATCCTCAGCGTTGACAGTCAGCCCTCTACCGTCGGCCGTCACGATTGGCTCTGAGCTGCCGAATCGCGTCATTACCTCGAGAGCGGCCGCCGAGTCGTCCGCCGAAACCAGGCTGAGTTCGACTCGTTGGCCACCGATCGAAGCCTTGAGTTCGTCTGAGGTGCCCTTGGCGATCACTTTGCCGTCGTCGATGACCGAGATGCTGTCTGCGAGTTGGTCGGCTTCTTCGAGGTACTGGGTGGTGAGGAGCACCGTGGTGCCCTCGCCAACGAGAGTCGTGATGATGTCCCACATGCCGAGGCGGGAGCGCGGGTCGAGGCCCGTCGTCGGTTCGTCGAGGAACAGCACGCGAGGGCGCGTGACGAGGGCGCCGGCGAGGTCGATGCGCCGTCTCATCCCACCAGAAAACCCTTTGACCGGACGATTCTGCGCCTCGGTGAGGTCGAAGAGTTCGATGAGCTCGGTTGCTCTGGCGCGCGACTGTTTTGCGCCCAGATGATAGAGCCTGCCGACCATGTCGAGGTTCTCGAAGCCGGTGAGGTTCTCATCGACGGCGGCGTATTGGCCGGAGACGCCGATGATCGGTCTGATCTGCTCCGGATGCTCGATGACATTGATGCCGTCGATCGTTGCTGTGCCAGAGTCTGGTCGGATCAGGGTCGTCAGCACCTTGACGGTCGTAGTCTTGCCAGCACCGTTTGGGCCGAGCAGTGCGGTTACCGTGCCCTGCGGAACGACGAGGTCGAGCCCGTCGAGCGCATGCACCGGTTCGGCCCCTCGTGGAGTGTATGTCTTGGTCAGGCCGCGAGCCTCGATGAATGTCACCCGATGACGCTACCGGAGCGCACTGACACTCAGCACCGAGATGTCCTGTTTTCTCAGACACGCCGAGCGGATGTCCGTGGCAGTTGACACCATAGAACATATGTTCGAACATGGGAGAGTGTCTTCTTCTGCTCCTGCGACCCGCGATGCGGGCTTTGGCGCGGGCGCTGATCGCGTGCAGGAGCTTCGCGCGGGCGCTGATCGCGTGCAGGAGCTTCAGTCTCGCATCCGCCAGATGCAGGCGACCAAGCTTGACAGTCGAACCATTCCGACGCATCCGGCGATTGCGGCGCTGCTGCCCGGGGGCGGGCTCAAGCAGGGCTCCGTGTACTCGCTCGATCGTTCTGCGATGCTCCTGATGAGTCTGCTCGCTCCCCCGTCGCAAGCCGGCTCATGGTGCGCGGTCATCGGCATCCCCGAGTTCGGGATCGAGGCAGCGGCGCACTTCGGGGTCGAACTGGAGCGGCTCGTGCTCGTTCCGCATCCCGGCGATGACTGGCTCGCCGTCACCGCAGCGGTCGCCGACGTCATGACTGTCGTCGTGACGCGCCCGCCGAAGCGCGCGAGCGATTCGAGTCTTGCGCGCCTCGCCGCGCGGTTGCGGCAGCGCGGAGCAACGCTGCTCGTGTTCGGGCCGTGGCCGCAGAGCGAGGCAATGATTTCGCTCTCCGCACCGCAGTGGCACGGTATCGGCGCCGGTCACGGTCATTTGAGCGCTCGGGAAGTGACCGTGACCGTCACGACTGCGACCGCAGGCCGGCCGCGCAGCGCCAGGCTGTGGTTGCCGGATGCCACGCAGGGGGTTGGGCGCGCTGTGCCATCACACGACCTCCAGCTGGCTGAACAGCACCGGGCTGAGCAGCACCGGGCTGCGGGATGAGCGCGCCACCGCGC
>ENA-ORBV01009253-ORBV01009253.1-microbial-mat-metagenome-genome-assembly--contig:-NODE-9253-length-16240-cov-6.406484_pt1 | contig 16240 bp, 9 predicted proteins | sample MGYA00237777_ERZ505514 | MGnify/ENA primary metagenome ERZ505514 (study PRJEB26160, sample SAMN06269048) | microbial mat metagenome | isolation source: Oligotrophic lake microbial mat | place... | reverse complement strand
GCAGCGTCAGATGTGTATAAGAGACAGCAATCAATGGAAGTAGTCGCTTATTATCATCTCACCCTTGATTGTTGTTCCTTCTTCCTTTCGTGGGGGCACTTTCTTTGCTGCGCAGTGACAACCACCCACAACAACCGCGTGATTCATTGAAACTGGGGCTGCAGCTGAAAAGGAAAAAAATTCGGGGAGGGGGGAGAAAGAGCGCACATTCACTCCATTTAGAAAACCAATTCAACATGAATTCATTCTTTTTTTTGCAACTTTGCTAGCAGTTGAGTTGCTACAGTAGCTAGACCAAGTAGAAGCATGGTCAGCAGTCCTGTTCATTCATTTTTAATCCCAGTCCTCAGAGAATTTCAATTTCTTGAATGTTTCACCCGCCGAAACATCATCCTCATGATCTTGTGGTTGTCATTCTCTTTCTCTGACATTTGAACAGTTGGTGACATCTGCTCGCTTACACTTGCGGCAAGGTCACAAATGCATCCGTCATGCTTTAATCATAGACAATTGGAAAAGTGAAACCAATGGTTAGCATGAGAAATTTCCTGAACCAACATGGCAACACATCCAGAGGAATCCAAACTTGCACACAATGTCAAAGCATGTGTCGTCATTGAGAGGTGGACTCGAAGACACAGTTGTGAGCATGAGTCTTGAGACACTTGCTTCAAGGTTGTAGTTGTTTTCTGTTCATCTTTCTGCATAGCAACAAGAATCTTCTTGCAACTCTTTTGTTTCAGACTGACACTTGCACTCTCATCGGTCAGTCTGCATGCAGCCGACACTCACACTTAAATTTCAAGTTGCATTTCAAATGTTGGTTTGCATTCCCCATTCAAGTTGTGTTTACTTTCCACCAAAATGTCCCCCTTACTCAGTCATGAGTGACTGGTGACCGATGGTTTAACCAGTGATGTTCACACAATGATTGTGTTCCTGATGTTTGTGTGCATGCCGAATGCTGCAGACAAAGGGTTGCACATGATTCTGTGGCAACAAGTCAGAAACAATTGACTCGTGCTTTTGACAACTTTTTACTCGCACATGCATGTTGCTCCACAAGCGTCTAATGAAAAGCAAAAGAGTCTGGACGGAAGTGCTTCAGATTTCTCAGAATGGTGACACCACGATCAGAACAAACATGACCGACATTTTGTAGAAGGTGAAAATCAATCATGGTCATCTGCAATGTGCCTGGCAAATTTCAAAGTGTAAGAGAGAAGAGATTTTGTGCTGAATGTCTCACCAGAGGGACTGCTTTGTCATGACACAAGGTGCTGGTGCTGCAAGAGTGTCTCCATGGTTCCAAAGAATTTGGACAACTCATTTGGGAACTGCTTGGCTTTTGCTCGCGTTGTGGAAATGTAATCTTGAAACACATCTGCTAGCAGCAGGCGTGTGAACAGCACCCTACCATAGGCAACCCCAACCTGTCAAACTTATGCAGTTCTGGGTTCAATGTTGGAAGGTTCAGTGCATGTGGCTGGAGCATGTGTTGGCAATTGAGGGCGATCCAAAATGGCAGAGCATGCTGATTCAATTAGCAGTCGTGCCAGTAGCATATCACATACACTACTAGTAGGTAGCTAGCTAGCTAGTATACCGGTAGCTAGTACGACGTGCATACGTGAACGGTTTGTAGTATGGCCGCAAAATGTCTGTCCGCGGTCCGGTTCAATTTTCGAATCCCTTCCACCCATTTGATTATTTTTCCTGCTGCTACGTGTACCATATGCAGTGACGAATGAATCATCAAGGAAGAATCCATCACCCTCAACAGCTGGGTGTCTTTCAAACGTCTCTTTGTTGAGCTGAGTCCAAGTCAACAGGTTGGGCAGCCACTAACAGTACTGTCGTAGCTAGTTATTACTAGCCACCAGGCGGCGAAAGAAGACATACTTTCCGCGTCTTCAACCATAGATTATACTTTAAGAAGTCGCTCCCAGACCTTCACGTCGCAAACGACCCCCAGAAGCAATACTCCAGAATAAAAATGAGAGTCTCAGCCTTGTCCATATCGGCCTTTGTGGCCCTGTGTTCTATAGAGACTTCGTCGGCGTTTTCAGTTGTAAAGCCCAGTTCTGTTGGCCTTGGTTACGTGGGACAGCAATCCGACGTTTCCTCTCCACCGAGTGTTGCTACATCCGCGAGAACAACGGCACTACAAGCAATGAGAAGGGGAGGAGGAGCGCCCCGTGGCCGAGCGCCTACAATTCAGGAAAATAGACCTACTATGAACGAAGAAATCCAGGCAGCCGAGCTGAGGGTAGTGACACCCACTGCAAAGGGAAAGGACGAACCTCTGGGTGTCATGAGTAAAGCCGAGGCCCTAGCCAAGGCAAAAGAGATGGGTAATCTTGACTTGATTCTGATCAACAATAATTCTGATCCACCCGTTTGCAAAATTGTAGATTATTCCAAGTACCGGTATATGCAAGAAAAGAAAGCCAAGGAAGTAAAGAAGAATTCCAAGGCAACGGAAATCAAAGAAGTTAAAATGTCCTACAAAATTGATGTGCACGATTACGATGTGCGCAAGAAGAGCGCTTTGAAATTTTTGAATCAAGGAAATCGCGTCAAATGCACTGTCATGTTCCGTGGGCGCGAAGTGCAACACGATAACCTTGGATTTGAACTGTTAGCAAAACTCTCACAGGAGTTGGACGACCTAGCAAGCACAGAAGGGCGCCCAAAACGAGAAGGAAAAAATCTATCCCTGATTCTCTCACCCAGAGTGGAAGTAATGAAAGCTTTAAATGACAAGAAACGTAAACTAGAAAGGGAAAAGAAGAAGGAGAAGGAGCAGGAACTGGCAGAAAGGAAAGCCTCGAAAGATGTGTCTGGTCTCGCTGCTGGAGTGGTCGCATCGGAAGGTCTGAATGGTGAGTCTCTCGAAGACTCTATCATTGATATGGAATCGTCACTTGACGATTTGCTGGGAGGAAGCGATGACTTGACGGACGACATTTTTAGCTAAAGGCAGTGCCGAGCAGGTCAACTATGGTTTATCATTTGAGAAACAAGGCGAAGAGGGCCGCCATTAATATACACGATAATTGCTTGCTTAATTGGATTTTGTACAAGTAAGTACGGTCTTTTACTTTTACTTGCGAAGCTGTCCGCTTCAGATTTGCTAACGAAGAAATGGGAGTGATACTGCTCTGATCACAACACCATTTGATGATAGTTAAGCGCATTACATAGCCTGCAGGCATGGTTTTCCACACTGTAGTTCGCCCTGTAGCCCAGCTGTAGTCGCTCCAATGGTAGACAAAACTACTGCAGCAGATCCAATACTATCTCCTTAGCTTCGCAAGCTACATCAGGTAGCTAGCTAGAGGAAGTGACGGGCCTACCCTTATTTTGACCGACAAAAACTACCTCGTCGACTGAATGCTCAGCCGGTAGGAATCACTGGCTTCAATGCTGGTCACTTCCGTTCCAGTTTTCCAACCAAGTGAGTGCAGTTGCGACAGCAGGCTTGGAAAGTCCGATCTAGCGTAGGCATATGAGGCAGCTATTGCGTGATGACCAGTGACCTTGGAGTCATTTGCCAGCACAGTTTTTAAGCGATGGGCGTGATACATGCCCATGATGAGATCATCTCCTGTTGCGTCTCCTAGAAAGACCAAGTGAACTCTTCCATTGACGGCGTTCAGCAGGTATCTTTCATCCGGTAAAAGTATCCGTAGCTGCTCAAAGTCACTGACAGCGCCAGGACAAAACTCATGCAACGAACTTCCAACAGATAACCACGTATGTGTGTCATCACTGTGGGCAACCAACGGGAAGTAACTTTCTTGGACTGCAACTTCTCGCGGTGTCAGTATCGATTCTGTATCTATGTAGTGAGAAAGCAGCAAGTGCAAACGATGCCGGTTAAAATGTAGCAATGGCACTGACTTGAGGCTTGCATAATTGCACCCTTGGTGAACAATACTAAGCGCGCAGAATCCCATGATGAAATTGGTAGTATCGTGTTGTAGCAAGGTAGATAAGCCGATGCCAACCGTTGTCCCAAGCAAACCTGCTGCCATGGATTGACTGGCAGACTTTGCAGTGACGTCGGCGAGATTTCCCTTGACAGCTAACGATTGGTGGATTGCAGCTCGACTCGCAGAGGCCGTCAGAAACCCAATGTTCTTGCCAATATTGGCGACGCAGGCAACTGGCAGAACCCAAGATGACCATACCAGCGGAGACAAAATTTCGATCAAGCTTGCTCCATCCAACGACAATGCGGCCAACATGCGCCATCGTTTGGGATCAGAGTCAAATCGTTTCATTTCGCCCATTTTGCTGGCGAATAACACTCCTCCCAATTGTCCGATACCATCTTTTAAAACCCAATTCAAAGCGCCTGCCATAACAGAAGCATTCCCAGCTGCTGCTGCTGTGTTTCCAACCACTCCAACTGCCAGCAACAAAGTTTGTGTGGATAACACCATTGCCGCACTACCAGCGATCGACGCGGAAAACGCCAAGGCACTGAATCGGGCGTATCCATTGGCCACACTCGCGGGGTATTGAGCGGGTAAAAAGTATAGTACTACGTTTTCGTAGAGGCTTTGCCGAAGATCCATGGTAGTGGTAATATTCTGACTTTGGGGGTAGATCTCTTTCTTTTCCTTCGTCCAATGTTCTGCATCATCTTGCACTTTATATAGAGTTGCTTGCACCCTTCTGTCATTTTTTACAGCTCCGTCATCTTGAGACGTGGTGTCTAGTAGATTATTGATTTCTCTGCTTTCCGTGGCACGAAATTCAAGGACTTGAAATGAGCGTTCCCTGCCGCCCCCTGAATGCGAGGCACTGCTGCCATTGTTTCGGACATGACGGTCACGTTGATGCCTCCACATACCTGCCGTAATCCTCGATGGCCTGGTCCTGGCCAAAACAAAAGCATTGCATCTAGTAGTACAAGCCGGCCTCATCTGAAAAATCATTGTACCAATGCTGAGACGTAGTACAGGTCCAAATCTAGGTAGAATATGACAACCAATAGTATAAAGACTTAAAATGGCATCGAGAGTGTCAATTGTTGATGAATTTTAATGAAAGGAAGGGCAAGAGCTGTCAAATAGCACCTTGGGATTTTGATTGGTTGTCACTGGATGTACTAGTCTGGGGTGTTCAACCCGCCGATCGACGAAGAGTTAGTACGGTTGGTGTGTGTATTATTATTGATCCTTGAAATATCCTGATATTCTGTACTACTGTAGTAGTCTAGTATAATGAAGTCCAAGCGATATGCCTTGGCATTTTTCTAGTCAACGAAGCAACTGTACTAGTACTCTCTCACCATTCTCTTCATTGATTATGCACTGATTCTTTGAATGATTGCACTCATTGCTTGTCTACCACTCAAAACAAATCCAACATGGTCGGAAGAAATTGTCGGCACAAGATTTCTCGTGAATGATCAATCTGTGAGGAACGAACCTTTGGAACGACTGACGACGATGCAAAATAGACCTAGCCCTAATTTGAACAGAAGTTCTCTCGCGCAAGCCTAACCGAAGAGAAAAAGGCGGGCTCAACGGCCGGCCAGAAGCACGATACACACACCATACCGTACGTACCAGTTAGTACTGTACTTACAGCACGAATAACTACTAGCTAGATAGCTACCGGTACCTAGCTAGTAGCTACCGTAGCTTTAGTTTTACGACGTACTCACTTTGGGCTTCTTGTGTTTGATACCGCAACTTGTACCGGTACTACGGTAGCATGGCACTACTGGCCACCGTAACATGCACCAAGCAAGATCAGCAAATTTTGATGTCAGTCAACATCAGGAAAATAGTTTAGACGAGACTACTAGCTAGTGCAGTGCTTGAAGCCCTCCAGCAGTTGTGTCTAGTCTGCTATAGTAGTAGCATTGTTGGCTTGCTTCGAGTGTAAATAGAGAGAAAAAGTAGTCCTTTTTCGTGAGAGGTGAATTATATATTTTTTGCAAAACATCAGAACAAAACCGTGGCGCCATGGCGGAGGAATCGGAGCGTGCCCCTACAGCAACCAATGAGAATGCTGGGGGTCCCGCCGCAACTTCGTCGGCCTTTGATAATTCCAGACGATTGTCACTTGCAGATTTGCTCCGTGATTGCGCTGTCTTGGTGGAAGAAAATGAAATGAAGCAACAAACGTTTCAAAGCATGTTTCTTGAATTGACCGCTTACGTCACATCTCATGGCGCTGCAAATGCTTCTGGTGGTGGTAGTAGTACGGCGGATGCCGCCGCTCCTGTCGTTACTTCCGTTAGTAGCAGCTCTACTGCTGCATCCAATGAAGTTGAAGAGGCGAAACCTGCCCCGGTGGAAGTGGAAACAGTTGCACCGCCACAAACGCCAGCTCCACCAACTCCGGCTGACCCGACTTTTACCACTCCTCACTCACGGAATCATCCAGACCCGCCGGGTATGTCGCAGGCGCCAAGCGCCAACAGTGCTGCTCGCAGCAGAGTCACCACAACCACAACGCAGCACTTTCCACCTCCTCCGTCATCAACGTCTTCCCGCAGTAGAAATGGCGAGGAATCAGCTCTCTCCAAAGAAAAGATGCATAACTTTTTAGGAAAAATCAAAAGCAATGTCAAAGAGATGGGGCACGAATTCACACATATCGCGCACACTGGACAACGTAAACTTAGCAGTGCAGCAAAGACCGCTACTTCTACCAAGAATGCACAACGGGCCAGAGCTGACATTGCTTCCGAATTAGGCGGCGGTAATGATGACTGGTGCGAAGAACATTTCACAAAGGGCTGTGCCTGTAAACAGATGAATAGAAGAAGCTCGGATACGCGATCCAATACTGGTGCATCCGAAAATAACAGCCATCGGTCTCCCGTTCCATCGAGACCGCCCTTCCAGCGTCCTATCAATCCAAGTTCTTCGCTGATTGCTAATGGCTGGATGGAGCAACAACGTCGTTCGAAAATGAGGGCCGTTTGGAAGGAGGTCCTAGTGAGCTTGGTAGCTGGCCGTAGGCCTGGCGAAGAAACTACTTTGTGGGTGCAGCGCGAGACGCATAACCCCGTCACCGGTGCGGCAGGCTTGGAAGCTTTGCATCAGATTCCCATCAAGGGCATGCAAGATATCAATTATGTCGATTTTTCTGTCGATCATCGTTTTACCATTCAAGTCTACAATCTCAATGATGAATTCGTCTTTCGCACATGCGATAATGGTGATGCTGCCAAAAATTGGGTATCTACTTTGCGCTTGACGCGTGAAGCCATTATGAATGGAGTTGCCCCACCCAAAGGCGCAGACTTGCAGGGTGCCAGCCATAGGACAAAAACGTACCCCGGATACAGCGAAGACGAGAAAAAGGCAGAATCGCCCCCTCAACAGCGTGAACAGCAAGCGCAGCAGCAACATCAAGAAGCTCCACCTCAACAACCCCAAACAAGCCGTAGATTGACTGTTCGTGATTTGCGTGCCATCGCGCATGCACATGGTGTGAATACAGCTGGTATGGAACGTGGTGAACTGGAAGCTACTGTAGCCAAAATTCAACAGCAGAGCGGAGGCAGAGTGACACCTCACCCCCCTCCAGGACCTCCACCACCATCCGCGCAGAAGCCGGACCCACAGGCCGCGGCACCTTTTGATGAAGAGGCTCGCCAAGATCAAGAAGCGCTGCGTCGAGAAGAGATGGAGCGCCGTGCCCGGCAAATGAAGATGGACGAAGAGGTAGCAGCACGCGCCGCTGCCGAGGAAGCGGCCGAAGCAGAACGCCGTCGAAGAGTTGCTCAAGAGGAAGAGCGTCGCCACGCAGAATATTTGCGACAGCAAGAAATTTTCCGTCAGCAACAAGCTCAGGCAGCTGCCCAACAAAAATGGCAGGAGGACCAGAGAGCAGCGCAGCAGGCTGCAGCCGCTGCGGAAGCAGAGCGCCGCAGGTATCAACAGCAGCAACAGTATTATGCCGAGCAACAGCGAGCGCAATGGAATCAGCAGCACCCACACCAACCGCAACAACAGCCTCATCCTCAATGGAACCAACAAGCCCATGGGCAGCAACGTGCACCTCCACCAGCAGGATACCCGCCCCATGGTCAACCACCGCCGCAGCAGCACGGCCATCCACGTCCTGGTCAGCAGCAAGCAGGCCCACGTCCTGGAGCGCCACCACCTCAAGGAGGTACAAACAAATGGGTCAATATGGCCGCGGAAGATCAAGGCGATGGCAGCCAGGCCACAATTTCGGCTATCAAACACGACGTATTGGTCAAGTGGGCGCTGCAGCCTCCCACTTTTCAAATGTTACGAAATATCGATGCACTTCTCACGACAATCCACACCGTATTCCCTCCAAACTTGGGAGTGCCAGGCCATGACTACTTCACGAAATGGAAAGTCGTAACTATGGAGGGTTTGTCTGAGAATGGCCGACCAGAGGAAGCAAAGCTGGCGAAAGCCGTGAAAAAGCTGCGCTTCTTTTTGCATCCCGACAAGTTACCGCGTGACTTGACGGACGAACAATCCTTTGTCTGCAAGATGGCTTGGGATATCACAAATGACGCATGGGAAGAGTATGAAAAGCGCAAGGAGGATCTCGACTGGCTTGGTCAGTCATGAATTTTGTGACATTCATGGCGTTGGATATCAGCAGTTGCCTACTGTGTTTCTTTCTTCAGGAGCAAAATTGTTTTGTTAATAAGATAAGTGTTGGTTGGCATACATGATTGATGGTTACTTTTTTACACGTGATGTAGATATAACTAGCTATAGTTGTTTGCAGCGTCAAGAGGCTGCTAGCATTTTTTCATTCCTCACACTTGGGAAGGGGTGAAGTGGACATCGGCCTCGCCTCCGAATAGGATATTCTAATGTCAACCTTGCGGATAGCAGCTTGGGGCAAAATTCTGAGCCGTTTATAAAACCGATACTCGTCCACTACCTGTTCTTTGCTCACAACTGAGGAGGCGTCAGAGCCCACTGCATCCAACAGACGGGCGTCTTTCTTTTCCTTATCATCAGAAGCTTTATTTCCATTCGCCTCAGCGCGTTCCTTTAGGTGTAAATTGTACCGACCTTGTAATCTCAGCCGACCGAGTCCGTCGTGACCAAGAACTACCATTTCACAATTACGAGGATTTGCCAACATATTGAATTGGTGAATTGTATAGCGGAAGTAGCGCGCCAGCAAAACTCGAATTGAAATTCCATGGGTCACCAAGACATAGTTACGGCTGCGGTTCATGTCAAACGAACGCCAGAGAGAGTCCAAAAAAGTACTCACACGGTCAAACACGTCAGAGGCGCTTTCTCCGTGCGGAAATCGATAATAGAAAATCCCGAAACGATGGCGGTCCCGCTTGGCTTTTCGTATCAATTCAGGAACTTGATAATTCCCGAAGTCTTGCTCTCTGATTCTAGGATCCTCGTGCTGAAAAACATAGTTGAAGAAGGATAAAGTTGGGGAAGAGGATTGAACAGTGTTGAAGAAGGAGGAATCATGGGTTGTAAGAAAAAAAGAATGGAATTTAATCGAGTTATTCACAACAGAGGACGCACGTACCCAGGTCAGTCCCATTTCAAGGAGTCTTCCATACCAGGCCTGCAATCTCATTTCTCTATTGGGGATCGATGCGAATTCGGGAGCGTCGGGATCGCACCAAGCTGACACGATTCCATGAAATGTCTCGACAGTTCTTGCATACGGAGAAACGATAAAATGCACTGATTCCAGTGGAGCCAAGACGCTATCCTTTAGATGCTTTCCCGCCTTTCGTGCCTGTTCCCATCCAAGCTTTGTCAATGGCATTGCATTGTCAGGAGTTGTGGAATACAAAGTTTCGTCAATGTTACCCATCGACTGGCCATGTCTTATCATAACGACCTTGTTGGGCATAATTTTGGCATTATACTGCGCTCGAGCTGAATGCCGACTTTGTTTCATGGTTGGTTCATTCGAGCTGTGCTTTTTGTGGCGCCCGCCGCTGAGGTTGTGGCTACTTGCTGACGACCTAGACATCTCACTACCGGTGCTTCCTAAACTTGCTCCAGACGAAGAACGCGACAGACTCTTGGAAGAAACTGGACGAGCGAAGCGTTGCGGAAGCCACTCTTGTTCTTGCTGGCAGCTATCGGCACCGATGCTGTCTTCATGTCGAAGAAATTGGCGGGGGTCACGTGATTTCTGATTAGTGGCTCTAGGTGTACCGAAGTCAGGCTGCGGTGGTGGGGGCGGCACATCGATGCCAGTATTTCCAGTGGGGACAGTTTCAACGCTTTCGGTCACACTGAGACGGACTGGTCGGTTGGGACTTGGCAGCTCCGAATCAATGGAAGGTTCTATTGAACCCCGTTGAAAGACGACCGGCTGTTCGTATTCCGTGGATATCAGTTCCTCAGAAGCCATGGATGATGCCTTGGTACTCTTTATGCTACTTCGTTTCCTTTCATGAAGAGCCTCAGTCCAAACAAATTGAGGTTCTTCAGAAGTGTCGGACGAATTGCCTTCTTCTTGTTGATTGTTGTTACTGACAGCTGATTTATTGCTTGCATGAGATTCCACGCTGTCGTCCATAGTAGCACCTGCGACACTGCCACTAGACTCATGAATATAACCGTGGGAAAAAGGCTGGTAATAGTGTTGATGGTGATAATGACGTCCTCCACTAGCTGGGACAACACGCCCACTTTGTAGATCCTCTTCATTAAATCTCTCAAAGTGATTCCTGTTAGGTCGGAGCAATCGGAATTTGATGAGTTCTTACGTTTGTGTTGATTCAAGAAGGTGGACGCATATCCAACAAACATCAACAGAATCCAAGAGGCATCAAGAAAATACAAGAGGCAAAATTGAACCAGGAGGACAAGCACGAAAATTATACAAAAGAAATCAAGCCAAGACAGATCTCATTCAAGGGTATCCATTTTTTCTAAAAAGTTTCAAACAACTCCATCACAGTAAATGGGACCAAGTGGACTTACCAGTTCGAATTTTTGGGCAAAAAATCATACTCGTCTTCTCGATCGGCAACCGACTCGTGGTGTCTCCTCCGTGGAGGTCTCTGATGTAATTTTCCTTTTGTTTTGTGGCTTTTGCCAGGCGACACAGGAGTTACATCCGATGCAGGACCAGTCTTTTGTGGTTGCTGCTGTGGTTGTTGCTTGATCGTTGCGGCTCCCCCCTGAACGAGATTGAGATTCTCGGCCCCTTCAAATAGTTGTCCTTCGTGTAAGAGAGGTCTCAAATTTTCAAAGCTCAAACGATTCTGTGCACGGCGCATTATGTAGTGCTCCCGAAAGGAGGAATGTGGATCACTGGGGGTCGGGTCCGAGTCTTCTTGGTATCCACCCGTGTCATCGCCACTGTCTACCACATCATCATTTTCCACGGGATGAAATCCCGAGTCTTTCCAGACACCTGGATGCTTTTGCTGTTTTTCTTGCTGTCGTTCCAATTCCTCGTATTCCTGCATGATTTCTCGTTGCCGTCGCACACGCTGCCTCTGCGCTCGGATACGTTCGTGCCGTTCATGCTCTTGATGACTTTCGTCTTCATTTTTATCATGCTTTATTATGATGCCTTCATCGTCATTCCCTTCGTACTGCGATTTCATTGACGATTTGCTGCGCCGATCACCACTTTTGCTCTTTCCCGTACTAGTACGGCTTCGCATGCGATGTTGCAACCATTGCGATGCCAAAGCTGTGGTAAAAAACAGGCCGGCTGAGATCAGCAAGCCCGAAGAAGCCGCCGTTGAGTTGTTGCTTGCCATGACAGTTGACTAGTCAAAGAAGCAAAAAATGAAGGCTAGCTATAGCTAGCTGGTAGCTAACGACTTGGATCGACAAAGACAGAGGCCAGTCTATCAATTTGTTTTTGTTTGGCCTCGTTGGAGCTTACGCAGAATCAATTTGTCCTTATCTCGCATTGATTATTGACCCCAAATGCCCGAAGCCTTTCAATCAAATCAATGAATGAATCATCGGGCAAGGACTTCACTACCATCGGATGACGTGAGATTGCGTCAATTCGTTAGAAGCAAGTGTGCGATCTTATTGAATACCGTAGCAGTAACAAAGTGGTGTTACCACCACCAATGCAAATGCACACAAGTGGATAGCTAGCAAGCTCTGCTCAAATCAGTTCTCTGTCTGCCTGGATCAGCCCGGGAAAGAGGAAACCATGATTGCAACAACAAAAAAAGAGGTTTATTTCCAAGAAATGTGCAAAAGGATGGAGTCACATTGTGTTGAGCTGTTTGCAATGTGTTTCAAAATGTGTGCACGAGATTGCAATCATTTCCATTGCTTGTGTCCTCTCATTTTGAACTTTATATTTCTTTGTTTACAAATGATGTCAATAACATGGTGGTAGTAAATTACCAACTTTGAAAGCTTGTTTTGCTGGGGCACCAAAACAAATGTTTGAAATCCAAGTTGCTCTAGTTTTCTTCCAAAACAAGTTTGGGATCAATTGGTTTCTCATCATTGCTGTCAGCATGAATGGCTGGCTCCCTGCTCATGAACGGTCCACTCGAAAACAACCTAACTGTATAGCAAGTCAACATTACAGTGTGCTAGTTCTAGAGCTAGCTAGCTAGTAGTAGTCCAGAGATAGTAGAGATGATGGTTACTTGTACTACTAGCTAGCTAGCTAGCTAGCTAGCTAGCTACTAGTAGTAGTAGTAGACTAGCACAGCGTTGGCACTTGAAGATGCAGCAATAATTAGGGACGCATACAACTTACCGAAGCATCAACAAAGGTCGCACACAATCCATGTGCCGTCGCGCGCTCCGGCATACCTCGCCAACTCGCTTTTTGAAGTTACTATGATGTGCCACTCTCTCAAAGGAATTCCCCCTCACGGCTTCGGAAGGGCGGTGCGGTATCGTGCAGTACTAGTACGTCGTACCAGGGTCTACTGACTTGATAGCGTTCAACAGCGGTAGTGTGGTGTCCCACTTCTTCACCCCTTGCTTTCCTTGCTTCTTCTGTTTATTATCATGCTATTGTTAACATGTCGAACTCAAGGCAACATCAACAGCTTCATGGCATCGTCACACCACACGAACATGACGTGCTGTCAGGACGAGGGAACTTTGTGAACTACCATGCAGGAAACGAACACTTTAGAGCGCTTGTTAGGAAACACAAAGTAGCGTATGTTGCGTGTCCGAAACCCCAGAAGGGCAAGTTTTCGCGCATGATTGTAGACGAGATTCGCGCCCGCAATCCGCCCGGCCGCTTTCTCAAACAGGACGCTAGTACAAAGCTGTGGGAGGATATTGGAGAGAAGAAAGCACTAGATAAAACAAGACAAGCCTTACGAGAAGGAGCACCTGAGATATCGAAAGAACTAACAGGTGATGATGAGGTTGGTGGCGGTCTCATGCCCGGTGCGGTGGGTATGCAGAATTCAGTACAAGTGGTACGTACACGTAGAAATCCTACCATCAGTCGTGGTACACGCAATAGCACCACTAATATCTCACTTCTGCTCTCTTTCCAATGGTCTCTTCTGTCTTCCTTTCTTTTATCTCCTTGTGCTTTAACTACTACTATCTTATCTTTATCCTACTACCTAACAATCTACCAATCTGTTAGGGCGGCGGTGGCGGCATCTATGGATTAAACGATGGCATGGGAGGCTATGGTAACCAGGACTTGAAGAACGACCTAGACGATCCACAACAAATTGCTTTGTCGAACATGATGCAGCAGCAACAAAGAATGCAACAGCAGCAGCATCAACCGCAGCAGCAAATGATGGGCCCGCCAATGGGTCAACCCTCTCATCCTGGCCAGATGTATGCGATGGAGCAGCAACGCATGCAGCAGCAGCAGTTGTTACAGCAGAGACAGCAACAACAAATGCTACGTCAGCAACAGCAGACACTTTCCAAGCAGATGGGAGGAGGTGGACAGTTAGGTGGTGGACTTGGAGGAATGGGAGGCATGGGACCTGGAATGGGGGGTATGGGCGTGAATCCATATGCAAACTACAATAATAGTAGTGACTATGATGAGTTGGAACCCACCCCTCTGGATTCCGGTAGCTCCAACGCGGCGTCCCGATATAATAATGCAGGTAACCCATACACTCAGCAGATGTCGTCTAATCAGTCCCTATCTTTGCAGGCGCAGCTACAAGCTCAGGCGCAGCTACAAGTCCAACAACAGCAGATGCAGCAAATGCAACAACAACAACAGCGGCAGCAAATGCAGCAGCAAGCTCAACTTCGCCAACAAAATCAGGGCAGGTCATTGAACGCTCATCTCGGAGGTGGTGGTTCCAAGAATGACAATAAGAACAACAACCATTACAGAACATCCACTGGCGCTTTGAAAGATGGCGGCGAGAAGAAGAGACCAAGTTACCAACGAGATAACAGCGAGCAAAGTCTACAACTTGGTCATGCGTTTGAGGACACAATAGAACACGGAGTACTGGATGGAACTGGAAATACGGACAAGCAGAAGCAAAAAATGGGAGGATCAGCCAACCACTTATCCCTCATGAGTCTCACAGTGAGCGAGCTAGATGGTGATGAGGGTCCTGGCGTTGCTGGAGATCTGAGTGCCATGTTTGATAGTTCGCTACAGATCACCGATAAGCGTGTATCGGGTGCAAGTATCGGAAGCTCGTTAAACACTTCCAATGCTTTGGATCCACGGAGACAGAGTACCGAAAACAAAGCTGCACTATTGGATATGAGCGTAGCCACAATTGGAAATGATATGTCAAACCTTGGAGGTTTTAGTGGCCCTGCACTAGGAGGAGATGTTGAGGACTCGCAAGCCGAGATGTCCTTCAGCCACATGTTCGATGATTCAGACAGGAACAATTTGTAACTAATGGAAAGAAACTGTACTTTATGCCAAGCATGTATTTGGATCTGTAGGCCTCAGAAAAAATGTCAAATGTCTTCACACTGGATGCTCTCTCTGTACACACTAGAAAATGAACGAGAATAAGTCAACGTCGATGAAAACATGCTGAACTACTGGAGAGAGTTTATACTTTGGCTTGCTTCCTTGAGCAACTCGTATCCCTCTTGCTCAGTAGGATAATGCTCAGCTCAATTGGGGCAGATGGCCGAGAAAGCCGCACCTGAATAAGTGATTTTCGCTACAAAGTAGTCTATACTGTACGTTGAACTGCGACTGCTCCACCGGCACAGACGGCGGGATCATTGTTAGTCACGCCCTACAGAATAGTAACAACCGGTTTTATCTGCCCCAAAAGCAGCACCAGCTGGAGCCAGAATCCAGCCATTGCCTGCTCCTGCTTTCAGCATCGGTGTAGAGCGGACCTTTTGTGTTTCGTGCCATCATTCGAATCAATGGTACACGTAGCGTTAAATACTCTTCAGTGCATGAGAATTTTCGTGAAGAATGATTATTATGTCTTTTTTTGTCATAGGATAGTATGCTGATAAAGTAGCGACACGCCGATATCTTCCCGAATTATTTCAAAATATTTCTTCCGACGCAGAGGAGCGTCCTGCTCCAGCACGGAATTTGTCGGTCACACAGATCTGAAGTAGTAGATTAATGATGAATCAACGCTAAGGTCACTGCTTGATCAATCAATTTTCCAGGGTTTTGTCTCACCCGCCCCACGGGGAGCTCTCGTCTTCTAGCACTTCTGGATTGCCCATAACAAAAATTAGAACGAATATTAATGGAAGAATGCAGCAGCAACAGCAAATCAAGGCAGCCGTGGCCGCAACGGACCCGCAGACAATTGAACAACAGTTGCATTCGTTGTCGTTGTTCCGCTGAGCTTGTGCTAGTGGTCTCGCTCCCTTTGGGGCTGAAGGAGGAGGGGCCACAAGTTGCGCCGACACTGGTACAATTTGACCCTCTCGTTGATAATTGGTTCCTGGTTGCAGAGCATGAACATCGCGATCGGTATGACCCGGCGACTCCAAGTCTCCGTTCGAGGGGTGCACCGCCTGAGCTTGGACCACTGGAATACTATCTTGGTTTTCCTCTGTTGGGGAATAGGGTGTCATCTTGGCCATGTTGGACATATTTTCCTTTGTTTCTTCTTAATTTGTGAGCAGCAGACAATGCGTCGATGTACCAAGCCATCATCATATCCGCAAAAACCGCTCCACGAATAAAGTCGGGATCAAAAACACGAATCAATGAATGAATCAATCAAATGGCGATGAAGATAGTTGTAACAGCTGGAGGTTGCGGGAATTCGTTATTTGGTCCCACAATGGTTGAAATTTATTTAAAACAGTTGAATTTATTGAAAATG
>ENA-ORBV01009252-ORBV01009252.1-microbial-mat-metagenome-genome-assembly--contig:-NODE-9252-length-16240-cov-7.913259_pt1 | contig 16240 bp, 13 predicted proteins | sample MGYA00237777_ERZ505514 | MGnify/ENA primary metagenome ERZ505514 (study PRJEB26160, sample SAMN06269048) | microbial mat metagenome | isolation source: Oligotrophic lake microbial mat | place... | reverse complement strand
GCAATGGTCCGCCTGCAATGGGAGGCGGGGGCAACGCGAGCGGAGGGCAGACAGGTGGCAGTGGTGGTGGTGGTGGCACGGTGAAATCCGACGCCGACTTTTATCCCCCCGCTCCGTGCAACATCCCCGCCATCCTTGCCAGCTCCGCCGATGGCTGCAGCACGGCGCTCTGCCATAAAACCGCGCTCACCACCGATCTACTCTCAGGAGGGCTTGACCTCGTCACCCTCCCGTATTGGAGCCGGCTCCTGGATGTGGACGCCAAACACGTCAGCTCCACCACTGCAGGCACGACGTGCCCGCAACCAGCCGCGAAGCTGATCAATTCCGCCGATCCCGCAATGAGCTGGATGTTAGTCAAGCTCACGGACGCGGGGGCGGCGTGTGGCTCAAAGATGCCGATTGGCGCCATCACTCCGGCCAGTAAACAGTGCCTCACCGATTGGGTCACTAATATCGCTACTCAAGGCGGGTTGTAGCTCTCTCCTTCGAAGCTCCAAACCCAAGACGGATCTGCGCCATGACCTGTCGAACTTCTCTTTTGATGATCGCCCTTTTCGCGTCCACCGTGTGCACGGCTGCCGTTCACGATGCGTGGGCAGCTCCCGATGGGGCTAGGGAGAGTGGAGCGGGCGAGAAAGCGCCGAAGGAAGGGCCGCGCTCAGTCGCAGTTGGGCCTGTTACCGGGCCGCTGGCGTTCAGCGCTCGTCGATGGCTTCGTGAGACGCTGGAGACGGTTCCCGAGCAGTTTGCGGTCGTCGACGAGGACACGACAAACGCGTTGGCGAGAGATGCCGATGCGAAAGCAATGACGGATTTCGCCGAGAAGAACAACGCGAAAGCCATCCTCGTTGGGGAGATCAAGCAGACTCCGAAGGGCCACACGCTCCTCGTCACCGTGCATGGGCCTGACGGCGTCGAGCTGGACGCCGTGGAGTTCGAAGGCGGCAGCCCGGCCGAGTTGAAGAAGAGTGTGGAGAGCTCACTCGTCACCGGACTGAAAGGCGTGTTCGAGGCGTATGAAAGTGCCGAGAAAATCGCTTCCGAAGGAACCGAGGAGCCGCCGAGGGAAGTGGGGCCGATCGTTGAAGAAGAGCGGAGGTCAGGCTCAGGCCTGACAGCACTCAAGATTGAGGTGGGGGGTCGCGTACGGTCAAGGAGCTACGCGTACACGGATCCGCTGGATGCCTTCTATCCGGAATTGAGGGACGTGCAGTTCCCGAACGAGTCCGGCGCGCGCTATCCGCTTGCAGATTATTCGCTCGCTTACCCCGGCGTTTTTATTGGGTTCGAGTCGTACCCGTTGACGCACTTTATGAAGGGGCTGCCCACGTATTTCGGGCTTGTTGGCAGCTACCAGAAGGATGCCCTGGGGACCACCACAGCTTTCGGGAACGATGTTATCTCGACGGCAAGTTTCAGCTACTTTGCGGGATTGAAAGCGCGAATGCCGCTCGGCAAGCACCAAGTGGCGGCCTTTGGCGGGTTCGGTGAGCACGCGTTCAACGTGGGGACAGTCGCGAACGATGAGGTCACTACGGTCAGCCCCACGAGCACGACCACCCGGGTGAGTGAAGTCACTGTGCCGAGTACTGACTATAAGTACTTGCGGGCGGGCGCCGAGGGGACCGTCGATTTCGATCCGCTCGCGATCACGGTGGGAGCAGCCTACCGGAGTGTGGGCTCGCTCGGAGAGCTTCAGGATCCCGAGTGGTTCCCTTTCGCCACAGCTGTCGGCTGGGATGCGGCGATCCGTGCCGAGTACCCGCTCGCGAAGTTCAGCGGCTCGCGGCTCGCGCTTGCGGCTGGCGTCGACTACGCGCATTACGCTTGGAAAGCCAATTCAGGGGCGAACAGGACGCCGTCGGATGCGGCAACGGGCCGCGTCGCAGGTGGCGGCGTGGACAACTACACGTCTGGCTGGCTGGGAGTCTCTTTTGCGCTTACCGGACCGGCCGGCTCCGGGCAATGAGCGCGGGTTTCACGTCAAAAGACGGCCAACCGAGGCCCGGCACTAGACCAAGTGTGACGAGATTTCAGGCTAGAACATAAAAGGGGAGTGGTGTGCGTCACGGGCAATTTCCAGTCGCGTCACGTGAGCGTCACACATCCTGAGCAAGCTCCGCGCCGGTCTCGCATGGACATCGCCGTTTGGACAACTCAGGGAGTCGATCATCTCCGGCGTCGGCGCTTGGTGTTCGGTGGCGCGCTGGGCATGTCGCTCGTAGCCGGCATCGTGGCCATTTCGCTCACGGCGAAGCCTGTGGTTGCAGAGCCAGCAGAAGAGAATGTTCTGAAGGTGGAGCTGGCGACGGAACCTGAGCCTGAGCCGGAACCGGAGCCCGAACCCGAACCCGAGCCCGAGCCGGCAACGAACGAACCCCCGCCGCCTTCGAATCAGCCGGTCCTGCCAAGTCTTCAGCCGCCGACCGAATTGCCGGATGCGCCGCTTGAGGAACGGGAGCCCACGGAGGGTGGCACCGGCGAGGGCGATCCGTATGCGGGCGGCAAGGTAACATCCGGAGTGCGCCGATCGGCCCCCAAGGTGGAGGAGAAGCCGGCACCGCCGCCGCCCAAAGCTAAGCCGCGCGGTCCGATGCGGGTGACGGAAAATGTAACCCCGCCGAAGGCTATGTCTCAATCGGCGCCGAGCTACCCTTCCTCAGCAAAAAAAGCTGGGATCGAGGGGGTGGTAATCATCAAATACGTGGTGACCGAGGTCGGTAAGGTGAGTCAAGTGCAGGTCCTGCGGGGACCCGCCGAGCTGCGCGAAGCCTGCGTTGAAGCGCTCTCCCGCTGGACGTTCGAGCCGGCGCTTTTCGAAGGGAAACCGGTAGCCGTTTTCCGCATTGCGCGCTTCCCCTTCCGCATCACGACCTGATCCAAGCCCGCCTGACACACGCATTGAAAGCCTACGAACCCGAGGAGAGTCTGAGATGAGTTTTGATCTAGTGCACATTTGGGGCTCGATGAGCTTCCTCGCCAAGTCGATCGCTTTCGTATTGCTTTGCATGGCGATTGCCAGCATCGCAGTGGTCGTGGAGCGCAGCCTGGCGATGTTTCGTTCGTCTCGCGAATCCGCCGCTTTCGCCAGGGTCATGGCGCCCTTGCTCGACAAGTGGGATCTTGAGGAGATCTTGCTTCAGAGCGAGAAATTCAAGCACTCCTCGCTGGCCAAGCTGTTTGGGACGGTGATCGAAAAGTACCTCTCTGCGGCCGACAATCAAGACAACGGCAACGTGCATCCCGTCGATCTTGCACGCAGCGAGGCGGCCCGTCGGCAAGAGGCGCTGGGCGAGGAGCTGCGACGCGGCACCAGCATCTTGGCTTCCGTCGGTTCCGTGGCTCCGTTCGTGGGGCTCCTGGGAACGGTGGTGGGCATTATCGCGGCGTTCCAAGGTATCGCCTCCACGGGTTCAGGTGGGCTCGGGTCGGTGTCGGCGGGCATTTCCGAAGCGTTGATCGAGACGGCCTTTGGCCTGATGGTCGCCATTCCCGCGGTGCTGTTTTTCAACTACTTAACCACGCGCACGAACAGCATTGAGACGGCACTCGGCCGCTCTGTCGGCGAGCTTTTGGACGATCTGGAGAATCATCATGGGCGCGAATCTCACGAGCACACGATCGAACAAGAAGCGGCAGCCTGAACCAGAGATGAACGTCACCCCCCTGGTGGACGTTGTTCTGGTCTTGCTCATCATCTTCATGGTGATCGCGCCCGCCCTCAACGAGGGTGAGCACATCGAATTGCCCTCGATTTTTCAGCCCGATCCGAAGCCAAAAGACCTGAATCCCATCGACATCGCGATGGCGTATGGTGGCAATTACCTGGTGGACAAGCAGCCCATGACCGAACAGCAAGTTCGGCCTCGCTTAGTGGAGCTGCACGCGGCAGATCCTGAACGCAATGTGATGCTGAAGACGGACGAACGCATCCCCTATAAGAAGGTGCGTGAAAATCTAGCGATGCTCCAAAAAATCGGGTTCCCCGGTGTGAGCCTCAAGGTGATGGAGCGAAAGGTAGCTGGCGGTGCAAAGTGAAGGCGTGGGACGTGAAGGCGCGCGAGAGGATCTGACGTCATGGGCATGAACCTCTCTGCAGGCGGTGGCGGCAAGAAAGCTAGGCCGGTGCCGACCGTGAACGTCACGCCGTTGGTCGACGTCACCCTGGTGGTGCTCATCATCTTCATGGTGGTCACGCCGCTGATGACGAAAACTTTCTGGCTCAATCTTCCAAAGCAAGAAGAGAAGAATCAACCGGTAGTGCCCAACCAGAACAACGAGCCCTTGGTGATGACGCTGGATAAAGCCGGGGTTATCCGCATCAATAAGACCGTGATCAAAAAAGAAGAATTGAAGCAGCGCCTACCGCGGTTTTTGGCTGCAAAACGCCAGAAAGTCTTGTATTTCGACGCCCACGACGAGGTGCCGTACGGCAAGGCCGTGGAGGCGATGGATCTTTCGCGCAGTGGCGGCGCACGCTCGATCGCAATCCTGACCCAACAAGTCGTCAAGTAGCGAGCCCTCACAGCTACAGGTTCTCTCTTCTCACGCCCCCTCTTTTCTTTCCCCTTGCGAAGCCCTACCCATGCGACCCCTCCATCGACCTGTTCTTTCCGCCTGGCTCGTCCTTAGCTTAACTTCCACGCAGCTTTACGCACAGCCCGCACCGCCCGCACAGCCAGCCGAGGCGCCCCCGGCCGCCGACGCTCCTGTCGACGAAGCGGCTGAGGAAGCTGGCGACGAAGTTCCCGCGGCCCCCGGCGACGCGCCCGCGAACGAAACGCCCCCAGCGGCCCCTGGCAACGCTGCGGAAGGCGAAGGCGACATGGGAGAAGCCGACATGGGTGAAGAATCCCCCTCCCGTCCGCCGAGCAAGGGCAAAGGCGTCGTCTGGGGAGTGATCACAGACACTAAGCGCAGCGAACCCTTGATCGAAGCCACGGTCACCGTCGTGCAGACCGGTCAGCAGTTATTGACGGACGTGGACGGGCGCTACCGCTTCGAGGGCAAACCCGGCACCTACACGCTGCGCGTCGACTACGAAATGCACAAGCCCGAGCGCATTGAGCAAGTCAGCGTTGCGCTTGGCAAGGTGAACCAACTCGACGTGAGTCTGGTACCCGAAGAGTTGGTCGAAGACGTGGTCGAGGTGGAAACCAAAGCCGACACCTCCACCATCGAAGGTCAAATGATCAAGCGCCAGAAAGCTGTCGCCGTCGGTGATGGCATCGGCCGCGCCGAGATCTCAAAAAACCCGGATAGCAACGCCGCGGAAGCCGCCCAACGCGTCGTCGGCGCCAACATCGTCGGCGGTCGCTTTGTCTACGTACGCGGCTTAGGCGAACGCTATTCGAACGCGCTCTTGAATGGCCTGCCACTGCCCAGCCCCGTGCCCGATCGCGCAGCAGTACCGTTGGATTTGTTTCCGGCGCTGATGCTGGACAGCCTCACGATCAACAAAACGTTCACACCGGATGTTCCCGGCGATTTTGCCGGCGGCTCGGTGCGGATCGAGACGCGGGATGTGCCGGAGGAGTTCCTGTTCAGCATGTCGGGTTCCCTCGGATATGCGCATGGCACGACATTTCAAGATAGGTTGGACCATCGGGGGGGGTCGACGGATTGGTTGGGCTATGATTCTGGCTTAAGGGATTTCCCTGCAACTCTTCCCCAGGACCACTCAGCGTCGAGCGGTACTAACAAGCCCGGAGCGGATCCGCTGAATCCAACGCCGGAGCAACGAGTCTCGGGGACCGAAGTCACCCAGTGGGGCAGAGAACTCAATTCGTATATGTCCGCGACGGAGAGCGGCACACCGGAGAACCACGGCCTCGCGGCGGTAGTGGGCAACGGCTGGAAGCTTTCTGGTGAGCAGAAGCTGGGAGCTATCGTGGCGCTCAACTATGGCCGGAGTTACGCGATTCGCAACGAGACCCTTCGGGAGTTTCAGGCGGCGCAGGATTCGCCGACCGGACTCGTCGCGTGGAATGACCTCAAGGTGGAGCGCGGGGCGGAAGCCGTAAAGTGGGGCGGCCTGGGGACCGTTGTCTACGATTACAACAAGCATCACCAACTCCACTTGGTCGGTCTCCGCAGTCAGTTGAGTGACAAGAAAACCTCCTTGTTCGACGGTTTCAGCAAAAACGTCGACGGGCGCTTTCACAATACTCGTCTCGAGTTTGTGAGCCAGTCTCTCGGATACCTGCAGCTAGGGGGAGACCACGAAATGGATAAGAGCAAGGTCGCCTGGAATGCCTCGGTGGCGCGCGCGACGCGCGAACAGCCGGATACGCGGGATACGGTCTTCAATTTCACCTCGAATTCCGACGGCAAGCGTTGGTCGTATCTATCGAGTCCTGAAAGCGGCCGCCACTTCTACTCCGACCAATCTGAAATCACTCGAAGCGCTGCCCTCGATTTCACCCAGGAGCTGCGTGGAGGGGACCTTGAGACGAGTGTCAAAGTCGGCGGGATGATGTCCCTTCGAGACCGTGAGTTTGGGGCCCGAAGGCTAGCGTTCGCCGGGAAAACGGTCGCCGGGAAGCCGTATTCCTGTCCGGGGGCGGAGCTACGCCAGACTTGTCTGGATGATCTGTTCACTGCCGAGAACATCGGGGCCGACAAGCAGGGGCTCCTGGAGCTCGGAGAGAGTACGCAAAAACAGGACGCGTACGATGCAGTTCTGGACGTGTACGCCGGTTATGTGATGGCGGATATCAAACTCATCAAGCCCCTCCGCGTCACCGCCGGCGAGCGGATCGAATTCACACGCCAGGTGATTGAACCTTTCGATCAGCTCATGTCCCGGGCGAGGGTGGAGGGAGCTCGACTCGTAAGTCAGGATCTCTTACCGGCAGTTTCAGCGACCTACGACACGAGCGCGAAGACCAAGCTCAGGGCTTCTCTCGCGCGGACGCTGGCCAGGCCTCAACTGCGAGAGCTGGCGCCGTTTGCCTTTTCTGACTTTTTTGGGGGTGCCCTAACTACCGGGGAACCAACGCTCGAGTTGACCCACATTGTCAACTACGATCTCCGCTTCGAGTACTTTCCCACCCTCGCAGAAGTAATAGCACTGAGCGGCTTTGCTAAACAGTTCAGCAAGCCCATTGAACGCGTTCAGGAGCCAGCGGGGTCCTCCAACAATATTACCTTCGTCAACTCAGACTCAGCGACGCTCTTGGGGGTCGAACTCGAGGCCCGCAAGACCCTGGAATTCTTGGACCCGGGCCTAGAGTCCTTCACGGTTATTGGTAACCTAACGTTAACTCAATCGTCCGTTCGGGTGCCCCAAACGGGCAACTCATTCATTACCAACACCAAACGATCGCTCACCAATCAATCACCGTACATTATCAATCTGGCTCTCGACTACACGGGTGCAGATTCAGGCTTGGGTGCTCGGGTGCTCTATAATGTGAACGGTCCTTCGATTGTAGAAGTTGGGCTCCAAGGACTTCAGGATGCCTACGAACAGCCTCGCCACATCGTCGACGTGAGCCTGTCCCAAGAGCTCGGCAAGCAGTTCAAAATCAAGGGCGTTGTTGAGAACCTTTTTGATGCCCCCTTTTTGGTTACGCAGGGGAAAGAGAAACGCAGCTACAACGTCAGCAATCGCTACCAGGAGGGTGTGGAGGTTACCCTGACTGCCAGCTACACTCATTGATCTCGAATTGACACACAAACGTTACGAGCCCCGCACGCTCCGTTCACCAACCCGCGGCAGGGTCAGAGCCAATTCGGAGAAAATTACAAGATGAATCACTTAAAGCTCAAGCGAACCGTGACCCTTACCGCCCTTGCCGGCATTCCCTTTCTTGCGATGGGGGCTTGCAGCGACGACCCCAAGGCGCCGCCCCCTTCGGGCGGACTTGGAGGCAGCACTTCTGGCATGACCGGTGGCAGTGGCATGACCGGTGGCAGTGGCATGACCGGTGGCAAGGCGACGGGCGGCGCTGGCGGTGCAGCACCGGTTACTGGAGGCGCTGGCGGTGCAGCTCCTGTCACGGGCGGTAGCCCTGGAACCGGCGGGGATCCCGCAACCGGAGGAATGGCCGGGCAGGCAGGAGCGGTGGGCGGCACTGGCGGCACTCCCCCCGTCGCTGTCTGCGATCCTGGGAAGAATTCTGTCGGTGCGGACCTTCCAGCAATGGCCATTCCCAATCCGACGGGAACGATGACACTCACTAAAGATAAGGTCTGGATCCTTTCGGACGTCACCTATGTTGCCGACGGTCAAACGTTGACGATCGAGCCGTGCACGGTGGTGAAGGGAACGGCCGCGCCCCTTGGCAGCCTGGTTGTTTCGCGTGGGGGTAAGCTGATGGCGAGCGGTACGGCCGATGAACCGATCATCTTCACGAGTCAGGGTACCGTGGGAAGCCGCGCAGCGGGCGACTGGGGCGGAGTGATCCTGCTCGGGAGGGCGGACAACTGGTCTTCCCCTGACCAACTCATCGAGGGGCTTCCGTCGGCTGCGGTGAACCAGTACGGGCGGGGAGCAGGTGCCGCCATGCCGACTGAGAGCAGCGGAGAGCTTCGGTACGTTCGGATTGAATTTGGCGGTTTTGAGCTCTCCGCGGGCAAGGAAATCAACGGCCTGACCATGGGGAGCGTTGGCAGCGGAACTGTGGTCAGCCACGTGATGGTAAGCACAACCCTGGATGACTGCTTCGAATGGTTCGGAGGCAATGTGAATGCCGACCACCTCATTTGCAACGCCACCGGCGACGATATGTTCGATGCCGACTTAGGGTACGTGGGCACGCTAGACACCGCCTTTGGCCGCAACTCACTCACGACGGCCACCACGTCGAGCGACCCGAATGGCTTCGAAATGGACAGCGACAACACGAACAACTTGCCTCCGACCACCAACGTGACCGCCAAGAATGTGACCCTGTGTGGACTTGGAGGTGTCGGCCCGGCCGCAAGTTTTGGTATGGTTCTTCGGGAAAACCTCACCGGAGCGTTCGACAACATCGTTGTTACGGGCTGGGACGAGGGCGTTGACGTTCGAAACATTTTTGGGACGGCAGCTGCACCGAAGGTGACCCTCATTAATTCACTGTTCAACAATCGACTGCAGCACATCCGAGATGCTGCCGACGCCAACGATTCGACTGCCGTGGGGGATCCCACGCCGTTTGACGAGGTGGCATGGGTGAATGTCGGAGCGAGCCTGAACATGGTGGGTGTCTCCCCGGGTTACACGGACGCTGAATGCCTCGAAGCGGCTGGGCCTGCCGCCACGGTCAAGAACTCCGCCAAAGGAGCGTTCAAGACGGACGCCGCCTGGATGACCGGCAAGTGGGTGAGCTGGGCAGCAAACTAAGCCCCGTTTCCATCCGCCTGAGCGCCCTGTGCTCCGACAACTTCGGGCATGGGGCGCGCTCGCATTGTGGGTTAGGGTTGCAGGGTAAGAAATGGATTCGCTCCCTCAAGATCCCTACGACGAACTCCCGTATAACGCGAAGGCGATACCGCAGGGCCATCCGAGCAGGCTCGCGGCTGTTGCTAGGTTGTTCGGTTTCCAGGCACCGGACCCCACTCGCTGCCGCTTGCTCGACGTGGGTTGCGCGGATGGCGCCCACCTACTGCCGCTCGCGATTGAGTTTCCCAACTCGGAATTCGTGGGACTCGATATTTCGGCGGAGCATGCCGCCCGCGGGCGCCGTGCTGTCGAAGCGCTGGGCTTGAAGAACCTTGAGATCCGTTGCGTTGACTTTTCCAAGGATGATCAGGGGCCTCGGGGTTTCGATTTTGTGATCGCTCACGGGCTCTACTCCTGGGTGCCACCCGAGGTTCGGTCGAGTCTATTGCGAAGTATGCGAGCCTGGCTCGGCGCTTCAGGGGTAGGCTACGTAAGCTACAATACGTACCCAGGCGGGCATCTGAAGAACGCCGTGCGGCAGCTCGGGTTTGACCTCGTTGGAGGCGCAGAAAGCGGGGTGAGCAATGTGCCGAAATGGCGCGCTCTTGCGGAGCAGCTTGCCGAGGCGATGGGGTCCACTCACGCTCTGAGTGGCGGCCTGAAAAAGGAGCTCACCACCGTTGCGTCGGCCTCCGATTCCTTGATCGCTCATGACTGGTTTGGACGCGTCAGCGAACCGGTTTCGTTCCTCGCATTCGCAGAGCAACTCGCTGTCGAAGGGCTCCAGTACTTGTGTGAGGCGGAGTTGAGTCGGTCTCCGTTGCCTCATCTATCCCCGGCCGGACGACGCGTTCTAGCTGAATATGGGTCGAGTCGATTGCGACGAGAAGCGTGCCTCGACGTCCTCACGTGCAATGGGTTTCGGCAGTCCTTGGTGGTCGCCACCGAGGCAACCCTGCCGGCCACAGAGGATCGAACCGCGCTCAGAACGCTTTGGTTAACCAGTGATTCACGGGTGGAGGGCACCCCGGACCTTCGAGAGGGCGTGCCGGTTGCGTTCGTGAACCGTTCGGGGACTCGGATCCAACTGAGCAACTTTTGGGTCAAGTCGGCATTGTGTGAACTTGGAGCCGCATACCCGGAAGCGATCCATTTTGAGCAGGTAGCCGAGCGTGCTTTCCGGAGCACGATCAATTCACCGCAACTCGAGGTCGGCAGCTCGGTCTTGCAAGATGCCTTGTTTGAGCTCTCCCTGCTCGGGTTCGTGGATCTGCGCGCGCAACCCGCCATTTGCACCAGTAAGGTTGGCGAGCGGCCTGAAGCCAATCCGTGTGCGCGCTGGCAAGCGTCCCTAGGAAGCACCTTGACCAATCAACATCACGTCCCGGTAACCATCGAGGAAAGATCCATCAGGCTGCTGATCCCTCTGCTGGACGGTACTCGTGAGCGCGCGACCGTGTTGGAAGGCTGGCGCGCGGCGTGCGCGGAGCATGGGCTACTCACTCCGACCCCGGCAGACCTGGAGTCGGCTCTCGAACGGTTGGTTAAGTTTGCGTTGCTGGTTGCATAGCTTGGTGGAACGAATGCCGCTGACTGGGTGAGTTGCGGGGAGCGCTCAGCTGTGGATTTCGTACTTCTTGATCTTTTCGTACAGGGTCGACAGGGCGATGCCGAGGCCGCGGGCAGCGCCGGCCTTGTTGCCGTTCAACTGCGCCAAGCTCTGTTGGATGGCGCAACGTTCGATGTTTTGCAGAGCATGACCCGCCAGCGGCAGCCTCTCGAGGCAGGACTTCTCGTCTTCGACCGGGGCGGCGAGCCGCACGTGCTCGGGATGGACGACCCCACGCTCGGCAAAGTAGCGCGCGCAGGCGAGCGTATTTTTTAGTTCTCGGACGTTGCCCGGCCAATGGTGCGCTCGGAGGACTTCCAAGGTGGCATCGGCGAGGCGAAGGTCGCTGGCGCCGAGATCCTCAAGGATGCTGGACACGAGAAGCGGGAGATCCTGGATGCGATCCCGCAGGGCAGGCACAAAGACTTCGGCCCCGGCCATTCGGAAGTAAAGGTCTTGTCGGAACTTGCCGGTTGCCACATCGGCGCGCAGATTCCGGTTCGTAGCTGCCAGCACTCGGACGTCGACGGGGCGATCATGGCAGCCACCCACCCGGCGCACACTTCGATTTTCGAGCACGCGCAAGAGTCGCGGTTGGAGCTCCAGCGGAAGCTCCCCAATTTCGTCCAGAAACAACGTACCGCCCTGGGCGCGTTCAAAAGCTCCTAGATGACAGTTATGGGCGCCGGTAAATGAGCCCTTTTCGTGCCCATACAGTTCGCTTTCGGCCAAGTTCGCCGCCACCGCTCCGCAATCAAAGACAACGAATGGACCCTTTGCACGCAGGCTGCGCTCGTGCATTGCCTGCGCTAGCACGTCCTTTCCAGTGCCCGTCTCCCCGATAAACGCCACTGTGACATCGGTTCGTGTCAGCTTCTCTAAGATGGAGAAAACCTCGAGCATCGCCGAGCTAACAGCCATCGTACGACCAAAGCGCCGGACCGGGCTCAGTTCTCGAATGTAGGAGACGGGACAAGGCTGGTCGGCAGCAGAGTGCAGCTTTCGCGAGGGCTCGGGCATTGGGTGGGACACTACCAGTTGGCCCTTCTTTCCGTTGTGACGATTGCGGGAAGCTCTGGGGTGCACTGCGTGGATTGGGAGCTCGGCAGCGCGGCGGAACATGACGCTAGCTAGCTTATCGCGTGACATTTCGATGAACGGTGCGTGACCGCGCGGGGTGCGCGCCTTAATGCGCAACGAACAAGACGTTGTCGAACAGCGCTGCCAGGGTGGGCTGCGGCCAAGGTTTCTGAACGGTGAGCAGCACACGCACGGACTTCGCACCGTTCGGCGCAGTCGCTTGGAGAGACACCGTCAACCACCTGTCGACGGTGTCCTTCAGGGATAGCTTCGTACCCAGGATGCCAACCGGAGCCGGCGCGCAGTCGGCACCGTCGTAGAACAAGAGCATGAGCCCGGCCAGCCCCTCGCCCTGACCCCCGGCGATGAAGACGTTGGCTCCGGCGTCGTAACGTGTCCCCGCCACCACCGGTAGGCATTGCCAGGCGCCTTGGGTGACCGTCCCGGAGTTGTTGGTGTTGCTCAAGCTGAGCTCCACCGATAACGATCCCGAAGGCGGATAGTTCGTTGCGTCGACGTCGCCGTCCCTGCGGAGGGCGATGTTAGCATCCGATTGCCAGAGTCTATCGTCCGCTTCAAAGGTTGGATTTTGAACGATCGTTTCGTCGCAATCCGGCAACGCGTTTAGGTTGAAGTCGGGGCACCGAATGCCCTGGAGTGCTCCGCCGCTTCCCGCGGCTCCCGCCATTCCGCCCGAGTCGTTTTGTCCGGTGGTGCCGCCCTGGGCTGGGTTCCTGGCGCCGCCAAGGCTGGAGGTGCCCCCTTGGCCTCCCTGCCCCCGGGGCGTTCCACCCGCGCTCATGCCGCCGGAGCCGCCCCCAGGAGTTGCACCCGAAGCCGTCCATTCGGGCCCGAGTTCCAGCACGCGGTCGTCCACCGAGCAGCTGGGCGTTGTCGTCACCAGCGCCGCCACCACCGCCGAGATCGAGACTTTCGCGTGTCGCATCTAGAAGTTCCCCTGCAAGGCCGCTCCGACGGGTGTTCCATCGTTGGCGAGCGTGACACTCACTTGCAGAGCACCCTGCTGCGCAAGCTCGTTAGAAGGTGGGCGATCTGAAAGCAGAAGCGCGACCGTACCGCCCGCCAGCGCGAGCCCACCCAACGAAATCCCGATGAAGGCTCGTGTGCGGTTGCTTTTCGCGTCGTCCACGAGATCTTGATGCTGCTCGACATCGCGCAGGGTGCAGCCGATGCTTTGGTAACAGGTGCGCTTGGCCTGCTCGTTGGCGTGGCCATAGCGCTCCAGAAACACCGACCCGACAACCACGCTGACAATGCCGACGCCGCCTAAGGTGTAGGCCAGCACGCGCGTTTGCTTCAAGCCCTGTCCGGAATCTGGCGGCAGAGAATACCGCGCGTTCGGTCCCCGCTCGGCGTTGTACGGTACGCTCGTGGGCTCCTGCGCGGCGGGCGTTGCGTTCGCGCTGACGGCTGGCACAAGCTCAGGCACCTTCACCGACACTACCGAAGGGCAGGTAGGAACCTGAAGCTCCAGGGACCAAGGCTTCTTTCCAGGTGCAACCAGCTCCAAGCTGTAGATACCAGCGTCTGCCGAGATACCTTGAGACCAGGACTTTTCCTCTAGCAGCTCCCCATCATGGCGAACTTTGAGGGCGCTCACAGGCTTTTCTAGCTGGATCCTGAGCCAGCACACCTGACTCTTGAGCGCTGCCGCCCGCTCGCGCGCGACGCCTTCCCGCTCCGTGTCCCCACTGGCCTTTAATGCGTCGGCTACTTCCAGAAAGAGCTTCATTGCCGAGGCCTTGCGCTCGCGTTTTTCCCAACATGCGGCGAGGTGATACTTCGTCGTGATCTTGGGGACGAGGCGAAGGCTTTGTTCAAACGCGAAACACGCATCCTGGTAGGCCCCCTTTTCCATCAGGCGGCCACCTTCAAGAAACAGGCTTCGCGCCTCGTCCTCCTCAGGGTTGGGAGCAGCTTCGGCCGCTGTGGGCGCGGCCTCTTGCGCTTGTGCGGACGGAAGAGATCCACTCGTCAGGCAAAAACAAAGGTAGCCAAACGTGAAGCCAAAAATTCTACACGCGCTCATTGCCGCCACTCCCCCACCGCATTCCCGAATGATTCGCTCATGACACAATTGGCCGGGAGCCTATACGCGTTTATCGCGGCTAGGTTGTGACAAATTGATTCAAGCAAACCGTCGAGAAGAACCGTCGTGAGAAATTATCGTGACGATTCTGTGAACGCAGTGACGGGGTGGAATCGTTCGCGGGGAACCTTGGGAGTTTCTCGCGGTTTCTGCAACTGAGCGGCGGTTTGTTTGGGGATCGCCCACGTGCTAGCTGGGAGCACCTCAGACGCTCAGGGATTTTCGGACATGAACTTAGAGAGAAACAAAGAGTGCTTGGCTGCACGCGTCCTCCTTCTTGGCCTTGGCGTGCTGTTCCTAGGCTTGTTGGGCTGCGGCGCGCGCACAGAAAAGGCGCCTCAAAAAACCGCGGACAACCGGCTTAACGCCGCCGATAAAGGTGCTTGTGGAGCCTATTCCGCCAAGGTTTGCTCGAACTTGGGGAAGGATTCGGCGCTTTGCATCGCCACGCTGACCGCCACCGACGTGATGCCGGATGCGGCGTGCGCTCAAGCTCTGACCAACTTCTCATTCACACAGAGCAAGCTCGCCACGATAGCTCAGCAGTGCGAGGCGTTCGTCGCCAAGATCTGCGCTGAATTTGGGCCTCAGTCGGAAACCTGTGCGGGGGCCAAGCTGAAGGTCACCAAGGTGACGCGAGACGAATGCGATCGGATGGTGGAGAGCTACGCGTCCATCGCGGCGGGCCTTCACGAAGAGCTCAAGGGATCCGAGCCACTCGAAGCCGGGATACGAAAGCGGATCGAGGAGGGGGAAGCGCCGAGCTTTGGCCCTAAGAACGCCAAGGTAACGCTAGTGGAATTTTCGGATTTCGAGTGTCCATTCTGTGCGCGCTCCGCTCCCGTCACCCAAGCGCTGAAGGCGAAATACGGGGACAAGATCCGGTTCGTTTTTCGCCAGTTCCCCCTAGCTTTCCACCCGAACGCACAAGGGGCGGCCGAAGCCTCCCTCGCCGCGCACCAGCAGGGTAAGTTCTGGGAGTATCACGCTCTGCTGTTTGCGAACCCAGGCCGTTTGGATCGGCCCGCTCTCGAGCAACACGCTCAGGCGCTTGACCTAGAGATGTCCAAGTTCCGCACCGCGATGTCCGGAGGAAGCTTGGCGCCAACCGTAAAAGCTGATGTCGACTTGGGAGACGCTGCGGGTGTTAAGGGCACGCCAACCTTGTTCGTCAATGGCCGACGCGCCGTCGACGCCTCCAATCTGGAAGCGGTGTCTGCCCTAGTTGAAGAAGCCCTGAAGCAGCCGAGCTAACTCGGTCTTTGACAACGAACGCTCAAATAGGACGCGAAAAAGATGCTGGCCGACCCTTCTAGAAGACGACTCCTTTCAACGTTAGCCTTAGCCGCAGCGCTGGGTGCCGCCACAGGTTGCGATAACCCGAGCGAGGTGGTGGCAGCGCGTTCTGGGGGCATCGCTGAGAGCGCCCCGAGCGTCGTTTCGCAAGTGAACCCGGCCCATGCGCCTTCACCCGGTGGGGCCACCGCTAGCGGGACGTGTTCCCAATACGCCGAGAAGCTGTGCGGCCGCCTAGACAAGGATTCCCCGCTTTGCCAGTCGACACGCCAGGCAACGCGCCTTTTGTCTCCCGAAGCCTGTTCGGTGGCGCTCGAGGGCTTCGCCAATACAGAGCAGAAGCTTGCCGGCTTGGGCAAACGCTGCGACGAATTCTTGAGCAGGCTCTGCGGACAGTTTGGCGCAACGTCCAAAGTTTGTGAGAACGCCAAACGCATGGTTCAGGGCCTCCCCAAGGATCGCTGTGGGGGCATGATTCATGGTTACGACGCGATCACGCTGGCATTGAATAAGCGGGCGCAAGCGCCCACAGCGGAAAAGACTCAATGAAAAACCGTTCGATGCTCAAGATCTGGTTGCTATCGCTCGCGGTGATTCTGGCGGCTGCTTGCCAGGAGAAGCTATCTCGAAATGAACTTGAGGAGATCACCGGCAGTGGTGCGCAGGCTGCGGGCGGGACGCTTGGGGAGATCGGCGGGATGCTGGCAGGCACTGGTACCCCCGGCGTGGTGGGGGGAATGTTGGCGGCGCTTTCAGGCGGGTCGGCTGGAGT
>ENA-ORBV01009250-ORBV01009250.1-microbial-mat-metagenome-genome-assembly--contig:-NODE-9250-length-16241-cov-4.726305_pt1 | contig 16241 bp, 16 predicted proteins | sample MGYA00237777_ERZ505514 | MGnify/ENA primary metagenome ERZ505514 (study PRJEB26160, sample SAMN06269048) | microbial mat metagenome | isolation source: Oligotrophic lake microbial mat | place... | reverse complement strand
ATCGAGAGGTTGAGCCGGGTGAGGGGCGTGCGCAGTTCGTGCGAGACATATTGCAGCAGGCGCGTTTGCGAATCCACCAGCGTCTCGATCCGTCCGGCCATCTCATCGAAGTCGTGCGAGAGGTCCTGGATCTCGCGTGGCGCTCCATGGGAAGGCCCGGTGCGGACGGCAAGATCTCCAGAGGCGAATGCCCGGGTGGAGGCGCGCAGCCGCAGCAAGGGCGTCGAGATCTTAAAGGCCAGCCAGGAGCACAGCAAGGCTGCGCCGATCAGGAAGAGACTAAGCCGAGTCAGGATATACGTCCAGGGCACCGGCAGTGCGGAAATAAAGTCGCGTGGCAACTCCAGCACCACGACATACTCACCCGCACCAGAGGTGACGCGGGTGGCCAGAAGAATCGCGTAGGGCAGAAGTTGAAACTCCATCGACTGGGTAGCCGTGCTGCGTCCGGGTGGCGACCCCCTGGAGTTGCTCAATCGGCGTCGCCAGATGCAGCGCCTGGCCGAGGCGCTGGAACTCAACCCCGCGCAGCAGCGGGCCTTGAACGAAATGAGTTCGCAAATGCTCATCAAGATGCCGGCCTTAGTTTGGCGCGCGAGAGCCAGCGCGGAAACTTTCGCCCAAGCCATCGTCTCCGGGCGTGACCCAGCGGCGACGGCGCGGGACTTAGCCCGGTCCATCAACGAACTTACGGGCCGCATGGTACGGGAGCGGGCGAAGTTTTTCGCGCAACTGAATCCGGGGCAACGCTCGCGCGCCAAGGACATGTTCGATGAGCTGCGCCAAACTCTGCTGGGGCAACGCAATGCTGGGTGAATTCGGTTGGCTACTACTCAGTGCGTTCACCTTGCAGCCGCCACCCCAGGTTTGGTTCTTTATGCAAGAAGAGTGCCCTATCTCAAAATGCTATGGGCCCGAGATTGAACGGATCTGCGGGCAGTATGCCGACCGCGCCCGAACAACGGTTCGGGAATTGCGAATAACTACTTTTTTGCGCCCAGCGAAAAGAACGATGTCGATAGCTACGACTTTAAAGGCGACCATAACCTGTCCGACCGGCAACGCATCTCGGCCCGCTATAGCAAGCGCACCCGCGATCGCTTCGAGCCCGGGCCACTGCCCTTGCCGGCCGACGGTGGCTTGGCGACCACCACTAACGTCGACAGCCACAGTGTGGCCTCCACTCACTCCCTCACGCTTGGACCCACCTCCACCAACGAAGCTCGTTTCGGCTTTACCCGCATCACGGCGAACTTCGGCTTCCCCATCGCCAACATCAACGCCGCCGGCGTGGGCGCGATCACCAGTGCCGACGAACCGCGCCGGGTGCAGCTTGCGTTGAAGCTGATCTTCTAAGTCTTTTCTCTACCGGACGAAAAAAAGCCGGCGGGGACGGGAGGTCCACGCCGGCGCTGTCTTCTATCGGAGGAAAAAAGTCGTTAGCTAGCTTTGGCGATCGACTCGATCGTCAGCTTGTCTTTGGATAAGGCACCTTTGATCTTCACCTTGTCGCCGACAAAGTCCATGGCTTTCTTGGGGTCGACAATGGTGAGCACCTTGCCGTCGTCGGTGACGAAGACCGGAGCCGCACCGGCCTTTACGCAGCGCTGCGCGCATTCCTTTGCTTCGGCTGTTGGCTTCGCGTTTCCGGCGCCACAGCTGGCGTCAGAAATGAATCCGACCCACTCGCCGGCAAAGCTCGACAGGGCAAATAGGCTCGAAAGAAAGAGAATCTTCTTCATGTCACTAAGGTAGACGCTGAATTGTCCGAAAGGTTGCGGGAAAAAGAAAAACGGCACCAGAAATCCGGCGCCGCTTCTCTAAAAGAGTTAAAAAACTAGCTAGCCATCTTCACGGTCTTCACCATGATCAGGTTGGTCTTCTTGTCCAACTTGCCTGTGATGGTCACCTTGTGGCCGTAATGTTCCTTGATCTTGTCGGGGTTCGAGAACTTGAGCAACTTGTCGCCCGTCGCGAAAACCGGAGCCGAACCGCCCTTGATGCAGGTGTTGGCGCACTTCATCGACGCTTCGGAAGCATCGACATGCTTGGCGCCGCATTTCTCGTCAACAATCGTGCCCGACCACTCAGCGGCGAAAGCGCCGACGGCAAGCATTGATACCAAAGCAAACATTTTCATACTGAAATTCTCCTTATCGGACTTCACCAAATACTATACAACACAAAGGTATACGTTTGTAAAGCGCCCCTAGTTACCGAATAGTGTCCCTTGCCCAAGCAACCAATCCGGATCCAGGCGCCGCTTTACCGACTTCATCGCCTCAATCTGCTCCGCCGAATATTGCAATGGCAAGAACTTCGCCTTCCGTTTTCCCAACCCATGCTCTGCCGCCACGCTCCCGCCCAGAGCCACCGCCTTGCGGGCGAACTCCGTCATCACCTCCGCCCCAGCGTCGAAGCGCTCCTGGGTCGACGGCGTCATATTCACGTGCGCATGCGCATCGCCCAAGTGCCCGAAGATGCAATACTCGCCGGGCATGATCTGCTCCATCCGCTCCCGGTAGTAGGCGATCATCTCGCGGTTGCGGTCCACCGGCACCGCGAAGTCGCTACCCATCTTCATGAAGCCGTTTCGTTCGGAGATGGCGAGCACGGTCTCCGGCAGGGCATGACGAAACTTCCGGAAACGTTCCCGATCGGCGTCCGAAGTGCCGAACCAGGACAGATCCCCCATGCCGCCCATGGCCTCCAGCCGATCGGCCCAGGCATCGACATCGGCGTCGCTCTCGATAATCTGCTCGATGATCAATGCCCCGCGCGCCGGCTCCGGAATCTCCGGGAACTTTGTCGCAATCATATTCAGCGCCGCCCAATCGACATACTCCAGCATTCGCAACCCAACCACGCTGCGCCAAGCGTCCAAGGCGGCAAAGCAGCTCTCGTCAGACGGGAAAAAGACGATGCCGTTCAGCAGTTGCTTCGGCGCGGGCAGCAACTGCACCTCCGCCTCAATCACGACGCCCAAGGTGCCTTCAGCGCCGGTAAACAGGTCCACCCAATCCATCCCCGGTTTCAGCGGATAGCCCGCGGAGTGTTTCTTGCATGCCGGCTGCGGGATCTCTGGCACGTCGAAGTCGATAGCCTCGCCGCGCCGGACGTCCTTCACGGTGCCATCCATCATCACGACGCGCAGGCGATTGAGCCAGCGTCGCGTCGCGCCGTACTTAAAGCTGCGCGAGCCTGAAGAATTGCAAGCGACGGTGCCGCCCAGGAAGGCCATGGTCTCGGTGGGGTCCGGCGGATAGAACTGGCCGTGCGCCTTGGCCGCCGCGTGCAGATCGTGCAAGGTAACGCCCGCGCCCACGGTCGCGACGCCGTCGCCCACCTCGAGCTTGCGGAACTTCTCGATCGAGATCAGCCAGCCGCCTTGGGGCACGCGGCCGCCGGTGAGTCCGCTACCGCCGCCGGCGATGGTGACGGGAATCTTCGCCGCGCTCGCCTCCGCCATCAGCGCACACAGTTCGGCCTCATTCTGCGGCACACAAATCCGGTCGGCGTGGCCTTTGTAGCCACCAGCGTCTTCAAGGTATCCCCAGCTCATTCGAAGATTATAATATCGAATATGCCCTCGACATTGATTGCGCCCCCCGTCGAGTTCTCAAACGTACCTCGCAAAAAGTGGACCCGCGACGAGTGCGCCCAAATGAGCAGCCTGTTCGACCTGCACCATTACGAACTCATCGACGGAGAGCTAGTCAGGAAAATGGGCAAGAATCACCCGCATATCCGTACCCTCATCCTGCTGATGGAATGGTTGCAATCCGTCTTTCGCGGACGTACCGCCGTCCAGGAGATTCCGATCGACGTGCGCCCGGAAGACAATTCCTCCAGCGATCCAGAGCCGGATGCGGTGGTTCTCGCGCACTCATTCTTCGAACTCGCTCCAATCGGCGGCGACGCGCAGGGCCAGGGCGCGGACGTTGGCGATGGCGGCATCCCGGGTGTCACCATAGGCCATTACGCCCGGCATGGATTCGATGTCGGCCCACCAGCGGCCATCTTCCTCCCGGCCGAGGACAATCGGTATCGATTCAACGGTAACTACTTCCATGGCTTCCTGCTGTTCCGTCTACACGGGCGTGAGTCTCAACTCCGCAGCATCTGTTCCGCCGTCTTCAGCGTCTCCGGCGTCAAATCCCCGCCGGCAATCATGCGCCCCAGTTCGGCGATGCGCGCCTCGCGCGTCAGTTCCTGGATCGACGTCACGATGCGGCCTTTCTGCTCGCGCTTTTCGACATAATACTGATGATCCGCATAGCCCGCGATCTGCGCCAGATGGGTGACGCACAGCACCTGCTGGTTGCCCGCCAACTGCTTCAGCCGCTTGCCGACACTCACCGCCACCGATCCGCCGATGCCGGCGTCCACTTCGTCGAAGACCAAGGTCGGCGGAATGGTCTGCTTCTTCACCTCGTTGAGGCAAGTCTTCAAAGCCAGCGCAATGCGGGACAATTCGCCGCCCGAAGCCGTTTTTTCAAGCGACTTCGGCACTTCGCCCAAGTTCGCTGACACCAGAAACTCCACCGCGTCCATACCATGCCCGCTCCACGCCGCGGGCGTGATATCCGCTCGAAAGGCGGTGCGCTCCATCGCCAGTTGGCCCAGTTCTGTCTCCACCCGCTTCTCGAGCTTCCGCGCCGTCTTCTTCCGCGTCTCCGTCAGCGCCCCCGCCACCGTCTCATACTCGCGGGCAAACTTAACCTGCTCCTTCCTGAGCTCCTCGCGCCGCTCACCCGCCGACTCGGCCGCCGACAAGTGCCGACTAATCGAATCCAAAAACTCGAGCACCTCGCCAATCGACTGCCCGTACTTCCGCTTCAGCTTATCCAAAGCCGCCAGCCGGTTCTCCACCTCCTCTAACCGCGCCGGATCGCTCTCCAGCCGTCCCAGATAGTCCCGCAACTCCTGCGACGCGTCTTCAATCGCAATCGCCGCCGGCTTCAACGCCTCGCGCACCGGGATCATCTTCTCGTCGATGCGGCATAGGTCATCCATGCGCTTGATGGCCGACCGCAGTCCGGCCAAACAGCTATCCGGCGAGTCATACAACGAGTCATAAGCCGCCGTCGCGCTCTCGACCAGCCGATTCACATTCGACAGCAGCCGCCGCTGTTGCTCCAAATCGGCGTCCTCGCCCGGATGCGGCGCCACGGTCTCGATCTCGCGCTTCTGAAACGCCCACAGATCGGCCAGCCGCAGCCGCTCCTGCTCTTGCCGGTCGAGTTCCTCGAGTTCCTGCCCCGCGTGCCGCCACTTCTCGTACACCAACGCCACCTGCTCCACCGCGCCCTGGCTGTGGCCGAATTCGTCCACCATATCCCGCTGCGCCTCATGCGAAAAGAGCCGCTGCTGATCGTGCTGACCATGGATATCGCCCAGCCACGGCGCGATCTCCTTCAGAAATGCCGCCGTCACCGGCCTGGAGTCAATGTAGGCGCGCGATTTCCCGTTCGCAAGAATCTCGCGCTCAATCAGAATCTCTTCTTCGCTGGAATCGATGCCCGCCCCGGCCAGCACCATCCCAAAGGCCGCCGCGCGTGGCTTCTCGAAGATCCCGGACACCCGCGCCTTCTCCGCGCCCGACCGGATCATCTCCACCGAAGACCGCCCGCCCAGCAGCAATCCCAACGCATCCACCACAATCGACTTGCCGCTGCCCGTCTCTCCCGTCATCACATTCAAGCCGGGATGAAACGGAACGCGCAGCCGCTCCACCACCGCATAGTTCTCCACGACGAGTTCCAGTAGCATTTAGCCCAGATTATAGCGCCTGCGCAGAAACATTTGACAAGTGAAATGTTTCGTTTCGAGCGCGAAACCATTGTCCCCGGCCCGCCAGACCGTTTATGATGAAGATTCCGTGGCCTTTATTCTGCTCGAAATTCGCATCCTCGACCTCATCGACCCCAGCAAGCCCATCCCCTTCGCCGTTTTGCTCCTGCTGCTCGCTGCGTCTGTCCTCTCCTGGAGCATCAGCCTCAAAAAGCTGAGCCTCCTCCGCAAAGCCCAGGACGGCAACCGCACCTTCATGCGCGCCATCCGTAAGGCTGACTCCTTTGAGCAAATTGCCACCGCCAGCGAGCAGTGCAAGGACGCCCCGCTCGTCACCGTGTTCGACTTCGGCTATACCGAACTCGTCCGCCAAGTGAAGCTCAAGCGCCGTCCCTACAACCAGATGGCCCTCGAACGCAATCTCCAACTCGGCGCCAGTGAAGAAATGCTGCGCCTGGAGCGCAACGTCGGCTGGCTGGCCACGATTGCCGCCGTCACCCCCTTCATCGGCCTCTTCGGCACGGTTTGGGGCATCATGGACGCCTTCAATCAGCTCTCCACGGCCGGCGCGGCCAGTCTTCGCGCGGTAGGTCCCGGCATCGCCGACGCCCTGGTCGCCACCGCCATGGGCCTCGCCGCCGCCATCCCCGCCGCGATCTTCTACAACCACCTTGGCAACATGCTCCGCGAACTCTCCGCCCGCATGGACGACTTCGGCCTCGAATTCCTCAACCTCACCGACAGGACGTTCCCCGAGTGACGACCTCTTTAGCCGTCGTGCCGATGCCCCCTAGCCCGCAGCGTAAGCTGTGGGGTGACGAGCCGGGAGCCCCCCATGGCCTTTAGCATGGGCTCCAGCGGCAGCCGCAATCGCCGCGGACGCCAACTCCCCCCCTCCATGTCCGAAATGAACATCGTCCCCTTAGTGGATGTAGTACTGGTGCTGCTAATCATCTTCATGATCACCGCCCAAGCCATGGAATTCGGCCTCGAAATCGAAGTCCCCAAGATTAAGAAGTCTTCGATGTCGGTGAAGGAGAACCCGGTCCTCAGCATCTCCCGCCGCGGCGACATGAAGCTCAACGAACAGCCCCTGGCAAACATTGCCCTCATCGGCCCCGAAGTCCGCCGCCGCTTTGGCGCCGAAGCCAAAGAGATCTACATCCGCTGCGACAAAAACGCTACCGTCGACCTCTTCGCCCAAGCCGCCGACGCCTGCGGCCGCGCGGGCCTCAAAGTCAATTTCGTCACCAAGACCGACTAGCACCACGATGACCACCCGCATCGACAGCTGGGACTACCACGAGGACCTCTCCCGTCCCCTCGCCACCTCCATCGCCATCCACTGCGTCGTCATCGTCACCCTTGCCGCGGCCGCCTGGTGGAACCACCGCACCAAACCCACCTTCGGTGACCCCAACGCCCAAGGCGGCGGCACCGTGGGCGTCGAAGTCGTCCGCAGTATCCCCATCCCGCGCCGCCCGACGCCCGAAAACAAGGTCGCCGAGGATACCGACAACGAAGCTCCCCGCAAGGTCGAAAAGCAGGTGAAGCCCAAGGTCGTCGAGGACGAAGGCATCGCCATCGACAAGATCAAGCGCAAAATCCCCAGGAAGAAGCCCTCCGAGCTCGCCGCCCTCAAGCGCTACCTCCCCGAAGAGAACATCAAAGACCGTCTGCAAACGAACTCCGGCCGCGCCGCCTCCAGCCCTATGTTCTCCGTCCCCAACGCCGGCAACCTCGGCACCGGCGCCAACGACCCCTTCGGTGACCGTTTCGGCTGGTACGCCAAGCTCCTCCGCGACGCCATCGCCCGCAAATGGCGCACCGACGACGTTCCCGCAAATATTCACACCCTTCCCCCCGCCATCGTCACCTTTACCATCCAGCGAGATGGCAAAGTAGTAGATGTGCGGATCGTCCAACCCTCCGGCAATTACGCGCTCGACAATTCCGCCAAGCGCGCCGTCCTCGAAGCCGCTCCGTTCCAACCCTTGCCCCCGCAATTCGAACGCAGCTCCGCCACAGTTGAACTTCTATTCGAGTTAAAACGATGATCAAATACCTTTTCCTACCCATCCTTCTGTTCGCCCAATCCACTGACATCCGCATCAGTATCATCCGGCCCGATCGCCCCACCATCGCCCTCCCGGACCTTCGCGGCACCGGCGAAGCGCAGCCGCTCATGAACTCAATTAACGCCAAGCTCTTTAATGAGATAGAGCAGGCAGCCGTCCTCAAAATCGCCCCCAAGGGGATGTACCCGCTCACCGTCCCGCAGCAGCCCACTGACTTTAAGCCCCCCACCGTAGGCCCCAACCGCCAGCCCCTCTCCCAAGGCCCTTGGCTCACGGATTGGAGCGGCCCTCCCGTCAACGCCAACTACCTCGCCAACGGCTATGCCACCGTCCAGGGCGGCCGCTTGGCTTTGTTTGGTTGGCTCTATGACGTCACGCAGAAGGATATCCAGAACGCGCAAGTCTTCGGCAAAGTCTACTTCGGCACGCTCGACGAAGCCGGCGCCAAGAAGGTCGCCCTCGAGTTCGCCGCCGATATTCTGGCCCGCTTCGGCGGCAAGAGCCTCGCCGGTTCGCGCGTCTTCTTCGTCTCCAGCCGTTCGGGCGCCAAAGAGATCTGGAGCATGGACTATGACGGCGCCAACCAGGCCCAAATGACCCGTTATGGCAGCACCTGCATCTCACCCGCCATTTCCAAGGACAATGCGAAGATCGCCTTCACCCGCATCGGGGCAGGGAACCCCGCCATCATGGTCCACACCACCGATTCGGGCCGCAAGCTCAACTTCTCGAACCCCATCGCCACCATGAACGCCACCCCGGACTTCACGCCCGACGGTAGCCAGATCGTTTTCTCCTCCACCCTCGGCGGCTCCCCCGCCAACCTCTACGTCGCCGGCGCTGACGGTGGCGGCATCCGCCGTCTCACCTCTGTCAAATCCATTGAGGTGGAACCCAAGGTCAATCCCAAAAACGGTACGGAGATCGTCTTCATCTCCGGCCGGTCCGGCAAAGCCCAACTCTACCGCATGAACCTCGACGGCACCGACGTCGAGCGCCTCACCGATGGCCGCGGCGAAGCCTCTAACCCCACCTGGCACCCCGATGGCCAGTTCGTCGCCTTCGCCTGGACCGCCGGCCTCGAACCCGGCAATTGGTCGATCTTTGTCATGGACGTCGCGTCCAAAAAATACGTCCAGTTAACCAGCGGCGTTCGCAGCGAGAATCCCGCTTGGGGGCCCGATGGCCGTCATCTGGTTTTCTCCCGCACCGTCGGCCGGCAGGTACAGATCTATTCGATCCTGGCCGATGGTAGCCAATTGAAGCAGTTGACCTTCGATGGCTCGAACGAAAAGCCGGCTTGGACGCATTAATTTGAAAATTTTCACGCAAGTAGTTAACAACGGCCCCTCACTTGGGTAAAGATAAGAGAATGAACACCTGGAGCGAGATCGAAAGTGCCCGGGGGGAAACGAGAACAGAGATGAAACTGAAAAACACGATTCGCATGACCCAGATGGCCGGCTTAGTTCTGGCAGTAATGATCGCGGGGACGGGTTGTAAGAAGAAGATCGCCGCCGCTCCGCCAACGCCCGCTCCTACGCCGGCGCCGATCGTCGAGGCCGCCAAGGCCAAGCCGGTGATCTCCTTCACCGCCGATCCCACCTCCATCGTTCGCGGCGATGCCGTAACGCTGCGCTGGGACGTCCAGAATTCAGACGCCGTCACCATTGAGCCGGGCGTGGGCACCGTCGCCGCCAAAGGTAGCCGTCAGGTCTACCCCACCACCAATGCCACCTACACTCTCCGCGCCTCCGGCCCTGGTGGCTCGGAATCGGCCCGCGCCACCGTCTCCGTCTCCGCCCCCACCGAAGCGCCCAAGCCAGCACCTTCAAACGTCAGCGAGGATGCCATTAGCCTGCTCGAACGCACGGTGAAAGACGCCTACTTTGGCTACGACTCCTCCGACATCCGCGAAGACGCCCGCGCCACCTTGCAGCGCAACTCGGATGGCTTGAAGGAGCTCTTCGGAAAGTTCGCCAGCACCAACGTCATCGTCGAAGGCCACTGCGACGACCGCGGCTCCGCCGAATACAACCTCGGCCTGGGCGAAAAGCGCGCCAACGCCGCCCGCGAGTTCCTCGTCAACCTGGGCGTCCCCGGCGACAAGCTCAAGTCCGTCACCTACGGCAAAGAACGCCAATCCTGCACCGAAGCCACCGAAGATTGCTGGCAAAAGAACCGCCGCGCCCACTTTGCCATGGGCCAATAGTCCTTTCACGGCAAACTTGATTCATTGATTCAACAACTTGCCCAACTTTCCTGGTCAACCCGGGTTACACTGGAATCAGTAGGACAGGCCTCCCAGCCTGTCCTATTTTCGTTTGGCGCGCTGGTCGGCCGGTACGCTTCACTTACGCTCAGGCTCGCCCCAATAGAATCAATAACTCCCGGGTTCGTTTCGTCAACTGCGTGCGCCGCCACGCCCACCCGCATTACACTAGAAGGAAACATGCCAGAATTACGCACTCTAGGAAATAGCGATCTCAAACTCACCGCCATCGGCGTCGGAGCCTGGGCCATCGGCGGCGGGGGCTGGGCGTTCGCCTGGGGTAAACAGGACGACAATGAGTCCGTCGAGGCTATCCAAGCCATGATCGCTAAAGGCGTCAACTGGATCGACACGGCCCCCGTCTACGGCTTCGGCCACTCCGAAGAGATTGTCGGCCGCGCCGTCAAAGGCATGAGCGAAAAGCCCTACCTCTTCACCAAATGTGCGCGCCGCTGGAACGACCAGGGCGAGATCCTCAAGGTCCTCAAACGCGATTCCGTCATCGAAGAGTGCGAGAACAGTCTGAAGCGCCTGGGTGTCGACACCATTGACCTTTACCAGATGCACTGGCCCGAACCCGACGCCGACGTCGAGGAAGGCTGGGGCGCTATGGCCGACCTCCAAAAACAAGGCAAAGTCCGCTGGATCGGCGTCTCCAATTTCTCCGTCGCGCAACTCAAGCGCGCCCAGGCGATCGCCCCCGTTACCTCTCTCCAGCCGCCCTATTCGATGATCACCGCCGATGTCGGCACAGAGATCCTTCCCTATTGCCATGCCCACCACATCGGCACCATCGTCTACTCGCCGATGAAGGCCGGCCTGCTTACCGGAGCCATGACTAAGGAGCGCGCCGAAAACCTCCCCGCCGACGACTGGCGCCGCCGCAATCCCTCCTTTCAGGAGCCCGAACTCTCCCGCAACCTCGCCTTGGTCGAGTTACTCCGCGAAATCGGCGCCGCTCACGGCCGTAGCCCCGGCGAAGTCGCTGTCGCGTGGGCGCTTCACCATCCCGCCGTTACGGCAGCCATCGTCGGCGTTCGCAGCGCCCAGCAAGTCGACGGCGTCATCGGCGCGCTCGTTTTCCGCCTCTCCGATCGTGAATTCACCCTGATCGAGCAATATCGCCTCGCCAACGGGATCTAACATGCTCGCCGCAATATTTCTGTTGGCCACCGCCGCCGACTTCGACTTACTCATCCGCAACGCCCACGTCATCGACGGTACCGGCAATCCCTGGTATCGCGCCGATGTCGGCGTCAAGGACGGCCGCATCGCCGCCATTGGTTCGCTGACGGCTAAGTCTGCCACCCGCACCGTCGACGCCGCTGGCAAAACGTTAACGCCTGGATTCATCGATTCTCATACTCACGTCGAAGGTGGCATCGACAACAATCCTCGCGCCGATAACTTCCTCCGTGACGGAGTTACTACCGTAATCACCGGTAACTGCGGCGGCTCCGAGTTAGACTTGGGCGCTTGGTTCAAGAAACTCGACGCTGCCGGCTTGGGCATTAACGTCGCCTCGCTGGTCGGCCACAATACGGTCCGCATTTCCGTCATGGGCCGGGGCAAGGAGACGGCCACTCCCGAGCAGTTAACCCGCATGGAAGGCCTGATGGAAAAAGCCATGCGCGACGGCGCGGTGGGCTTCTCCACCGGGCTCGAGTATGTCCCCGGCACTTACGTTGACCCTTCTGAAATCATCCGCCTCGCCAAAGTCGTCGCCGGCCACCAAGGGGTTTACTCCTCGCACATGCGCGACGAAGGCGCCCACGTCCTCGACGGCATGAACGAAATCATCCGCGTCGGCCGCGAAGCCCGGATTCGCGTCCAGATCTCGCACTTAAAACAAGACACCAAGAAACACTGGGGCGCCAGCGTCAAGATGATCGAGTTACTCGAGACCAGCCGCCAAAGCGGGATCGATGTCACGGTAGACCAATATCCCTATACCCGCTCCGGCACCAGCCTCAGCATTCGCATTCCCGCCTGGGCCCAAGCCGGTGGTGGCAAAGCCATCGGCGAACGTATTCGCGCCCCGCAAACTCGAGCCCAAATTAAGAAAGAAATGCTCGAGATGTTACGCGGCCGCGGACTTACGGATTATTCTTACGCCACCATCGCCAGTTACTCCGCGCATAAAGAGTGGGAGGGCAAAACGCTCAGCGAAGTGAACCGCCTTCGAAGCGGCGCTCCCAACGCCGAAGCCGAAGCCGACTTAGTCCTCGATATCCTCGCCGACTCTGACCCGTCCATGGTTTACCACGTCATGAGCGACGACGACGTCGACCGTATCCTCCGCTACCCCTTCACCGCCGTGGCCAGCGACGGCGGCGTCCGTGAGCTCGGCGTCGGCAATCCCCATCCCCGCAGTTATGGCACCAACGCCCGGATCCTGGCTACTTACGTCCGCGACCGCAAAGTCATCCCCCTCGAAGACGCCATCCGCCGCATGACCTCGCTCCCCGCCCGCACCTTTGGCTTCCGCGACCGCGGCCTCGTCCAAGTGGGTCTCGCCGCCGACTTAGTCCTCTTCGACCCCGCCCGCATCAAAGACCTTTCCACCTTCGCTGCTCCGCACGCCTACAGCGAAGGCTTCGAACTCGTCGTCGTCAACGGCGTTCCCGTCCTTGAGCGCGACCAACTTACTAACCAGCGGCCTGGCCGTGCCTTACGTCACTCTGAATGATCCAATTACAAAACGCCGGCAAGCGCTACGCCCACAAAGTCCTCTTCGAAAACCTCGACTGGATGATTACCGCCCAGGACCGTATTGGCCTTGTGGGCGCCAACGGCACCGGTAAGTCGACTCTACTCAAAATCATCGGCGGCCTCGAAACCCTCGATAACGGCGAGCTCAACTTACAAAAGGGCATCCGCATCGGCTACCTCCCGCAGGACGGCCTTTCGATGCAAGGCCGCACCGTCTTCGAAGAATGCATGACCGTCTTCGATACCCTGCGCGACCTTGAACAGGAACAAGAGCAGTTACTCCACCGCATGTCCGACGTCGACCCGGCCAGCGACGAATACGCCGAGATCGCCGAACGCTACGAGAGCATCGATAGTATCTTCCGCCACTCCGGCGGCTACTCGCTCGACTCCCAGGTCGGCGCCGTACTTACGGGCCTCGGCTTCAACAAAGAGGATTGGTCCCGTCAGACCGAGGAGTTCTCCGGCGGCTGGCAAATGCGCATCGCGCTGGGTAAGTTACTCCTCGAGAAGCCCAATATTCTCCTTCTCGACGAGCCCACCAACCACCTGGACCTCGAAGCCCGCAACTGGCTCGAAGAGTATCTCGCCAATTACCCCAACGCGGTGGTTCTGATTTCGCACGACCGCTTCTTCCTGGACGCCACCGTCAAGCGCATCGCCGAGATCTGGAATAAGCGCGTTACCATTTACGTCGGCAATTACTCCAAATACACTACGCTCAAAGACGAGCGACTCATCCAGCTGAAAGCTTCTTACAAGAACCAGAAGGACCGCATCGAGCAACTCGAATCCTTCATCAACCGCTTCCGCGCCCAGGCTACCAAAGCGAAGCAAGTCCAAAGCCGCATCAAGGAACTCGAGAAGATCGAGCGCATTGAGATCCCGGACGAAGAGCAAGCCATCCACTTCTCCTTCCCACAACCAAAGTCCAGTGGCCGAGTGGTGGTGGAAGTGAACGATGTGGCCAAGCGTTACGGCGCCAAGACCGTCTTCTCCAAAGCCCGCTTCAACATTGAGCGCGGCGACCGCATCGCGCTCGTCGGCGTCAACGGGGCAGGGAAGTCCACCATGATCCGGCTCTTATCTGGCGTCGAAACTCCCTCCGAAGGTGAGCTCAAGTTGGGTCACAACGTCGAAGTTGATTACTTTGCGCAGGACCAATACAAAGCCCTTAACCCCGAATCCCGCTTACTCGACGACTTACAAGAAGCCTCCCCGCGCAAGACCATGACCGAGTTACGTTCCTTACTCGGCTGCTTCCTCTTCTCAGAAGACGACGTCTTCAAGCGCATCCAAGTCCTCTCGGGTGGCGAGCGCAACCGCTACGCTTTAGCCAAGATGCTGCTGCAGCCCTCGAACTTCATCCTTCTCGATGAGCCCACCAACCACTTGGACATGCGCGCCAAGGACGTTCTGCTCGAGTCCCTGCGCGAATATTCCGGCACCGTGGTCTTTGTTTCCCACGACCGTTACTTCATCGACCAACTGGCCACCAGCGTCATCGAGATCGGCGGCGGCGAAGTAGTTAATTTCCCCGGTAATTACGAAGATTATCTCTGGCGGAAGAACCGCGATGCCACGGCGCCGCCGCCCACGGTAAGTGCTCCGGTAGTTACTGAAACCACATCCGCGGCGCTGGACAACAAGCAGCGACTGAACCCGCAGGCCTTGAAGAAACTCGAGAACCGCGCCTCGTCTCTTGAAGCGAAAATCGGCTCGCTTGAGGACGAAATTGCCGAGTTCGAACGGCAGTTAGCCAACTTCGTCAGCGTCGAAGAAACTCAGCGCGTCAGCCAGGAGTTACAGGTCCGGCGCGAGAAACTGGCCCCGCTCGAAGCCGAATGGGCCGACCTTGTCGAGTCAATCGAAGCCTCCCGATAGGGCACAATGAAGGGAGTGCCCCCTCCCTCTATTGTTGAAGTCCGCGCTCTCAAACGCCGCATTGATACTGGAAGCCATACCGTCGAGATCCTGAAAGGCCTCGACTTTACCGTCCCCACCGGCCAATTCGTCGCCATCATGGGCGCCTCCGGCAGTGGCAAAAGCACCCTGCTGGGCTTGCTGGCCGGCCTCGATACGGCTTCCGAAGGCGCCATCGTGCTCGACGGCGTCGACATCACGAACCTCGCTGAAGATGCCCTGGCCCAGGTCCGTGGCCGCAAGATCGGCTTCGTCTTCCAGAGCTACCAACTGATCCCGACGCTCACCGCCGAAGAGAATGTCCTGCTGCCCCACGAACTCGCCGGCGGCGATGCCCAAGGGGTCACGCGGGCCCGCGAACTCCTCGAACGCGTCGGCCTCGGCGCCCGCATGGACCATTACCCGGTCCAGCTTTCGGGTGGCGAGCAGCAGCGCGTCGCCCTGGCCCGCGCCTTCATGACTCGTCCGCCCATCCTGATGGCCGATGAGCCCACCGGCAATCTCGACACCGTAAACGGCCGCCAGATCCTCGACCTGCTGCTGGAGATGAATCAGCGCGAACACACCACTTTGGTGCTGGTCACCCACGACCACGAACTCGCCGCCTACGCCGACCGCATCATCACCCTGCGCGACGGTCTCATCGTCTCGGACGTCATGAAGGTGGCCGCGTAATGCCCCGCCTCTCCTGGAAGACGGCCGCCAAGATCGCCTGGCGCGAGGGCCGCGCTTCGAGCGTTAAGTTCTTCTTCGTCATTCTCGCCGTGGCGGCCGGTGTCGGCGCATTAACCGGTGTCCGCGGCTTCGCGGCCTCCTTCAAGCAACTGTTGCTCAAAGAAGCTCGCACCTTGATGGCCGCTGATGTGTCGGTGCGCCAGTTCCTCCTGCCGAACGCCGAGCAGCAGGCCAAGCTCGCCGAGTTCGAAAAACAAGGCATTCTGCGGACCTGGATTACCGAAACCGTCACCATGGCCGCCACCGAGCGCATGCCGGACCCGCTGCTCGTCTCCGTCAAGGCGGTTGACCCGTCCGAGTATCCCTTCTACGGCGAAGTGGTCCTGAAGCCCGCCGGACTTCTGGCCGCCGTGCTGACCGCCGATCAGGTCGCCGTCAGCGAAGACCTGCTGCTGCGCCTCCAAATGAAGCTCGGCGACACCATCAAAGTGGGTGGCATCGACTTTCGTGCCGCGGCCATTGTCGAGAAAGAGCCGGATCGCATGGCCGGCAGCCTGAATGTCGGCCCGCGCTTGATGATGTCGCGCGCGGGGCTGGAACGCACCAACCTGCTGCGCTTCGGCAGCCGCGCCGCCCAGCGCTTGCTGTTCAAGCTGCCGCCTGAAGTGAAGGGTCCGCCGGATGCGGTGAACGCGGCCAAGGTCGAGAAGATCCGGCTGGAGTTAAAGTCGACTTTCCCCGAAGCCATGGTGATCGACTTCCGCGAGACTCATCCGCTGATCACGCGC
>ENA-ORBV01009249-ORBV01009249.1-microbial-mat-metagenome-genome-assembly--contig:-NODE-9249-length-16245-cov-4.736269_pt1 | contig 16245 bp, 13 predicted proteins | sample MGYA00237777_ERZ505514 | MGnify/ENA primary metagenome ERZ505514 (study PRJEB26160, sample SAMN06269048) | microbial mat metagenome | isolation source: Oligotrophic lake microbial mat | place... | reverse complement strand
GTCGCAGCGCATGCCGATTTCGGCCATGGAGAACGTGATTTCCAACGCGGAGCAGCGCGCGTTGCGGGCCAGGGACGCGGAGGCAGTGCCTCGTGTGGCCGATGTCTATGCCGCGCTACCAGCGATCACTGGCAAGATCGAACTCGAGTACGAAGGGGAACTGGTCGGCGGCGCGACGATTGCGCGCGAGCTGATTCGCCGGGCATGCGACGCGACGCTGAGCGCTCGCGCCGGCGATCTTGATACTGACGAGGTGGTAATCTGGTTTGATGGCGGCGGCGCTCTTCAGGTGGCGGACGATGTGCCCCTGCATCTGGTTCGCCAGGGATTCGACCTGGTGCCGGGGCTCGTCTCGATGGTCACGGCGCTCGGTCTCGCGAAGCGCGGAGACGATTCGATGATCGTGGTCGCGTGCGAGCTCGTGCTGGAGGCGCTCGTGGCGCGTCGCAAGATCTCGCGCAACGACGAAGGAAAGTACGGTCGCGCCGAGCGGGAGCAGCGTCGTCGTCCGAATCAGGACTTCTTCAACTCGTGAGTGGATGTCGAGTGCGAGTCAGGCTGGAAACGCAAAGCGGGGCCGGTTCCCAAAGGAACCGGCCCCACTTCGTATCAACAGTCTGTCAGATGATCTGGTGTCTCGGTCTCGCGGAGTCCGAGTACGAGGTTCAGACCGAGCGACGACGGCGAGCGGCGACGAGCAAGCCAACCAGACCCGTGGCGAACAGGGCGTAGGTGGAGGGCTCAGGAACGACGTTCGACGTGAAGACGATGGCGCCAGACCCAGAGAAACCAGCCGGATCGTCCGACGTGTTGGTGACATCGAAGCCGAACTGCACGAGGTTGCGATCAACCCAGGCATTTACGTTCTGCGTGCCCGAGGCGAGCGACACGGTGTTGCTGACGGCCGGGCCCGAGATGCGGGTAACCGACACGGCCGGGTTGAGATTGAGGCCGTAGCTGCCGCCGTTGTTGATGCCGTTGAAGGACGTCACGTTCATCACCGGTCCGACGGGCGCGCCATCGGCGAAGCTCGTGGTACCACGGCCCGGGCGGCTGACGGTCACGGCGATCGAGGACGAGCCCGTGTTGAAGAACTGATTGAACAGCGGAATGTCGAACGCGAACTGCACGTTCGTCGTTCCCTGACGCGCGTTACCGCTGAACGAGTAGCCCAGCTGGTAGATGTAGGCGTTGATGCCGGCGTCCCACGTCACCGTGGCCGTGCCGTTGATCGAGACGATCGAACCGTTAGCCGCCGCGCCCGAATTCAAGAACGAGCAGGAACGGCCGGCCGGCAGCTGCGTCGGAATGCCGCTGATGTCGCAAACCGGTCCGGAAACCACGCCGTTCGTTCCGTTCTGCGAGAGCGCATTGCCACCAATCGAGCCGGTGAGCGACTGCGCCTGCACAGCGGAAGCGAACGCGCCGACCAGCAGGCCGGCCTTTACCACATGACCCAACTTCATACTGAGATCCTCCGCGAGACTGTTTTGAGACATGGACTGGGCGATCCCCAGACAGCCGGGGTCACCTACTGACTACCGGAGCGCCAACGGCTTACATCTGCAGACGTACCTGGTTGACCGAAAAAAGCCGGCCATCCCGAACTCGTCCGTTTCCGCCATTGTGCCGCCCGCGGGTCAGATGGTCCTGGTCGGCGCAAATGGCCATTTGAGCCAGACATCCAAGCCCGTCGGAGGTACTGCTGAGCAAGTCTCAGGCCAGAACGCATGAGTATTCATCCGATGCACACCTCAGCCATAAGGACGAGCTGTGCCACGTCCAGCTCGAGCCCGCAGATGGGTGTCCAGCTCTCGAAATTGTGAGCTTTCGCACCCGATTTCTCACAGCGGGGCCTGACCAGCGCCGCTGAGGTCACAACTGGCTACGCCGAGTGCAACGATGCGCCGCCAGGCGAGCACACTGGCATGAAGGTGTTGCGCGGCAGAAACCCGTCGGATTCGCTACGGGTGTAGCGCCTCGGAAGCAACACGTGCTGCACGATCGCAACAACTTGTCCCGGTCCTGGGAACATGGGTGCGGGCGCGTTCATTGATCGGCACGCGAAAAACGACTGCTCCACGAATGAAAAATGACCTCGCTTCCTTAACGGATGTTAATGGATAATCGGCGCGCGATTGAAGCCGCTGGAGTTGAGCGCGATGGCGGGCGGCAGGTGGTCGCGTCCCACCAACTGAATGATCGTGCTTTGACGGGCGGGAATTTCCACCGCCGAGCAAAGTCCCTGCACCAGCGCCATCGCCCAGAGCATGGGAACGGTGACGAGGCCAAGCCACGTCACCCCCCAGAGCACGAGCGCCTGCACCAGAAAAATGGACGGCGTGATGCGCACCAATCGGAGACGATTGCTCCGATCCACGAAGGCACCGGCGTGCATGGAAAAGAGCACGATGGGAACGGCACCAACGGACGCGACAGCGCCAACCACCAGCGCACTGTTGGAGAGCTCGAGCGAGAGCCCGCCGAGCGCCATCGTCTGCATCCACGAACCGAGCAGCGACGGCGTCTGACCGATCCAGAACAGTCGGCAGTTGCGGTGAGTCCGGAGATCCCGGAACGGATTGAGGGATCGCGCGCCGACTGTCATGCGTACACAATGAAGATGGGTCGAACGTCACACAGGCAGCTCCTCCTCGCGATTGGTGAGGCAGCAGTTCTGCGGACGACATTTCTTGCGCCGGGCGCACGGCGCCCCGGAGAGTTGGCCATGCGGTTCCACACGTACACCAAGTTCAATCCCCAATTGGCCGACGCCGTCGACTTGCAGGGATTGCTGGACCAGCTTGCCGACTTCCTGCTCCAATCGGGGTTTGCCGGCGGTGAGCAGGGGTACTGGGGTGAGCCGCAGGAAGACGGCGACCGCTCCCTCGACGCGCTCAAGCAGGCGATCCTCAAGGCGCTGATCGACAGCGGTCAGCTGACACCCGAGATGCTGAAGGCGCTGCGCGGCGAGGGCGACGAATTCTCCGAGGAGAAGCTGGCGCAACTGCTCGACCAGCTGGTGCAGCGGATGATTTCCGACGGCTTGCTGACGGTCGACCAGGCCGCGCGCGTGCCGGGCGCGCACCAACCCGTCACGGGAAAGGGGTCGCTGGCCCAGGCGGCTGCGAACGACGTGCAGTTCAATCTGACCGACAAAGGCATCGACTTTCTCGGTTACCGCACCTTGCGTCATCTCCTCGGCTCGCTCGGCAAGTCGAGCATCGGCAGTCACGAGACGCCGCAGCTCTCGACCGGTGTGGAGTCGGACGCGTGGAGCAAGCCGTACGAATTTGGCGACGCGCTCAATCTCGATGTGCCGGGCACGCTCGCGAATGCGTTGGCGCGCAACGGCACGCTCGATGTGCCGATCGATCTCGACTACGGCGATCTGATGGTGCGCCAGTCGGAGTACCGCTCGAGTTGTGCGACGGTGCTGATGCTCGACACGTCGCACTCCATGATTCTCTACGGCGAGGATCGGTTCACGCCGGCCAAGAAAGTTGCGCTCGCACTCTGTCATCTCATTCGCACGCAGTTTCCGGGCGACACGATCCGCGTGGTGCTGTTTCATGATAGCGCCGAGGAGATTCCGATTGCGACGCTGGCCAAGGCGCAGGTGGGTCCGTACCACACCAACACGGCCGAAGGATTGAAGCTGGCGCGACGCATCCTCATGTCGCAGAAGAAGGACATGCGCCAGATCATCATGATCACCGATGGCAAGCCGAGCGCGCTGTCGATGCCCGATGGGCAGATCTACAAGAATTCGATGGGCCTCGATGGCTACGTGATTGCGGAGACGCTGCGTGAAGTCGCGGCGTGTCGAAAGAGCGGCATCATGATCAACACGTTCATGCTGGCGCGCGATCGGGCGCTGGTGGAGTTCGTGAAGCGCGTGAGTGAGATCAGTCGGGGCAAGGCGTACTTCACGAACACGATGTCATTGGGGCAGTTCGTGCTCATGGACTTCCTGCGCAAGAAGACGCGGAGTGTCAGCTGAGGAAGACAAAGGCGATCACATTTGCGGCGCGCGCGCAGACGGTAGTCGCCGCGATTGACGAGGCGGAGCTGCGCGCGTTCGGGCGACGACTGCGCGCATGGTATCGACGGAATGCGCGTGACCTGCCGTGGCGTCGTACGCGCGATCCGTATCACGTGCTGGTGTCGGAGTTGATGCTGCAGCAGACGCAGGTGTCGCGCGTGATCGACTACTACGCGCGATTCCTGACGCGATTTCCGACGGTGCATACGTTGGCCGAGGCACCGGTGGCACACGTGCTCGAGGCGTGGGAAGGGCTTGGCTACTACGCGCGGGCGCGCAACCTGCACAAGCTCGCCACCACGGTGTCGGCACGCGGCGACTCCAACGCCGTGATTCCTTCCGACCCGATCGAACTGCGCGCGTTGCCCGGGATCGGTGCCTACACCGCCGGTGCCGTGTCGAGTTTTGCGTACGAGCGTCGTGCGCCGCTGGTGGACACGAATGTCGCGCGGCTGCTGCTGCGCATGTTCGCGCCAAAGTTTGCGCCCAAGAGTGCACTCGGACAGCAGGTGGCGTGGGCCCTCGCCGAGGCGACGCTGCCGCGTAGCGGACGCAATGCGTGGACGCATAATCAGGCGCTCATCGAGCTCGGTGCACTGGTGTGTACCGCACGCATCGCGCACTGCTCGCGTTGCCCGCAGGCGCCGGATTGCGTCTACGCGGAGGAGCGTCGAAGTTCGGGCAACGACGAGTAGATTCGGCGGAGATTCGGCGGAGATTCGGTGGAGATTCGGCGGAGATTCGGCGAGCCGGTCTGCGCTTCCCGCCAATGTGCGATCGTGCCCCCTTGACGGAGTTGCGCCGTGCAGCTGTTGACGTATCACTCGATCTCAAACGACCCCGGACCAACAAGCATTCCGCTGCCGGTCTTTCGCGCGCAGATGGAAGCGCTGGTGGCGTCGGGGAGTCCGGTGATTCGACTGAGCGATGTTGCCCGATGGCTGCGCGGCGACGGCGCCGTTCCCGATCGCGCGGTGGCGATCACGTTCGACGATGGGTTCGCGGATTTTGCGAGTGCCGCGGTGCCCGTGCTCGATGATCTCGGCCTCACGGCGACGGTCTTTCTCCCCACCGGCAAGATGGGTGGACACGCGGATTGGCCGGGCGAGCAGACGTCGCCGCGTCCGTTGATGACGTGGGCGCAGGTGCGCCTGCTCGCGTCGAAGGGGATCGACTTTGGTGGGCACAGCGTGTCGCATCCCAAGCTGCCGTCGCTCTCGCCAACCGAGCTGGCGCGCGAGGTGACGGAATCGCACGAGGAGATCACGCGGCAGCTGGGTGTTGCGCCGGTGACCTTTGCTCCGCCGTACGGGGCGTCGAACCCGGCGGTGCTCGAGGAGATCCGGCGAACGTACCGGATCTCCTGTGGCACGCGGCTGGCGCGCGTGCAGCGGTCCGACGACCCCATCGACCTGCCGCGCATCGAGATGCACTATTTCCGCGATTCGTCGCGGTGGCGCGCGTATCTCGATGGACGCGCGGAAGGGTATTTCGCGTTGCGGCGGTTGCTGCGCGCGGTGCGCGAGCGCGCGGCGGGATAGTCGCGGACGACCGCTGAACGTTCGCGTTGTATCAGCAGTGGCCCACCGGCTAAACGCGCTGCATCCGGTCGGCATCACATAGCCAGGCTGCTCGAACACCTTGGCCTGTCCTTCTCCGGTGATGCCTCCGATGCCCAAGACCCTGTCGGTGCTGCGTGATGTGATGCTGTGCGCTGCATGCCTGACGATCGCGGCCGCCTCACCGAACGCCGTTCGCGCAGACGGAGGTGATGCGGACGAGCCGGCCGAGGCGGTGCGGCTCGCGTCGCCCATGAGCGTACCGCGTGCCGCGCACACGGCGACCACGCTGACGGACGGCCGAGTGCTGGTGGTGGGCGGCTTCACGAATGCCGCGAACGCCGCGCAGGGCGCCGAACTCTTCGACCCGCGTACGGAGCGGTTCTCGCCGGCGTCGTCCATGATCACGCTCCGTCACAGTCACACGGCAACGCTGCTGCCAAATGGAAGGGTGCTGATTGCCGGCGGATACGCCGCGGGGACGACGACGGTGGCTGCCACGGAGTTGTTCGACCCGGCGACGAACAGCTTCGTGCGCACGGGCACGATGCGCGCAGCGCGTGCCGGCCATGTCGCGGTGCTGTTGGCCACAGGGAAAGTGTTGCTGGCCGGTGGGATCGGTCCGGGATGGAGTTTTCTGTCGAGCGTGGAGTTGTACGATCCGGCCAGCGGCACCTTCGCCACGACCGGCGCGATGCGCGTCGCCCGCGAGAGTCATGTCGCCGTACAGTTACCCGACAGTCGGGTGCTGATCGTCGGCGGCCATCAGGGGAGACGCGCGAACATCACGCTCTACGCGTCAGCGGAGACGTATGACATCACCTCCGGCCGCTTCAGTCGCGTGGGCGATATGCGCGTCCGCCGACACAAACACGACGCGGTGCTGCTGGCGGATGGTCGCGTGATGGTGACGGGTGGCGCGGACGAGCGCGACAGCGATGGCGTCTACCGCAGTACGGAGTTGTTCGATCCCGCGTCCGATAGCTTCGTGGCCGGACCGTCGATGATCCTCGGCCGATACAAGCATCAGGGCAACACGGTGCTGTTGCAGGATGGCCGAGTGCTGTTGGCCGGTGGTGCCCCGCAGGCGGAGATCTTCGACCCACGCACACGGCGCTTTGATGTCGTGAGCGGAGCACCGCGCATGGCCGGTCAGTTCTCGGCCGCGGCACGACTCGGCGGCGGACGCGTCCTGATCACCGGCGGATATGGCAACGGCGGTGGACCGCGCGAATCGGCGTGGCTGTTTCGTGACTAGACGCGCGCGTTATGCGCGGTCTGTGCTTCCTCGACGACGCGCATGAACTGCGGCAGCACGGCCGACTCCGACCAATACTCATTGAACGCGCGAACTGCGGCGTCCCCCAGCCTCGCGCGGCGATCCGGCTGATCGAGATACTGCTGCAGCACCGTGGCGAGCGCCTCGGGCGTGTCGAAGAGATCACCGGCGCCGGCGCGATCGAGCAGCTCGGGAAACGGGCCGATGCGCCGTGCGATGACCGGGGTGCCCTGTCGGAACGCTTCAATGATGATGATGCCGAACGTTTCGTAGCAGACGGATGGCACGACGAGTGCTTCCGCGTGGCGATAGTAGCGCGAGAGATCGGCCGGAGTGACGCGACCGAGAAACGTGACGCGCGGATTGTCACCGGCGATCGCACGCAGGGTCTTGGTGTATTCGCCGTCGCCGGCGATGAGGAGATCCGCGCCCTCGAGTCGCTCGAAGAGCGGGATGACGTCGTCGAGTCCCTTGATCTTCTCCAGCCGCCCCACAAACAGGAAATACGGACGATCGTGCGGTGATGCGTCGGCGGCCGGCAACGGCGCCTCGTCGGTGTCTGGCAGGAAGTACGGCACCACCGACATCTCGCGCGGAAAGCCGAATTCCTTGTGCTTGGCGCGACTGAACTCGCTCATCGCGACAAAGCGGTCGACGTGATGCAGTTCGCGTTCGAGATAGCCGGTGTAGCGCCACAGTTGCGGCGGTCGCTTGTAGCTCAACACGCACGTGAGGCATTCGCGACCGGTGCACAGTTCGCGCCCGTGGCGCCAGAGCACATGCGATGGACAGACGAGCCAATGCTCATGCGCCATGAAGACGGTGGCGCCGCGTCCGTACTGGAGGATGCCCGGACCGCCCACGAGTGAGATGTTGTTGAACACCGTCACATCGAAATTGCCTGCGTCGAGGACCTGGCGGATACGCGCGCCGTGAATGACCGGCGTTCCCGTTTGCTGCGTGAGCAGGTTCGAGAGCATGCCGAGTTCGCTGCGCAGCGTGACGATCTCCACGCCGTCGTTGGCAGCGGTGGCCGCGGGTTCCTTGCCGGCGAGCGACACGTAAGCATCGCCATCATGGATCACGGTGACGTGATGTCCGCGGCGCACCAGCGCTTGAGAGAGGCGCAGGATTCCCATGCCATCGCCGCCGAAATTGAACGGCGGGTAGAACGTGGTGATCATGGCGAATCGCATGGACCCTGCTTCAGCGGACGACGGGGCCGCCCGTGCGATCGTCGCGCACGAAGCGGTCTTCATACGGCATTTTTACCGCACGCAACGATTTGGCATCGAGCGTCGCGTCTTTCGGCATCAACGCATTGGCATGCAGAAGATACGCGGTGACCGCGTAGACCTCATCATCGCGCAGCGTGCGCGGGAGATCGTGCGGCATGGAGCGCTTGATGTAGTCGAAGAGTGTGTAGGCGTGAGGCCAGTAGTTGCCAATCGTCTTCACAAGCGTGGGGTCGTTGGCAAACCGAAAGCCTTCGCCGGCACTGTCGCGACCGACGAGTCGCGGATACGCGGGTGGGCCGGCCATTCCTTCGCCGCCAACACCGTGACAGCGAAGACAACCGCGTGCGTAGACGGCTTCACCCTGCGCGACGGTTCCGCTGCCCGCCGGCAGCGCGTCGCCGCCGGGCCCTGCATCAACGTTCCACTGCGCGAGACGTGCGTCGTCAGCCGGCATGCCGATACCGAACCGCAGACCGGCGGCGGGCGCTCCGGCGGCGCTTGCGCGGAGGTTGCTGGCGCCGAGCACGCTGTCCTCGCGTACGGAACAGGCGGACAGCCCGGCGAGCGCCCCGAGCGTGATGACGACGCAACGAGCAACTCGCTCGACGACGTAGCGCCGCATCAGCGGAGACGCATCAGGTAAGGCCATGAAAGAAGACGCGACCGTCGGCCTGCACTCTCCATCCCACGATATGATTGAAGTGAAAATCGGTGCCGAGTCCGCGCACGGCGAGCAGGGCGCTGCGCGTGGGTTGGATGTAGCCCGTACTGTCCGTCGCGCGACTGAGGAGAGTCGCCTCGCCGCCCGTCCAGTTCCACATGTACTGAAAGCGTACCTGCGCTTTGGCGATCGGTGTGGTCAGGAAATCCGCGTCGTACCATGTGGCACCGTTGTCGGTGCTGACTTCCACCCGGGTGATGGGACCGCGACCGGACCACGCCAGTCCCGTAATCGGGCGCCATCCCTGCACGGCGAGCACGTCGGGGTGCGACGGCGAGGTGACGATCGACTTCGCATCCTGGTCGAAGCTGAACTGTCGCGCGGTGCCGTTTTGAAGCGGGTCGGTGTATTTGGACGTTTCCCATCGCGTCATCCACGGCGCCGTGCCGAACTCGAGGCGCCGTAGCCATTTCACGTTGGCGTTCCCTTCCCATCCCGGGAGCAGAAGGCGCATTGGATAGCCCTGCGCGGGACGCAGTGGTTCGCCGTTCTGCGCCCACACCACCAACGCATCGTCGCGCAGCTTGTCCACCGGAATCGAACGCGCCATGAGACAGGAGTCCGCGCCCTCGGCGAGACACCAGGTCGCGCTGCTGGCGACACCGGCTTCGTCCAGGAGATAGCGCAGTGGCACGCCGGTCCATTCGGTGTTGCTGGAGAGCCCCGCGACCCGTTGCGCGGTCATCTCCGGCATCGGCGCACGATACGAGGCGCGCCCGTTCCCCGAACACTCGATGAAGTAGGTGCGCGTGACCTGCGGAAAGCGCTGCAGGTCGTCGAGCGAAAAGGAGAGCGGACGATCCGTGAGGCCGTGCACGAGCAGTGCATGCTTGGCCGGATCGATGAAGGGGACGCCCGAGTGGTGCCGTTCGAAGTGCAGATCCGAGGGCGTCACGGTCCCGTTCAGTCGCTGCAGCGGGGTGAGCGAACTGCCCGCGGTCTCACCGGTGGGCGAGCGGGCCGACAGCTCGAAGGGGGATCGTTCGCCGGCACTACTGGTGGGCGCGCCCAACACCGACGTCGGATCGTTCGGCGCGACCGGCGGCGGAGGCGGCACCGCCGCCGGCTGCTGCGACAACGCACTCGATGCATCGGGTACGGCGAGGCCGGCGAGCAGGGCGCCACCGACGGCACCCGCGTTGACCAGCATGGTGCGACGGGAAATCACCGATCAGTCCATTGTCGCGCGCGGCAACACGGATGCCGGTTTGGGGACCAGCGTGCGTTTCGGATCGCGGCGCGGAATGAGGCGAGTGGGCGGCCGATGCGGCTCGTGGCCGGACGACGTCCCGTACGGCACATCGACGGGTGCGCCACCGGTGGGCCAGTCCTGTTCCTTGCCCGGCGAATCCGGGCGCGGTTGCGCATTGATGTATGCGGCCACGTCGAACGATTCCTGCGGCGTGAGCGAACGCGGCTTGGTGAGCGGCATGTTGTGGTAGATGAAGCTGGCCGCCCGCTCTTCACGCGACATCGAGGCGCCGATGGAATACGATCTGGCGCCCCAGAGTGCCGGGAAGGCGGCGTTGCCTTCGCCGTTGGCCTGATGACAGACGACGCAATCGCGCGTGAAGACCGCCGCGCCACGCGTGGTGTCGCCCACCAGCTTCTCCGTCATCGGCGGCAGTCCGTCGGCGCCGGCGAGCTTCGTGCCTACCGGGACTCCCCTCGAAATGAAGGCGAGATACGCGATGATGTCCTGCATTTCACGACTGTCCGACGGCAGCGCGCGTCCGGCCAGCGAACGCGTGAAGCAGTAGTTGACACGGTCGGTGAGCGGGATGACGGCGCCGGTGCGCGGCAGATACTTGGGGAAGCGCGCGTGCGAGCCGGTCAGTGGCGCCGCGTCGGGAAGCAAGCCATCCATGCGATGACAGCTCGTGCAACGCAGGTTGGAGGTGGCGAACTCCGGGAGCGATTCGGGCGTGAATCGCAGCAGATACAGTCCGCGCTTGACCGACTGACCGAGCGGATCGTTCGGAATGTCGGCTTCGGTGGGCGCCTTCCAGGACGCCTCGACGAACGACGATTGGGTGGCAGCCTCGGGCGGCACGGGCTTTGCCGAGTCAGTTGCGGCGTCTTGACAGCCAGCGAGCGTCAGCGTCACGAGCGCAACGCCGAGCGCCCAGGAACGCGTGTGATACTTCGCCGAAATCATCGTCAGGTGTGTCGTCATGGGCTTCGGATTTTCGACGATGCCGACTGGCGACAGGCGAGAAAGGCCGAGGTTTGGCGGCATGCCAAGGTAGGGATCACGGGCAATCATAGGACGCTGCTCGAGCGGACGCCAGCGCGCCGCGCTGGTATTGCGCGACGCGTGGTATGGACGCGACATTAGGCCTTTGGTATCGCCGTCGCGTCGTGCTCGTTTCAGGAATACCGCACGAGATGGTAGCCTTTCCGTCCGTAAACCGATGCGCGTTTGCACGCCTTACGTGAGGTGCCTTTGCTCAAGAGACCCTCGGTGATCGCCAGCGCAGTGCTCGCGCAATCACGTGGGACCTCGCACGTCACGGTCGCGTGACGCCAGCCGAAGCAGCGCCTCCGCGTCGCCCGTTCTGGGGGCTGCGGCTGTTGGACCTGCTCGTGCTCGCGTTCGGAGTCGTGGCCACCGCCTATCTGGCGTGGCGTCGGCCGTCTGCCGAGGCGATGGAGTTGGTGGATGGACGCCTGCAGCAGATCGCGGTGCTCGGCGGCATCTTCGTGCTCTGCCTGCTGTTGCTTGCGTTTGCGCAACGTCGTGGATGGATACGCGGCGCCAGTCGAACGATCGCCTACCTGATGATCGGGTTGTTGCTGTTGATGCTGCCAGCGCGGCTGCGAAAGGCGAGGGTGATCGACAACTTCCCGGTCATCCCGCTCTCTTCGAAGGCCTTCCGTCACGCGCATATGCGACCGCGAGAGCGCGCGCGATGGGGGGCGCTGGTGGCCGCGCATCGTCTGGCGACGACAATCCCGGTCGATTCGACGATGCGGTTGCGTCCGGAGACGGCCACGATTCCGCCGATCACCATTCCGTGGTCGTGGTCATTCCCCGACGATATCGAGCTGGCGGTGGAGCGTGGAGCGGGCGACACGACGTGGATCTGGTCGCGCGACGGGACCGGAGCGACCGATTGCAGCTCCATCCCGGCGCGACACAGGGCACCGCTGTGCGACAGCACGCGGAGCGCATCGCCGGAACTCGCGTATGCGCGACCGGCACGCGTGCAGTTCCGTACTCCGGACGACCCGCGCGATGTGGTCGGTGCGCCGTGGACGCAGTATCGCGCCGATGCCGCCAAGCATGGTGCCAGTGCCATCCCCGCCTCGATCGCCGCCGCGCCCACTGCAACCTGGCGTTGGGTAAGCGGCGAACCTGTTCGTGCCTCAGCGAGTGTGGTTGGCGATCTGGTGCTCATCGGCAGTCACGGCTCCGGTGACATCAATGCCGTCGACCTGTTCACGGGGAGGCCGCGCTGGCGATCACGCGTGCCCAACTGGATCCATCAGGACATCGTCAGCGATGGGCGAGTCGCGGTGGTGGGCTTCGGCGACAACTACTCGTCGTTTCAGGGGCGCGCACCGTCGGGAGTGAGCGCGTTCTCGCTCTCGACCGGGCGTCATTTGTGGACGCGGTTCGACGAGTCGTCGGTGATGACGTCGCCGCTCATCTATGGCGCAACGATCGTCTATGCCACACACACCGGCGCGGTCAACCAGCGTTCGCTCGCCACCGGTGACCTGATGGCGTCCGAGCAGCTGCCAAACGGCGGCGCGACGATGGGCCCGCCGGCGCTCATCGGGGATACCGCGATCTTCACGATCGACATGCGACGCGTGTGTGCGATGCAACTGCGCACGTTCTCGCTGCGCTGGTGCCGAGAGTTGCCGGGCGAGCGACTTACCGGGCACTCCGCAGCGGCCGTGGGCAACGGTCTGGTGATCACCAGCGGCCCGGTGGGACTGCGCCGTGTGACACTGCAGGAAGCTCGGCGCATGCCGGTGGGCGCGCTGGTCGCGCTGCTCTGGTCGAACATTCGCATGCCACCGCGTCTGGTTGGGCAGCAGATGACGGCGCTGGATCTTCACACCGGTGCGATTCGCTGGCGCAGCCGCATCTTTCCGGCAACGCGCGATGTACCGGGACACACCTCCGGCACGGCCACGCTCACCGACTCATTGGGGGTCATCGTCCTGCCGTATGCGGATACGCTGGCGAGCTTCCGTGTGCGTGATGGTACGGTGCTCTGGACGGCGGGCGCGCATGGCGCCCGTGGCTCGCCGCTTATTGTCGACGATCATGTCGTCGTCGCGGGGCGCGATGGCGTTGTTGAGTTACGGGAACTATTCCGTGGCAGTCTGAAATGCGAGATGGAACGAACGGTGGGCTACGATCGCGCCGGTCCCGCGCTCGCGGGCGACCGTCTCATCTTCGCGGACCTCAATGGCATGCTCGAGGTGGTCTCTCTTTCTCACCTTCTGGCGTGTGACAGGGTGCAACTGCGCAGCGAATCCTCCGCGACGACGGTGGATACGGGCCATATCAATCATTAGTCGATTGTAACGGTCAGGAACATTCGACGCACCAGGCCGTCCGCCGTGTGCGGGCTTGTCGTCTGCGAGGTATGTCTGGTATGCTGGGTTGGGCCGACACGGGTCGAGACGGATTGACACCAAACGCGAGGTCAGGATGCAGGAACGACGCAGGATGTTTCGCTGGATGCTCGGAGGTTCGGCGGGGCTCGCGCTCGGGCTGCCGCTGTTGCGCGCCGACGCCATGACCGAAAGCGCGGACGAGGCCTGGTTGACCGCGTTGGCGACGAAGAAGCAGAAGGCGTTTCTCGACGTCCCCACCTACTTCGTTGACGGTTCACCCTTCCGTCGCTCCAACGCGCTGTTGGCCGCGTTCACCGGCGCATACGCCATGCCGGCGAAGGATATCGGCATCGCGGTGGGCTTTCATGGGCCGGCGCTGGCCTATACCATGACGGCCGACGCGTGGAAGGAGTACGACCTGCTCGAGCGCGTGGCGAAGAGCCTGCGCGCCGAGGATGCAGCGGCGCTGCGCGCGATGGGCGCGGGTGCGCCGGCCCTCGGGGTGGAGGGCCTGAAGGACATGGTCGGCAAGGGGATGCACGTGCTGGCCTGCCGCAACACCATGATGCGATGGGCCCGTGACCTCGCGACGAAGCGGCAGCAGGAGCCGGAGGCCGTGATGAAGGCACTCGAGGCGTCGGTGCAGCCGACGGTGATCGCGGTGCCGGCGATGATCGCCGCCGCCGTGCTCGCGCAGTCGCGCGGGATCTCGTACGTCGCGATCTCGTGACGGCAGCAGTCGCAGTGCCCCCGCGTCGCCCGTTCTGGGGGCTGCGGCTGCTGGACCTGCTGGTGCTGGTCGCAGGACTGTTGGCCACCGGATACATGGCGTGGCGTCGGCCGTTTCCAGGCGCCAATGAACTGGTGGAAGGGCGTGCGCAGCAGACGCTTGTCTACGTCGGCGTCTTTCTCGTCGCCCTGTGCCTGCTCCGCTTTGCGCAGCGCCGCGGCTGGATTCGCGGTGCCAGTCGCGCGCTCGCGTACCTGATGATCGGACTGGTGCTGTTCATGGTGCCGCCGCGTGTGCGACAGGCGCGCGTGCTGAACAACTTTCCGGCGAAGCCACTCACGTCGCTGGCCTTCCGGCATGGACAACTGCGTCCGCGTGAACGCGCGCGATGGGGAGCGCTGGTGGCCGCGCATCGTCTCGCCACCAGCGTGCCGGTCGATTCAACGATGACGCTGCGCCCCACGACCGCGTCGATCCCCGCGATCACGATTCCGTGGGCGTGGTCGTTTCCGGAGGATGTGGAGTTGGCCGTCGAGCGTGGTGCGGCCGACACGACCTGGATCTGGTCGCGTGAAGGCACCGGCGCCACCGATTGCTCGTCGATCCCGTCGCGTCGCCAGGCGCCGCTCTGCGACAGCACACGCGCGACGTCGCCGGAGCTGGCGTACAGCCGACCGACGCGCGTGCAGATCGACGTCCCGGAGGATGCCCGCACACTGGTGGGCGCGCCATGGGTGCAATATCGCGCCGATGCTGCCAAGGGCGGCGCCACGTCGGACGGTGCGACGCGCCCGTCTGTTGTCATCGCCCCCTGGCGATGGCAGAGCGGTGGCGAATTTCGCGCCTCGGCCAGTGTGGTCGGCAATCTCGCGCTCATCGGCAGCCACGGGTCGGGAGACATCAGCGCAGTGGACGTGTCGACGGGCAAGCCGCGTTGGCGATCGCGTGTCGCCAACTGGATTCATCAGGACATCGTCAGCGACGGCCGCATCGGCGTGGTCGGATTCGGCGACAACTACTCGTCGTTCTGGGGACGTGCGCCGTCGGGCGTCAGCGCGTTCTCACTCGAGACCGGGCGCCATTTGTGGACGCAGTTCGATGAGTCGTCGGTGATGACATCGCCGCTCATCTACGGCGAAACGATCGTGTACGTCACACACGCCGGCACGGTGCGGCAGCGTTCGCTGGCCACCGGCGATCTCATTTCGTCGGAGCAGCTGCCGAACGGTGGCGCAACGATGGCACCGCCGGCAATGATCGGGGACACGGCGGTCTTCGCGAGCGATATCCGTCGCGTCTGCGCGATGCAACTGCGCACCTTCGCACTGCGCTGGTGCCGCGAGCTGCCCGGTGAGCGCCTCACGGGACACTCCGCAGCGGCGGTTGGCAGCGGTCTGGTCGTCACCAGCAGTCCGGTGGGTCTGCGCCGCGTATCGCTGCAGGAGGCGCGACGCATGTCGTTGCGCACACTGGTCGCGTTGCTCTGGTCCAATCTGAAAATCCCGCCGCTGATGGTGGGACAGCAGATGACGGCACTCGATCTGCACACGGGGGAGATTCGCTGGCGCAGCCGCATCTTTCCGATGACCCGGATGGTGTCAGGGCACACCTCTGGTACGGCGACGCTGACCGACTCCCTGGGCATAATCATTCTGCCGTTCGCGGACACGCTGGCGACGTTCCGGCTGCGCGACGGCAAGATGTTGTGGACCGCGGGTGCACACTCGGCGCGTGGTCCGGCGCTCATCATCGACCAGCGCGTGATCGTATCCGGGCGCGACGGCGTCGTGGAGGTTCGCGACGTGAGTACCGGCGCGGTGACATGCACGATGCAACGGACGGTGGGCTACGATCGCGCAGGTCCGGTGCGCGTCGGTGATCTCCTCATCTTTGCCGATCTGAATGGCCTGCTCGAGGCGGTCCCCGCGTCCGCCCTCCTGACATGCGACCGCACGCGACTACGCAACGAAGCCACGGCAACCGCGAAAGACACGACGCACTCCGGTCATTAGGCGCAGACGGCCCTCGCCTTTGGCCGCGCTGTCTGCGCAGTCGACCGCGAACGAAACGAGCGGCAACCTTTCAAACTCCGATC
>ENA-ORBV01009247-ORBV01009247.1-microbial-mat-metagenome-genome-assembly--contig:-NODE-9247-length-16247-cov-4.860421_pt1 | contig 16247 bp, 9 predicted proteins | sample MGYA00237777_ERZ505514 | MGnify/ENA primary metagenome ERZ505514 (study PRJEB26160, sample SAMN06269048) | microbial mat metagenome | isolation source: Oligotrophic lake microbial mat | place... | reverse complement strand
CAATAATCATAGAGTGGCAGCCATCCGCGAAGAAGAAAGCAATGTATTAATATTACCTCACAGCTCGTCGCATGTCTCGCCGTGGCAAGATGACATTGAACATCCCGTATCAGAAGTCGGATTGAAAATGCCACGTCGTGTGACTTCGGATGATCATAATCAACACCCCCACAACAAGGAACATCCAGGAGTAGTATCGGAAACCGGATTGAAAATGCCACGTCGCGTGACATCAGATGATCACTCGGACGCGGAATCAGAAACACACGAGCAGCCGCCGATGCCTTTGAATGCCACAACAACGTCCAATAGATGTCGCAGTATGAACGATATTGGTGCTTTGGCACCAGCCGTGGACGCAGGACCCGATCACGGCAACGATCTGGCGGACAACAACCAACTGACGGCAGCAGACAACAACAACAACAACAAACCGACGGAATATGCCTGGCAAATGCGAAGTCGTTTTCGTCGCTCCATTTCATCCTCCGACATTGAAAAATATCAACGACATCTCAATGATCCTTTCGTGGAAGATGGGTCGGAACTAACCTTCAACAATTCATTCAACGTGGGAGAAGATGGCGACTTTCTAACTTGTTGCGTTGCGGAAAAGCGCAAGGCTGACGATGAAAAGGTCGCAAATTCGTCGTTGGCCACAGTTGAGTCAGCTGATGGTGCTTCAGAATTATTTCATTCAGCAGAAGCTGCCATGACCATTGCAGAAGATGAAGCAGCAGCCATTGCAGCCGCAGAAGCCTTTGCTGACAATATTGATAATGTGCAACAACAACACCCGTTGGGTCGCCCCCCTCCGTGTCCACGCATCAGTGGCACAGACATGGACAGCAGCCAGAACCATGATACCATGCCGAAAAAGCCACGGAGATCACGACGTCACCGTAGATCATCCTCGGATGTACCCGAATTGCACATGGAAAATGTCACTAATTCGGACGACGTTGCTCCGCGGAAACCTTCCCGTACTAGCTCTCGTGCGATATCTCCACCTGCTGCTGCTGCTGCTGCTGCTGCTGCCAAGCTGCCGCCACCCATTAGGCCCATGGTGCGATTTGCCGAAAACCGAACGACCAGTGTAGAAATTCCCAAAGTGACGGAAGAGATGAAACCGAAATTGTTTTACACCAAGCGAGATGTGAAACGGTTTCGAATGAATGAACATCGACGACAAGAGGAACAAATTCGGGCGTACATGGAATATTTGAATAAAAAACACAACGCTCTGGACAATTCGACCTCCATCTATGATTGATTGATGATACGATGATGAATTGCGGCGCCCCTGCTAATGCATAAAGCTAGCTAGTAGCGAGTGTGTGATCCTCATAAATGAAAATTAAAAACATGTTGTTGAGATGGCTGATCGCCGTAAGTTGGTTCTCAAAAGGGGCGAGTGCTTAGTCCCGTAGATGACCATGCTCTGAATTTGACAACCGTTAGCTAGGATAGTCAGGAAACCAATTTGATACGCTAGCTAGCTACCTTGATGAAAATCACGAGGATTCTCCATGTCCATCCGTCCAATTATGGATTAGCAAAACACGCACACACTAACACACTAGAAAGAGCCTTCCCTGTTCATCTGTGCCAACATTGCCTCACTACACAAGCTCTTCAACTCCTTTTTGCAAATTTGCGACAAATGCTGTAGTCTACTGTACTGAGTTTTCCCACAATAATCCCTTTGTTCATTCTGGAAGCCACTCTTATCAAAGAGGTGACTAGCTGGCTTGTAGATGTCAGTAGTGATGGTAGCCACATGATGCAGTGAATAGACCGGCACCTTCATGGGGTCACAAATCCATGAGTTTGCTTGGAGCACATACAGTAGTCCATTTCAATTGGGACCTGGATGATTTTTTTGGGGAATGGCCCTGTTTGTTGCGCATTGCCCAAGGAAATCCCAGGCTGCCAAATAGCTCAAAATCTAAAAAAGGGTCAGTGACTTCTCCTATTTTCAGTTTGCAGCAGTTTACTCACATGATTTCACATAAAAAAATATTCCGTATTTAGGGGAAATTAGAGCCCCCCTCCTGTCAACATTTGACCTGTTTAGGCAAGAATGGCCCAGGGGTTTCCAGTCCTCTTAAGGTAGTCATAGCATGTCACCACACATGTTCCTGAAAAATTACTTAGCATTTTATCCTACATGTAAGAAAATAATGGCATAAGTGTCAACTTTCATTAAACTTATAGTAGCTGGTACCCCAACTGACAACAGTTGACCCCTACAGGTAAGATAGGGACATGGCAGCTTGACAAGGGGGGCAACTGTCACCACAGAAGTGTCTTTTACCAACATGGCACACTGCTGCCAATTTTCCCTCTGAGGTCATTTCCTCTTTGTGAACAGTTGCATTCCCCATGTAAAACATCGAAGGTCTGTTCAGTTTTCTTCTGAATATCTTTACCTGGGCCTAGTCAAATAACTTACTAGATTATCAGTTGCTGTTGCTATTTACAGATGCCCTTGTAAATTGATTCATGAACAATTATCAGTTTCATACAAAACATTGAGTTTCAAAACAACTCAATCACTACAATCTGAAAAAAAATCCAAGTAGGACTCCTCAACTTGCCCCAACTGATCACAGGGTGTCCAAGGTGGTCAAAGAGCCCAAAAGTAGGCCCTCTATTCAAGTTGTCACAGTTTTCAGATTTTGTTCCCTTTGCTTATTTTGCCCTGCATACATTCAGTCCTCCTTGGTTTTTTGCATAAAAAAGAATGAAAAGAAACAAATATCAAGTCTGCACAGAAACACACCACACTTTAGACAAAGGCCACTTTGATGGACTTCCAAACTGCAGAGAACTACACCATCAAAACAATTAAAAAAAAAACTGTGTCACTAGCTCAAGATGCTACAGTGTCTCTCAGCTTGGACAAAAAAGTTGCTGAGTGCCGATGCTAAACTTCAACACTTGAAAGAACAAAACAAAACATGTTTTTTTTTACATGGCTACTCTGAAGATGGCCTTCCTAGAGCTTTTCCTAGCATGGTATATTCAACAATCTTCACTACTGCAGCTACAGAATTTCCAATGCACCTACCTCACTAGAGCTGCGGTGCTACAGTGCAGTTGAGTGCTGTGAACATAGTGTAAAATAACAGTGACATGAAATGTTGCCGTGGGACATGGCACAAGTCCTACAGGACAATGTTACTGCTAGTAGAAGCATCTCACTAAGTTGGAACCCACTGGTACTGGAATTTACTGAATTTACTGGTACTACAAGCAGCTAGCTAGCCACTAGTAGCACTCGAATCAACATTCGACAAATCGGAACAGACGATGATGGTTTGACGAAAACTCTGCCAACAGTGAGCAGTTGTTAGCCCGTCATGGTCAACTAATTTTATGCGATAAAAGAGACAATTTAAAATATGAGTCGTCATTTTGTTGCAGTGGTGTTAACATTGAATTTAGAATGTTTTTGTCGCCTTCAAATTCTTTGAGATATTCCGAAAATCATGCCAAAGCTAGCAGTTGTTGTGTTGCAGATGAATGTTTGCCAATGATGGACGTCTCCGGTTGCTTGATGGAGCCCCACCAAAAAGCGTGGGCGATTTCAGCATCTCTGTTGTAGAATTCAAGCCAAAAATGTTGATTCGTCAAGCCCTAGGCGTGCAGTCGAGGCTTCAAAGTTTGGTTTGGCTTTGGTTAGGGCAGATCTCTCCCTCCAACACCTTCGCGTTACCATGGCTCGCATGTTGCCTCTTGTCTTGTAGCACCCATTGATCCATCTGTTAGCACCATTGAACCGATGGTCTCCAAGCACCATTGCCGACAATTTTGACTCCAAAGATAGATTATGAGAATTTTGATGCGATCGATAGCTGATCAATTCGGAGTTTACCACGATCCCCTTGTCTTTACCATGATGCAGATAATTGAATTTTGTTTAAGTAGGTCTTAACTCATCTAAATGATTTTTATTCTCACTTAACAAGGTAACATTGACATTCTTCATTTTAAACAAAGGGTATCATTTTAGGGTGAAGAAATGAGTACCCAGCATGTTACCTCAAAATCCCATTTACCATCTGTAACTGTTCAACTACCAGCATGCAAATTTTCTACTCATCTACACACTGCTTTGATCATGCAAAAAGTAACCGGTGTTGGTGGCAAAGATAAACATGTCAGTTTAATTAACTACTAGCTAGCTAGCTAGCTATTAGCTAGATAGTGGTCATTCATGTGTTTACTGCACCATGTTACCAAAGGTCACATTTTGGCTTCGATGTACTATTACCAGTAGTTAAGTACTAGTTTAAGGCGAGTAGAGTACTTTACACGTACAAATGTACCAGGAGCCTACGTGCCAGAATGGATCAGTACCAGCTTGCGATTTTAGGCTGTAAAAACCTTAATGGTTTGATGGATTCTAGCTAAGAGGTTTAACTCAGTAGGCGATTCTAGCTAAGACGTTTAACTCAACAAGCGATGTTCTTGTTGGGGTTAGCAACAACACGATCAAAATTAGCCGACGATGGCGTCTTTTGCCGTCGTTTTCGACACTAAAATCAAAGATTCCAACACATCAAACACACGGAAACGTGGTCAAGGACCCGCCGTTGGGTTTGTCATGTCGAAATTGGCTATTGATTGGAGCAGATGCTGTCTCGATTGGTCATCAAGGTGCCTCATGCTGTTTGCCACACCACGAGCCATTTGTTTTGCGGCCACACCAAGTGCTGTGTCTTGCAAGGGAACGTCTACCTCGTTGAGGTTCTGCAAGAGAGCTTCTTCTTCATCGGACCACTGAGGGATTGGTTCTGGATGTTACTTCGTGAGATATAGAGCAACAAGGTCATGCTTCTTTTTCTTTTCTTTTTCTATCTTCAGGCCTTTCCATCTGAGGAGCACCAAGACATCTTTGACATTGTACGTTGTTGAATTTTGCAGCGTGAGTTCACCTTTGGTTGACAAAATCCCCTGCGCTTGTTCTTCGACAACAATGACAGCAAGGCGCTTCTTTTTGGTCTCCGTTGCCTTTGCTGCCTCTTCCAGTTGGGTTTCCAAAGCTTTGGCTTTGAAAAATTCATTTGAATTCAAATGCGTACCACCTGTCGCATGAAAGAGTTGACCAGCACACTTGCATTTGCGAATGGCCTCGATTCTTTCTTTCGAATGTCTTATGGTCAAGGCGGCTGCAGTTTTTTGCACACGAGGGGCGTCCCTTTGGAGAGCAAGGCCACAATAGCCTCTGGCTGTAAGAAAGGCACATTGAGAATGATTGGCCTCTTCAATTCTCTTTAACTTGACTTGCTGTTCATCCTCCACATTTGCTTCGCCTTGTTGGGACAATTCACGGCGCACCCCGGGAAGATACAAGGCACTTCTTGTCAACGGGATGGCCCCACATTTCCTCCATGCCGATAGATTGTTCTTCTCCGAGAAGGCTTGTTCAAACGAGTTCGACAATCGGAGGCCAGTAATTGGATCCATGCCACCAAAAACGAGAAGCGCGATGTCACTGATAACAAGAACCTTACGAAAGGCCTGACGGGCATGGGACAATCTTCTAATTTTTGTTCGGTATGATGACTTGAAGGGGCCATAATTTTGATCGGTCTCTTGTGTTACAGAAGTAGCATTGGGAACCCCTGGCACGACATAGATGCCTTGCAATCGGAGGTTGGCAAGCATCTGAATGTTCATTCGTCCTGGACCACTATCCAACTTCAACAAGACACGCTTAAGGTCTTCATCGGCTGCATCTGGAAAGAGTGGTAGAATCGAGTTTCTTATGTATTTCTCCAGCTCCACAGCATTCATACCGGCTCTTTCATTCATTCCAAAAGTGCACGGCATGGCTGTCTTTTCTGGTAGGCCGAACTTGACAAACACATCGGCACAGTTCTCAAACCAATTAACGTTCATTCTTTGGCCGACATCCGTCTGTGCCAATGACTTCAACTGAAAGTGAGGAGGGACGGGTTCTCCAGCAGCGCTTGAGCCACAGATAATGGTGGACGAGTAGCCACTTTTGTTAACGGCAGTACCACCGCCAGACATGTCAGGCACGGAGAACACCATGGGAGGCCTACCACCACGTTGGCCGGTCGTGTCATCAAGGGAACCATCTGTCTCGTCGACATTGATAATCCTTGACGTTTGCCCTGGAAAGAAGATCATCTCTCCTTCACCCAAAGATGGGCAGTCGTTAATCGTTCTTTCACGGCCAAAACCAAGATCAATCAACGTTTCTTTCCAAGTGTCATACCATAGCTTCAAGTTATCATAAGTAGTCCAGTTGCCTTTGTTCCATGACATTTGCCTTGCCACAATCGAACATGTCTGCCGTGTCGCGCTTGAGCTTTTTGGTCAAGTCGTCGCCAGTTTTGTTGTTACCCGCTTCATTCACACACTGATTAACAAGCAAGGACATGTGTTTCAAAGTAGACTGCTTTTTTGATTCAGCTTGTTCCAGTTGCAACTGAAATATGAAGCATAGGCAACTTTTAATGAATGATATATTGGCCCAGGAATTGATCCCGTTGGTCCTTTCTTCATTGGCGACAGACCAATCATTCCTTTGCGAACATATCTGCTAACAGTGACGGGTGAAAGATTGCTGCCATACAAGTGATTGACCTCAGCAACAATGGCATTAAGGGACTTTTTCCTCGGGTTGTTGTTGGCAAGAACATTGTTCTGCTCAACTCGACGCGTTGCTGCTTTCATGGCCATGGATTCAATTTTCTTTATCCTTGCCTTTGAAGCTTGTTCAGCATGAACATCTCTTGATGAACGACGACTCTTTTTCAATGGAGGGGCTTCAGAATCATTTTCGTTGCATTGAAGAAGTCTCCTTGGCATGAGCTGATTGCTTTCATCTTCAACAAAGGCATTGTCATCACCATCAGTGCTGGTCGTGCGCAATTCGAGTCGCTCCTCTGAAGTCAAGCTTGAGACGACAGATGCACCACCACTCTTCTTGCCGCCCGCTATTTCTCTTGGAATTATGCTTTCAACTGTGGTGTCTACAACAACCATGTTCTGGGCCTTCCTTCTTACTTGTTGGTACATGCGCATCACCTTTGTTTCGGCAACAGAAAACCCAGCCATTTTCATTGCTGCTGGAATCTTGATACCCCCTTTGGCTGCGGCAACAATGCCAGAGGCATTCAGAACCTTATTTTCATAGCTTTCACTGCCATCTGACATAGTTCGGGTAGCTTAATCAATAGTAGTGATCCACTCAATGACACAAACGTCTTAGGCCGACCGCGAATTTACAGAAGCGTTTGCCAAAACGAGAAAATCTTTGCGATTTGGGCCTCGTTGCAAGGCGATATTTCGAAAACTAGACTAGCTAAAATTTCATTTTAAAGACGATCATGGTTGAGCAACATCATAAAGAAGACATCTATATATTGTTAAAGGTATTGGTTTTGTCATTGTCAATTAGTTATTAGCTACATTAGCTATTGGAATGAAATAACGTCTGCAGTTGTAAAATTCCGACGGCTCATAACCCACCTTAAACTAGTACTACTAGTAGGAATAACGCTAGTATTTTACGATAATACGGTAATAGTACCCAACGATGGCGTCGCCATCCCTAGTAGTAGATGAGCAGAAGCATTTTCGTTTGATAGAGTTGAATGACAATCGTGTTGACGCTTCACCAACACCAACAGGCAATAGTGTCAACCGCAATGTGCTTATCTCGGTGCAAGTCAAACTATCCGTGCAGCTTCCCTCGCGCATCCTGTCAAGCGGCGCATCTTATCTGGATGAATTCAGAAGGTACATTGTGGCACTCGATGAAGTGGGAGTCAGCCGAAGAAGGAATGGCGGCAACGTTGGCAGTGCCGATAGCGACATACACGGTAGCCAGGAGCACCATCGAAAGAATTTCGCCTCATCGACCAAAGACTTGCTGGGAATGGAACAACCAGTGACGCTTCCATGGAAACTCTTTAATAGTTCTAACCCTGAGCTGTCCACATTTGGAGGAGAGGCGGCACTTTCCTTATGGCTGCCACTGCCGCTGGACGATCTCAACCCTTCAGCGCTCGCTTCATCATCTTCTTCCATGGCTCGGAGTTTTGTACTATCTCTGTGGGAAGGCAATCTTGTCGGAGAGAATGCACCAAGATTGCTCACACGACGATTTGCCAGCGTCCCATGGGTCGGAGCCTATTCCGCCGTTCGAAACAAGAATTGCAAATCAAAGTCTTGGCCACTTTGGGCCAGTCAACCACAACCGCAACATTGCCGCCAACAACCACCTGAACCGTATGTTGTTGTTGTCTTGGAGGGAACAACTTCCTTCGTCGCGCCAAACAATAGACATAGTCAGAATTGGCCTGGAGATTATTACGAAAACTTTGATTCTGCTTCAAAGACTGGTCGGGGCTGCTTGGCAAATTCAATGACATTGTTTTCCATTTTTGTCTGGAATCTAATTTTCAAGTGGAAGCTTTTCCGACAGAACAAATCATGTCGTTGTCGTGGCCAAAGCGCTTTCAAGAAGAATCCCAGAGCTTTAAGTGGCCTTGACAAAAGCACGGAGAAGGAAAGTCCTCCGTATTCCATTGCTAGCAATACGGCTGACCAAGGCCGCGACTATCGTTCGCTATCGAATGATCATGCCATGATGTTGCTTGAAGAAGGTACGGGCGGCCGTGGGGGCGACGAAGATGGTGCTCAAAGTAGAAAAGGAAGCGGTCGTGACGCCGAAGAAATCGAGATTGTGAGGCCACCCAATGTAGCTCGTTGCAGCCCATACGGAGACCTGGGCTTTCCATCGCGACCAGGAGGATGTCCCTCGTCCAACTCTAAGCGGGCGCAGGTAGGCGAGGGGGGAGATTATGCCGCTGTGATTGGAGGGGAACCGATAACCCCTCCCACAATTCCGGGGGTGAATAGTGCTGCAGGGCAAAAGGCTGCCAATGACTCTAGTTTTACGTATGCTTCGGTGGAGCCCGGAGAGGATGATGCTTCTGTGATGGCAAGACAATCTGCTTCGCCCAAACCGGTACCGGAAGCAGCAGTTGTGGACTTTGGCTCTTCCGGATTCCACTACGATACGCAGTTTGGGTCTCCGACTTCCTCACCGATGTTTCGGCTCCAGGACTCTGCAGGTGACGCCGAAGAAGTGAAATCTCCATCCACAAAAGAGAGCGAGGTCGACCTAGGCGACGCGATGTCGAAAAGCGAAAAGCGCCCCCTCGTCGTGACCACGGCAGCAGATAATGCCAAACATGGTCCAAAAGAGCCTAGGGAGGGATTAAACGAAGAGGGGCAACAACGGTCTCACAGTCATTTTGACTCGACTGGGAATTCAAACAAAGAGGGGGGGGCAAGCGAAGTCGTAGTTGACACAATCTCGCTCGAGGAGCCAGATAAGACAACGGCGGAACAACTAGGCGATAAGCAAAATCGTAAAAGTCCAGAAGACAAACAGCTGGGTGTTCAGGAAAATGACACGAAAGGTAGAGATCGTCTCTTGAAGTACATTGATTGTATACTGCATTCTTGTGCATCAATTTGTTTTTCATTGTGGTCTTGTCTGGCACGACAGATTCGGCAATTGCCCAAAAATCCAACGAAAGGGAAATGGGCTTTTCTACTACCGTGCAACCAGTTGCCGTCTCTGGTAATTGTGAAGAAGGCGACAACGACGAAGAATCGTATCCAGATGAGTTTGGGGTTCGCGCTATTGTGGCCATGCGAGGTCTCATCTTGGAGCCGTCAATGTTTGCCGCTGCTGGTAAGAAACGTTCATTCGATTCAATTGAAAAAGATGCTTCAGTCAGAGCAGATGCTCCCGCAAAACAACCTCCCGTCGATGAGGATCAAGGTCAGGCTTCTCCTTCGCACTCCTATGTATCTACGCTTCCACCATCTAGCGATGCATCACAGGATCGACCCGATCTAGGTCTGCACCGGTTCGGTCGAGGGAACACAAGCACCAACCATTTATCTGAAATCTGGAAAACAACAGAGGAAGATGAGGTTGTGTCCCTTGGAACAAACAAGGAGAGGAAAAGTTCAAATCTCGCCGAGCGGGCGACGCCAGGGGATTTTCTCTCTCTGGTGGATAGAAGCCATTCACAGAAAAGGTCAAATTCACTGCCTCAAAACGCGAAGTCTCCCAGAAAACGATGCAAAATACGGCGCCGTAGACTAGCCGAAGATCCTCTCCCGGAAATTGTACCCTCGGTGTCGTTGTTGTCAGCAGCCCAAAGCATCCGTGCGCCCGTATGGGAATTCGGCTCGTATGATTTGGCCACGGAGGGTGAAACAAACTAGTCGTCGTATTTGCGACAAGATCTTTCATGGTTCTGCGTGATTGGCAAAAGGACGATATGCTTGTCGCTCAACCAACGTTTAACAATTCATTTACAAGTCGAGATATGTATGGACTTCATTGTCTTCAGCCGCACTTGGGAAATGTAGTGTACTTGCACTTCGTTATTTCTTCCGTGAAATTGATTTGAATTTCGCCTGCTTGGATGGAAGATAATAAATATCAAATATATTTACACAGTACGATACTAGTATCTATCTCATCGCAACTTTTAGAAATGTATGGACCCGAAAGTATAAATAATTAGTAGTTTAGTTCTTACATAAAGGCAAACGCCACCTCGGGTGATAACTAGCATTTAGACACATACTTTTTGGGGAAGGAGAGGCCCGGAAGAAAAAAGGCTATCACTGTATCTAGTAGCTATTACATAGTCCTCCTTCGTGCTTCCCAAGAGACTGAGCTAAATGGATCGATTAGAGTTTAGAAAAGGGTGCTCATCTAAAAGCCCATTCTTCCCGATGATAGGAGGTCTGTCCTCAGGCCTTCTTTGCAAGCATTTTTTCATCGCGTCTATCACTGCATCTTCAACAGTAGGAGAAAAAATTATTTGATGGTCTGGGTCGATAATGGCTTGTAATTTCTGAATCAGATGAAGTGAAGCAAAAGGCGTTTGCCCGTACACCATCTGATACAGTATGCAACCCAAGGACCAAATATCTGAAGCCTGAGAGAAAATAGAAGCGAGACCGCATGCAAGACAGCTGTAAGTTGAAAGACCTTGCAGAATATCAATACGGCAGCTACGACTAACATACTCGACCACACTTCCATTTCTGAGATCCAGGCTTGTCGGCAAGGATGGCTTCTGGACTCATATAATTCACAGTTCCAACTTGACTCTCCCTGTAGATATTCGTCGTATCTTCGCTTTGAATCGCCTTAGCGATGCCGAAGTCAATCAACTTCAATGCTCCGCGTACAAACAAGAAGTTTGCAGGCTTCAGATCCCCATGAATGATTCTCGCTTCGTGGATGCAATGCACCGCACTTAGCATTTGTTGCCATGTTAGCCGAATGAAATTTATATTAAGTGATTTAGGTCCATCAAACTTAGACTGTGTCTCCGAGAGCTTGGCCTGCTGATGCTGTTGCTGAAGGACCCCGTTAAGATCGATTTCGCCGGCTTCCATGACCACAAAAATAGCTTTGCGGGGTACATCCACCTCGCTGTCGTACATTTGGATGATAGCTTGGTTGCTTCTCAAGCTTTTTAAAAGTGCAATCTCATTCGCGTATCCATCAATGGCTTTTCTGTCCATCCCCTTCAGCTTGACTTTCTTTATTGCTACAACAGTACATTCTTTCGTGAGAGCTCGGTAGACCTTGCTGGAACCACCTTTTCCGACGACGCCCAATTTTACGTAGGGGACATCGTTCACACGAATGATATTGTTTTCGCTTACAAGCGCTAAAAATTCAGGGTTCGAACCTCCACTCCGATTCGCAGTTTTAGGAGATAGAAGTATATTTCGATCGCAATGCCCTAGTAAGCGCTGGCGGCTTCCATGGGAGCTGATGGAGGATAACTCTGACATTTTTGATTGTTCGCTGCCAGTCAATTGCACACCTTTCCTAGTGGCTGACGCGAATTGCGGGGACTGACAAGAGCTTTGGCGGGTGTCGCTGGCCGCGGATGCTGCGAATGCTGAAGTGTTTGGAGGGGGCGGCAAATCAGTGGTAACTTTATGCTCGACACTTGGCGTTTTTGTTTCGGTTTTACGTCCATTTCTACTGTTCATATTTTTAGTTGAATTTGTCGGTCCACTGGGGTCCCAAGCCCACATATAATCAATGTCCATTTTTTTCAGTTTCGCGCCAGATTTTATCCCGCTTGTCATAGCTTTCAGCGGGGATGTTTGTTCGGTGGAGCTCTCGTCACTGTCATCACTACAAGAGTCAATAGCAACCGAGTTCTCAATTCCGACCCTTTGTGCCTTACCACTTAGACCTACCCGTGCCAGGCGCGGAGTTTTCGACGACAGAAAGGGTGTTTTCTTCATTGCGCTTGCTCCTCCATCCCCAGCGCTGGTTAGAAGACTTGACTTGCTTTGCTTCTTCAAGCTCTGGTTACCTTGGCGCTGATTATTCTCTGGGCCCTTCCCATGTGCGCATAAAGACGAAAAATTAGTAGGGTGACTCGTTTCGCGATCTGCAGCGTCAATTGAAGATTTGGTTTTCCCAGGAAGTCCCCGCTCTAACTGTTTGATTGTTTGGAAGGGAAATGATACGTTGCTGGTAGTTTTATTGGCGTCGGTATGCGGCACAGAAAACCGCAAAGAAGACTCGCTGGCCTTCTGCTGGAGAGAAATCTCGTCCTCCTTGCCGCTACTAGTACCGGTGACGCATACTGATTCCGTCTCGCTTGCTTTTGACAACGCCAACAAAATTTCGTCGGCTCCAACTGACATACTGTTTTCGGAGAAGATTTGATCGTCGCGCTTTCCGGCTTCGCCTTTACGGACTGCCTGTTGGTTTGCTGCCGAAACAGTAAACTCAGCTGCTCCCTTTTCCGTCCTGACCCTTTTGGATACCAATTTCTTTGGGAGATCGCCTCCTAGTTTTTGCGGTGATAGCTTTCGGGTGAGCCTCACGCCTGATTCGAAGCTCATACTCCTCGTAGCTTCTTGTTCGACATCTTGACACCTAGAACTGCATGACTCTGTGACTGTGCCGCCACCACCTGTGCGGCTCAATGCGAAACCATTGTTTTTGTCGCTTGAGCTGAAACTTCCGATCTCACTCAATGCAGTGAGTAACGCCTCGGTAGGTTGCGCGTTCTCTGACATCCCCAATTGAAGCGTCGTTTTTGCCCGTTGTGTGTTCTGCCGATTTTCAAAGTCGGCCAATGCGAGATAATACGATGCACACTTGCTACCTACGCCATAGTCGTGCATTTGCTGGAATATTATCCGACAGTCCTCGGCAGAACCAATGCTTGAAACTGCTTTGGCGTACGACAACCAAATTCGAAAGACGCTGGACTGATCATTTCGGTTCTTTTCGAGAGGAAACCGTGATGTCGCTCGTCTATGAAGGCGGAGTAAATCCCGGTCTCGAGATTTATGACCAGGGGACTGGCGATGCTGTTGCTGCTGATCACCAGCAAGAACTAAGACGTGGCACCAAGCCCCAGCATCGTCGACTAAATGCCCATCCACAATATCACTGCAAATCTGCCGGTGCTCTTCTGAGCTTTCGGAGGTCAAACAAAACAGGGACTCCGCGGTTTCTCGATATCGCAATACTCGGGGAGTGAGGCTATTTGCTGCTGTTGTTGCTAATGCTTCTTGAGGTCTGGATTCCGAAGGCCACGCCGATGTCGCAACCAAAGTATTTTTAGCTACTGATATAGTTGATTGTATGGAGGCTGTTGGTAGGGATATTAATGGCGGTTGGTTTTGTGACGCATCTCGTATCGCACTACGATTGGTTTTCCACTTTCCTTTATAGTTTCTGCTGTTAATATTGTGCTTGGTATACGGGAGCTGTGCAAGAACCTCCCGTCCATCGCTTATACATAGTACATTGCGATTTTTTTCTATTTCTGTCTTGGAGCTGCCATGTCTCTTGGGGTATGAAAAAGATTGAGGTTCTTCTTGCACACGGACAGCATTGTTCGTGCCAAAACCCAACCGCGACTTGTGCTTGGGGGAAGAGCCAAAAGGAGATCTTGCCTTACCATCTTTTTCTGACAACCTCTTGGATTGTGGTAGAGGAGGGATAAGATAGCCTGCTCCTCTATCGGATGAATTGGTGCTCTTCATGGTTGTTTCTTCTTTTCGCCCTCCTCGCCGGTGACAGTGATTTCTGGTCACCATTGATTCGATTGAATTTTTTACCTACTATATAGCTATTACTAGCTAGTACTACAGTACGAACGAACAGCTAAAATAGTAACATAAAATGTTACTGTATGACATGGTACAAGATCTACAGGACTATGATACTAGTGGTAGTACCATCTCACAAGTACGCACGATGGAGGTTCGAAGTTCGAATCGGCGCGAAGCGGAAGAAGTGGTGCAGAACAAATACATCAAAAAAATACAAGTTGGGGGGGATCAAGCAAAAACTACTATTTTTACATGTAATTAGCTAGCTACTAGTTTTGCATGCTTACCTTCTAGATTTCTGCCCTCACTCTATTCGATTGGAAGATAGCCGTCGGATTGCCAGTGCCGACACCATTGATGTGAGCGAGTAGCATCCCTTGAACTGCGACCAAATTACCCATCAGCCTTGGTGCACCGGGCCCTCTGAAGATGGGCGCCAGTCCACGCTGAGTTGGTAGAGCTTGCACACGACCCCCCCTCCCGGCACCACGACCGCGCCCTCTATTAGGTGGAGCTAGAGGTGGGTCCTGTTGTCGTTGTGGGAGTGGATGGAGCGACGGATGATTCGGGATGCGCCGCATTGCCTCGCTAAACTGGGTGACCGACTTGGCTGCACCGCAGTGGAGCTTGACTGCAGCAATAGCCTCCGCCGACATTCTACCTTCATCGACTAGCTTCTGGAGGAGGGTGCAGATCTTGAGGCGACGGCAAAACTTCATTTTTTTGGATCTACTACCATGTCCACCACGTTCCCTACGCAAGAATAATTGCGCCGGCTTCCTGCCCCCAATGCCAAACTTCCATTCTGTCCATATTTCTTCCAGTGTGTGAAGGTTGGGAGCAAGCTCGGCGGTTGGATCCCTGTACACGACGCCGACTGGTAGATTCGGTGGCTGTGGTAGTGGTGGCTCATTCCTAGCAGCCTGTTGGTTAGCCGCTTGTGTAGGATCTTGCCTAGCAAATCCGCCTTGTGTAGTACCACCGAAGCGACGGACGTTGTCGTTGAGGGTGACGAACCGTCAATCGATGCACTGCTTCATGGAAGAAAACCCGTTGTCCATCTGCACTTGCATGAGGGCCTGGGCAGAGTTGGAGCGCTGCTGATTGAGCAAGATGCTCTGCAGAATTGCACCATGAGCAGCAGCACCAACAGCAGGGGCAACTGCACCAACACCAGCAGCTTGCCCTTTCATCTCGTCGATGCAAAGGTCACCGTTGACGGAACACACATGCAGGGGAACCTTCGTCACTGCGCTGACTCCACAGTTGATGTCCCTTAAGCCGCACGACAGCCCAGCTTGCTGCTCATTGGGTAGCGACTCCCGCAGTGTGGGATCACAGTGCGCATGCAGCATCGACATGCCCAAAATGCGACAGAGGCGACGGTCGTTGGGGAAGCGAAGACGGATGTGAGGGACACATTTTGTGAAGAGCCAATCATCAGTGACAAGATTTGCAAGACCTGCCTTCAGCTTGTGTTTGATGGGGCCTCCAGGGCACAGCATCCCACAAATCTTGGCATCGATGTGTGCTTGGGTCACATCAATGCACCAAAAGACAACTCGCCGTCCCTGGGGCTTCCACCGTCCTTGGATTTCGATCTCGTTGGGGAGTGCTCCAGCCTTTCGTGAATCGTCTGCGGCCCCCTTTCGGAATGAGTGAGCACCCAAACCCTGATGAGAATCAGACTCCAGTGCCATAGCCATGAACTCGTTGTTCTTGAACACATGACGGTCTATGTTGTTCCCATGGTTGGACTTCAGTCGCTCAGGCGCCCCGTCATCCAGGTCCTCGGCAAAAAGGTGCTTCGCCCCAGGACACCGTCGAAGATGCTCCTCCAAGTGTGCACCAAAGCAAAGCATGGTGCACAGCTTAGAGTCCTGTGCCCCTAGCATGATCTGAACAAAAAGAGAAAGTCAGATGGATGTCAAAACAACAAGCAACAAGCACAAAGGACACATGCAAGAACTTGCTTGGGGGGGACATTGTCTTTCTTCCATGACATTCTTGGACCATCTGACATTGGTTCTCAAAGCAAAATCAAAATTCGGATGACCGGC
>ENA-ORBV01009245-ORBV01009245.1-microbial-mat-metagenome-genome-assembly--contig:-NODE-9245-length-16248-cov-4.927648_pt1 | contig 16248 bp, 9 predicted proteins | sample MGYA00237777_ERZ505514 | MGnify/ENA primary metagenome ERZ505514 (study PRJEB26160, sample SAMN06269048) | microbial mat metagenome | isolation source: Oligotrophic lake microbial mat | place... | reverse complement strand
GCTCAGGCATACACGAGATGGGTTTGTCGCTGAACAAGCAGCGTTTGCGCTCGGTAAACTTGACGCTCAAGACGCAGTTATTGATATTGAACGGGCGTTCAAGGTATTTGCCGATACAGAACGTACACTTGGCTTTATCAATGCGCTTGAGCAGCTTCATCAACCTAGTTCAGTGGAGATTTTGTTGGACGTAGTTGCACGGCGCCACTTTGGGCATACTGAGGACGCGATTATTGAGGCGCTGGGTGCCTTTTGGTTCGATCCGCGGCAGTTCCAGTTCGTCGCCCAGGATTTGCGCCAACTCTTCCAGCGTGATATCGACTTCCAGGATATGCGCGCCGGGATCGCTGCCGGCCTGGCCTGTGCCGCCGTCTTCATCGCCCGGCTTGCCGATCTGATCGCCTTCCTCGCCTTCGCCCTGGCCGACGCCGCCGGAGCCGTTCTTGCCGTAACGAAAATTCGGCACGTCCAACTGCGGGATGGGAATGCTAACCAGATCGCGACCCTTCCGGCCGATCATCTCGCCGTGAGTCACGTATTTGCGGAGATTCTCTCGAATCTTACCGCGCACAATCTGGCGAAACCGCGACTGATCGCGGTCAATCTTCAACACCATTTCCCACCCCGAGTCTTTTTCAGTGTTTCACCACGGAGGGCACGGAGAACACGGAGAGGGAGGGGCGGGAATGACGAAGTTCTAATTGTGAATGTCGAATCAAATCCAAATTCCGAATGACTGAATGTTTTTCATCTCGCCTACACTGACCACTTCCACCCTCAGACATTCGTCATACGACATTCAAATGTGATTCGACATTCCGATTTAGAACTTCTCATTTCTCTCTCCTCCCTCCGTGTTCTCCGTGCCCTCCGTGGTGAGTTCTTCAAATCAACCTCGCTTTACATCTCCACGCGCGAAGATGCTCGCCACGTAGTTCAGTACGTCTGAGGCGCTTTCGTCGTCGTAGCCGTAGTCGCGGATCAGACGGCTTTTCACGACGTCGATCTTGGCCTGCGTGTCGGCGTCGACGACGTTGGTGACCAGGCTGGTGAGCTTGATCGAATCCTTCTGATCCTCGAACAGCTTGAGTTCCAACGCCTTGTGCAGCCGCTCGTTCGTCTTGTAGTCGAACGTCCGGCCGTCGATCGACAGCGCGCCGATGTAGTTCATGATCTCCCGGCGGAAATCGTCCTTGCGGCTTTCCGGGATGTCGATCTTGTCTTCGATCGACCGCATCAGCCGCTCGTCCGGCTCCTCGTACTGGCCGGTGAACTTGTTCTTGACCTTCTCACGTTGCGTGTAGGCCTTGATGTTGTCGATGTAGTTGCCGCCGAGGCGTTTCAATGCGTCGTCGTCGGCCGCGATCGCTCGCTGCACTTCGTTCTTGACGATGTTCTCGTACTCTTCCTTCACCACCTGGAGCAATTCCCGGTAGTGTTGCTTGACCTCTTCGTCGTTGATGAGGCTGTGATGCTTGAGCCCCGATTCCAACTCGTTCATCACCATGAACGGGTTGATCGACGTGGCCTCGGGGTGCGCCACCAGAGCGTTGGAAATCTTGTCCTGCACATAGCGCGGCGAAATGCCGAGCATGCCTTCGTGCGTGGACTGCTCGCGCAGTTCCTTGATGTTGTCCTCGGTGAAGCCCGGCAGCGTTTTGCCGTTGTAGAGCTTCAGCTTTTGCAGCAGCGTCAGACTGGCGTTCTTCGGTTGTTCGAGCCGTGTCAGAATCGCCCACATCGCCGCCATTTCGATGGTGTGCGGGGCGATGTGCTTGCCTTTGACCTTCTGCTTGTTGTAATCCTTCTCGTAGATCTTGATCTCGTCCGCCAGCGTGGTGACGTACGGGACGTCAATCTTCACGGTCCGGTCGCGCAGGGCTTCCATGAACTCGTTGTTCTGCAACCGGCGATATTCCGGCTCGTTCGTGTGACCGATGATCACTTCGTCGATATCGGTCTGCGCGAATTTCTTCGGCTTGACCTTGTGTTCCTGGCTCGCGCCCAGCAGGTCGTACAGGAACGCCACGTCGAGCTTCAAGACTTCGACGAACTCGATGATGCCACGGTTGGCGACGTTGAACTCGCCGTCGAAATTGAACGCCCGCGGATCGCTGTCGCTGCCGTATTCAGCGATCTTGCGGTAGTTGATATCGCCGGTCAGTTCCGTCGAGTCCTGATTTTTCTCGTCCTTTGGCTGGAACGTGCCGATGCCGATGCGGTCCTTCTCGCTGAGGATCAATCGCCGCACGCGAAGATCCTGAATCAGCCGCGTCCAGTCGCCGCCGTAGTGCTTGAGGCGATCCGTGTAGACATACCGGCAGAACGGGCAGAGTTCGCCGTTGATCTTGACCAGGTACTCGCCCGGCTCGCGCCCGGCGTTGAGTTGATCCGCCACGTCCTTGCGGAACCGTCCCGGAATAATGTGCAGCGGTTCCTCGTTCATCGGACACCACTGCGTGACGCTCGAATCTTCGAGCGAGACCCAGCCCATCGCGTACAACGCGCCGGCGTCAGTAGAGGTATAGCGCTCCACGCCTTTCTTCAACATCCGCGCGATGGTGCTCTTGCTGCTGCCGACCGGCCCGTGCAACAGCAGCACGCGGCGTTCGATGCCATAGCCCTGAGCAGCGCTGCGGAAGGCGTTGACCAGCGCCCGCAACGTCTCGTCCAAGCCGAACACCGCATCGCGGCCTTCGTCCTCGGGATCGGTGAAGAAGCGATAACGCACCTTCTTCTCGCGGTTCTTCTCATACGCTTCCACGCCGTACGAGGTGATCATGTCGTACAGCCGCTCGTAGGCGTTGCGCGTCACATCTGGGTGCTGTTTCACCAGCTCCAGATATTCGTCGAAGGAGCCTTCCCAGTTTTTCCGCTTGAACTGTTCGAGATCCTGGCGCTCCGCGATCAGATTGATGATGTTTTGTCCGCTGACCATCGAGCATCTCCCCCGGGTCGTGACGAACGAATTTCGTTCGCCATGGACGCGGTTCACCCTGTGTGTGTGCGAAAAATGAGGATCGGTATGAGGCGTTTCGGTATCCGAAAAATCGTGGGCAAGCGCGCGGGGACTGTCTGCAAGCGGGCGTAAACACCGCCGATTCGGCCAGCGGGCCTGAAGAGAGTTGGCGAGGCTTCCCGGTATGCCACCTTCGCGGCTGACGAAGCGTACTTGCCTTGTTCCCCGATCCTTGGTGTTGCCATCCGAGCGCAGGCGGAATCGGTCCGGTAGTTGACCTAAGCAATGCAAAGATCAGCCGGGCTGAGACCCGTGGCGTTCGAAAGCTCGCGGCGCGGAGCGCGCAGCGTCAAGGGCGGTTAAACCGACCTAGCACGAGCAATCGCCAAGGTAAGAGCGAACTTGGAAAAGAGCGTTCCGAGCCGTAAATGTTCGGCGATACCAGGCGGGAAGTCCGTCTTCTCTGAGCAAGCACCGCATACGAACCGACGTCAGCCGCCCCTTACGTCGTCGCCTAGCACTATCAATCAAGTATCGCCTCAATACCCTAGTGCGGCAATATCAATCTTGAGACATATGTGGCAGCAAGGCGATTTGACGCGCCTGAGTGCGGCATTCAACTACTTGCGCCGCAATGAGTTGTCACCACCGTTCGGCCTCGCGCCGGCGCAGCAATTTTTTGCTTGATGCGCTTTCCGTTAGAAATCGAAAACGGGAATGACCTCCGTCACTGCTGCGACAGGCCATCGTCAGGCTATTCGGATTCTGGCGGGATCGACGGTTATGGGGCAATCTTAAAATCGGCCTCGTACTGTCGCACCGCCTCGCCCAGTTGCCTTAGATTGTTGATCGCCCGCTGCTTGACGACGGCCTCTCGAGCCACCTGAATCGTCATTGGCAGACAGGCGAGAATCGGCAGATAGAGCGCCAATCGCACGATCCAGCCAGGTCGCGAGCGTCCTCGCAGGTCGCCGATGCCGACCCATAGCAAGGCGCCCCCAATGCCGAGGGGACCGCCTACGGACAGAACGGGTCCGGCTTAACAGAAGTAGTCGCACCGGCTGTTAATCGGCGCGTACTTTTTCTCGCCGTTGGGAAAACAGACCAGCCGGTTAACAGATGCGCGAGCGCGCGATGGCCCGGGAAGCGGGAAACAGAAGTTTTGTTCTACTTGGGCGGTGTGCAAAAATGGCGCTAAGGCATCATTTTTCCTTGTCGTTGGCGTTCGGGTGCATTACTGTTCTATCCTTGAATGTCTTGACGTCTTGGACTCCACTAAAACGAAGCATGAGCACCCGCTACCACACCTTGGACCACTGGCGCGGCATTGCGTGCCTGATCGTCGTAGTATTCCACTCGACGCACTACGTGGCTGACGCGTCGTTCGATGCTCGCGTGAAATCTGGCGGGGCATCAATCGCTGACGCCCTGATTTGGACGACCAGCCGCTTCTGGGTTGGCGTGCCAATGTTTTTCGTGATCTCGGGCTACTGTATCGCGGCCTCGGCATTGTCGCACGCTAAACACGAGCGACCAGCGGGCGAGTTTTTCAAGAGGCGGTTGCGGCGCATTTTTCCACCGTACTGGGCGCTATTCGTCGTCGCCATGGGGTTCGTGCTGCTTTGCCAGCGTTTGCTGGGCCACAACGGCAATCTGACGCCACCCTGGGAGTTGTCCGGATCGCAGTTACTTGGCAACCTGCTCTTGATTGAGACGTGGCGGTCCCACTTCTTCGGCGACGAAACGCGATTCTTCATGGGCCACGTCTGGACACTCTGCTATGAGGAGCAATTCTATCTCGCCACAGGGCTGATCTTGCTAACCTGTCGCAGATACTTCTTTCTCGGATGCCTGGGGCTAAGCCTGGTGGTGCTGGCCCTTCGTGCACTTCCCGATCGACCAAACTTCATTGCCGGACTTTTTCTCGACGGCTATTTCCTTCAATTTGCAGCAGGGATCGCCGTCTGCTATGCCGCGAACTTTGCCAATCGATTTGAGAAAGTGGCGACAGTCACTGCGCTGATCGTCGCTTTTGCCTGGTGCGTCAAGCAGCCCGGCCAGCTGCTAAGCCTACGGGCCAACTGGGAACAAAGCTACGCCGTGGCGTTTGCCTTTGCCGTCTTGCTGATTGCCCTGCACCGCCACGATCAACGGCTTAACAGCTTGAAGGTCCTCAAGCCGTTGGGCATCGCGGGTGTCATGTGCTATAGCCTCTATCTGGTCCACGCACCGTTTTGCGCGGTGTTGCGTCGGACGTTCTACGAAGCCGGTTTGACCACGCCGGGACAAACGCTGCTCGTCACGACGCCCGTATGCTTGGCACTGTCATGGGTTGTCGCCTGGCCCTTTCACGTATTTATCGAGCAGCGGTTTATGTCGAGCGGAAAGACCGAACGCTGAACTGAGGCCGATCGATCGCTACCGAGGAGCCCACGAAACGCCGCCCGGCGGGCGAAACTCGCCACCGCCCGGAAGCGTCGAAGATACGAAAGCGTCACGCCACGGCAGCGGCAATCGCCAAGCGAATTTCGGGAAAGGTCTCATGGTGGGTAAAACAGATCAGTCGCGGTTGCCATTGCACGAGCGACGCGTATCAACATGTGCTGCGCACGCCAGGCGCTCGACGAGTCGCACCGGCCACTGCTGTGACACCGCCGCGATGGAACGCTTCCTCCGGTCGACCAAGCACGAGAAGTTCGACACGCCAGTAGCCGCGCGCTTGAGCTGGTTCCAATGCGTCGAAACCTTCTGCCATACCGAACGGCTCCCCCAGGTCCTCTGCGTTCAGTCACCCACGGGGTGCGAAGCCGATCACGCCCCGGCCCAAGCGGCCTAACGAACAGCCCCCCGCTTGTGTCAGAAAGTCCTGGGGTGTCGCGCTTTGGATTTATGGCGCCGGAGGATTCCTCAACCAGCAAAGTCAAAGACGGCGCCCGCTACCGCTCAACCGCCTGTACTACGACGCCGAGCGGCACCGCAACCTGTGCAAGGAACTGGGTTTAGTCGTTTCGGTCAGCTGGTCCGGCAAGCGTGTCAATGGTCGCCATGGACGTTCCAGCAACGCCAGTTGCACCTTTTCTTTAATTTCATACTCTGTGACAAGGAATCTTGACCGCGCTGCCGATACCGGAAATGATGATTCCAGGTGGTAGGCTTCCGTTATGCGGCGATTCGTTTCAGCCATTTTGAGCCTGGTGATTGTCCTGCACGCGGTGCTGGGCTGCTGCTGGCATCATGCGCGCTGTGTCGAATCCGCCACGCGGCCGCACGAGCATGCCACGAGCAAATGCTGCCACCACCACGATGCTACCGGCGACGACGGTGACGACCCCCAGGACTCGTCGGACGATTGCCACGAGGCGAACTGTGTGTTCGTTCGTGGCGAGTACTCGCGAGTCGGCGATCTGGCAACGGAATTGGCACTCGTTGCAACCGTCGACGATGTGGCGACGCTGACATCCGCGACGCGCTGCGGCGCGCTGCGGCTCGGCGAAACTCGGATTTCTCATGCGCCAGCCGGACGGCTGCATCTGCGCTTGGGCGTGCTGCTCATTTGAACCGGCCGTGTGCGCCGTGTGATTCCTGACGGGCATTCCATGTAGTGGATGCTGCGCCGTCACATTTCTTCGGGACTTGCGCTTGGCAATTGCGCGCCTGCTGCGCGAAAGGTTCAATTATGGCTACCGCGAGCATTTCGTCTCATCGAGCCCGGCCGGGCGGCCGCTGGGGCTGGTTTGCCGCTGGCGCGGTGACGGTCGCGGCCGTCGCGGCGGCAACTTGGGGTTTCGGCGGGCCGCAGGTACGGGGTTGGTTGCTGGGTGCTCCCAAGTCCGACGGCACGGCGGCGCATGACGACGCGCACGAGCACGAAGACGAGCACGAGCATGCGGTCTCAGCCGACGTGCTGGAACTGAGTCCGCAGGCCGTGGCGAATTTGAACGTCCAACTGGCGACGATTGACCTGCGTGCTTACGAACGCGTGATCAGCATCCCCGGCATCGTGATTGAAGAACCGGGCAAGTCGCGGCTGGAAATCACCGCACCGCTGACGGGCGTCGTCACGAAGATTTCAGCGCATCAAGGCGATGCAGTCGAACCGGGGCAGTTGTTGTTTCAATTGCGGCTATCGCACGAGGAGTTGGTGCAGGCCCAGGCCGATTTCCTGCGTACCGCGGAAGAACTGGACGTGATCGGAAGGGAAGTGGCGCGTTTGGAAACGCTGGCGGATCAGGGAACCATCGCCGGTAAAACGCTGCTGGAGCGGCGCTATGAACAGCAAAAGGCCGAGGCGATGATTCGCGCGCAGCGTCAAGCGCTGATTCTTCACGGCTTTTCCGAAGAACAAGTCAACGATATTCAACGGACCAGAACGCTCTTGCAATTCCTGGATGTCGTCGCGCCGAGCGCGGAGATGACCGATGGCGCCGCCACGCCGCCGCGGTATCAAGTGCAGCAGTTGGCGATCGAACGCGGCCAGCACGTGAATGCCGGCGACGCTCTGGCCGATCTGGCCGATCATCAAACGCTGCTGATCGAAGGGATGGCGTTCGAGCGGGATATTCCCTCGATTCACGAACTGTCCAAGCGCGGCTGGAAGATTTCGGCCGTCATCGATCAGGAAAGCGGCCAATCGCAAGTGATCGAAGGGCTCGAATTGGCGTTCCTCAACGCGCAAGTTGATCCGGAGTCGAGGGCGTTTCACTTCTATGCGCGGTTGCCCAATGAGCTACTCTCCGCATCGTCCAACGGCGACATGAATCGGTCACTGACCTGGCGCTATAAGCCGGGGCAGCGCGTGCAACTGCGCGTGCCCGTGGAGAATCTGCCGGATCGCATCGTGCTGCCGGCCGCGGCGGTAGCCAAGGACGGCGTCGAAACCTACGTGTTCCAGCAAAACGGCAAAGCGTTCCAGCGGCGGCCCGTGCATGTCGAGGTGGAAGACCCGCAGTCGGTCGTGATTGCCAACGACGGCTCGCTCTTTCCCGGCGACCAGGTAGCGACCAATGGTGCTCAACAAATGTTGCTGGCGCTCAAAAACAAATCCGGCGGCGCGATCGACCCTCACGCTGGGCACAACCATTGAGGGACGATGCACCGCGGAGACACGGAGGGCGTGAGCATTCTTGAAACGCGGAGGCGCTGAAACGCGGAGGCGCTGAGACGCAGAGAAGGGAAGGGAGGAGGAGAGGAAGAGAGAGAGAGAGAGAGAGAGACGCGGCGTCCAAATACTGAAAACTGAACACTGAAAACTTCAAACTCCTCATGCTTAACGCCCTGATCCGCTTTGCACTGCGCTATCGCGCGCTCACCATCGTGGCGGCGCTGGCGACGTTGTTGTATGGCGGGTTTGAATTGACGCGATTGCCGATCGATGTGTTTCCCGACTTGAATCGGCCGCGGGTCACCATTCTGACGGAAGCGCCGGGCTTGGCGCCGGAGGAAGTCGAATCGCTGATCACGTTTCCATTAGAGTCGGCGGTCAACGGCGCGACAGGCGTGCAGGCGGTGCGTAGTACTTCGGGCGTGGGATTGTCCGTGGTCTATGTCGAGTTCGCGTATGGCACCGATATCTACATCGACCGGCAGATCGTGGCGGAGAAAATCGCGCTCGCGTCCGATCGCCTGCCTGCGGGCGTGCGGCCGCAAATGGCGCCAATGGCATCGATCATGGGGCAGATCCTGATTGTCGGCATGTACAGCGACTCCGGCAAGACGAATCCCATTGAGCTGCGCACCATCGCCGATTGGGTCGTGCGACAGCGGTTGCTGACCATTCCGGGCGTCGCCCAAGTGGTGACCATGGGCGGCGGCCGGAAGCAATACCAGGTGCTGGTCAATCCGGAGGCGCTGACGAAGTATGACCTGACGCTGCACGATGTTGAGCAAGCGCTGGCTCGTAACAACGCGAACGCGACGGGCGGTTATCTGGACGCGGGTGGGATCGAACTACTGGTGCGTTCGCTGGGACGCATCGCCAACCCGCGTGAACTGGAACAAGTCGTCGTGAAATCGGGTGTTGAGCGATCGGTACTGCTGGGACAGGTCGCGCGCGTTGTCGAAGCCGCGCAGGTCAAACGTGGCGACGCCGCGGTGAATGGGAAGCCGGCGGTGATGATCACGGTGTCCAAGCAGCCGGGCGCCGATACGCGCCGTCTAACTGATGACATCGTGCGGGCGCTCAAGGAATTGCAGCCGGCGTTGCCCAAGGACGTCGTCGTGAATTCCGAGGTGTACCAGCAGAAAGAGTTCATCGATCTGAGCATTCAGAACGTCATCGAAGCCTTGCGCGACGGCGGCGTGTTGGTGGTGATTGTACTCTTTTTGTTTCTGTTGAACTTCCGCACCACCTTCATCACGCTGACCGCGATTCCGTTGTCGATTGTCGTGACGGGGCTGATTTTCAAGTGGTTCGACATGTCGATCAACACCATGACGCTGGGCGGCCTGGCCGTGGCCATCGGCGAATTGGTCGATGACGCGATTGTGGACGTGGAGAACATTTTTCGTCGCTTGCGCGAGAATCGCCGCGCCGTGAAGCCATTGCCGGCCCTGCGCGTCGTGTACGAGGCCAGCTGCGAAGTCCGCAATTCGATCGTGTTCAGCACGATATTAGTCGTGCTCGTGTTCGTGCCGCTATTTGCCCTGGGCGGCATGGAAGGCAAGCTGTTCGTGCCGCTGGGCGTGGCGTATATCGTGTCGATTCTGGCCTCGCTCGTTGTGTCACTGACCGTGACGCCGGTGCTGGCGTATTGGCTGCTGCCGAACGCCAAGGTGATGGACCACGAGAAAGACGGCTGGCTGCTGCGGGTGCTCAAGCGGCTGGCGGGCTGGGCGATCCGCGTCAGCGTGCGGCATCCCTGGCCGATCTTGGGGGCGGTGGCCGCGGCGGTACTCGTCAGCGGGTTCACGGTCACGCAACTGGGACGCGACTTCTTGCCTCCGTTCAACGAAGGGAGCGTGCAGGTCAATGCACTGCTGCCGCCGGGGACGTCGTTGGAGGCGTCGAACCGGATCGGCGCGATGGTCGACGAGCGGATCAAGTCGATCGAAGGGGTCGTCGCGTTTGGACGTCGGACCGGTCGCGCGGAACTGGATGAACACGCCGAGGGGGTGAACGTCTCGGAAATCATCATCAGCTTTGATCCGCACAGCGAACGTTCGCGCGAGGAAGTGCTGGAAGAACTACGCGAAGAGTTGAGCAACGTTCCCGGTGTCGTGATCGCGGCGGAACAGCCCTTGCAGCACTTGATTTCGCACATGCTGTCGGGCGTTAAGGCGCAAGTGGGCATCAAGCTGTACGGCGACGACCTCAACATTCTGCGGAGCAAAGCCGAGGAGATGCGGAAAGCGATCGCGGACGTACCGGGCGTTACCGATCTGATGGTCGAGCAGCAGACCGAGATCAAGCAATTGCAGATCGTGCCCAAGCGCGATCAACTCGCGCGCTACGGATTGAACTCGGATGACGTGAATGAGCTGATCGAAACCGCGATGAACGGCCGCACGGTCTCCGAGATCGTCCAAGGCGAACGCAAATTCGATCTCATCGTGCGGCTCGATGACGAGTACCGCGAGGATCCCGAGAAACTGAAGCGGCTGTCGATGCAGGCGCCTGGCGGGGGAAGGATTCCGTTGTCCGCGGTGGCGGCGATCGACGAAGGCCTGGGCCCAAATACGATCAATCGCGAAAACGTGCGGCGACGCATCGTCGTGCAATGCAACACCTCGGGACGCGATTTGGGCAGTGTCGTGGAGGACATCGAAGCGCGGCTGGCGCCGCTGCGCGAGACTTTGCCGACCGGCTATTTCATCGAGTACGGCGGGCAATACGAGAGTCAGAAATCGGCAACGCGCATGATCGGGCTGTTGAGCCTCCTGTCGCTCATCGGCATGTTTCTCACGCTGTACACGTTGTTTCATTCAGTCAACATGACGCTCCAGGTGATGGCGGCGCTGCCGATGGCGGCGATCGGCGCCGTGGCGGCGCTGGTCGTGACCGGGCAGTCGCTGACCGTGGCCAGCATGGTCGGATTCATCTCGCTGGCCGGCATCGCGTCGCGCAACGGCATCTTGTTGATCGCCCATTACTTGCACCTGGTGCGACACGAAGGAGAAGGATTCACTCCGCAGATGATCGAACGCGCTGGGCGCGAACGGCTGGCGCCGATGTTGATGACGGCGCTCACCGCGGGGATCGCGTTGATCCCGCTGGTGTTGGCCGCCGGCGAGCCGGGCAAGGAAATCCTCTATCCCGTGGCGACCGTCATTCTCGGCGGCTTGATCAGTTCGACGCTGCTGGACTTCTTCGTCCACCCGGCCTTGTTCTGGTGCTTCGGCCGGCGCGACGCCGAGCACCAGTTGTCGCACCAGGAAGTCGATCCGCTGTCGACCGATTTCGTTCTTTCTCACCACGGCAGCTCCGCGAGCGCATCGCCGGCTGTCAATCCGCAACCAGCACATTAGCGAAGGTGATCCAGCATGCGAAACATCTTTAGTAACAAATCAAGCCGCACGCTTGGCGCCTGCGTGGCGACATTCTCGATCGCCATCGCCATCTCGCTGTCCGGCTGCAATCAACAACCGGCACAGGTTGCGCCGGCCCCGCAGAAAGGTCCAACGGAGGAGGCGCACGAACATGGCGCCCATGGCCAGCACGATGGCGACATCGTCGAACTCGGCGGCGGCGAGTACCACGCCGAAGTGGTTCACAATCACGATGCTCAGATGGTCACGGTTTATCTGTTCGACGAATTCTTGAAGAAGGCGACGCCGGTCGCCACGGAGTCCATCACCATCAATCTCACGGTCGACGGCAAGCCGAGCCAGTTCAAGTTGCCGGCAGCGCCCGACGCAAGCGATCCGGCCGGGACTTCGGCGCGCTACGAGCTGAAAGATGCAGCGCTATGCGACGCACTCGACGCCGCGGGAGTGGATGCCCGACTGAGCGTGATGATCCAAGGCCAGGCGTTCACGGGAACCATCGATCACGGCGGACATGATCATGAACATGATCACGACGAGGAAGGTCACAAGCATTGACTATCGATCGCAGCGAGCCTATTGCGGGAGAACGGGCGCTTCGGGAACGAGCAAGCTATTGACCTTCGAGTATTCTTTGCGTCGTGCCGCGTACTTGATCATGTATTCCGCCTTGGGATCGAAGGCGCGCGAACCGTCGACGCTCTGCGTATAGGCGCCGAGGGAGATATTCTGCATGAAGCCCAGCATCTGGCGGTCCGGCGCCAGTCCGATCACCATTCGTTTCTCCGGGTCAAAGCCGCCGAAGAGGAATTCCCGTCCGAGCGGCGCTGTGTGCAGCGTCATCGAGGTGAAGCAGACCAGCACCCAGCCGGTCCAGATACCGAAGAAGGCGCCGCCGGCGACGTCGAGCGGGCGAATGAAACGGACCTTGGTCTTAGAGATGAAGTCGGTGAGGCCGCGCAGAATCGTCAGCGAAATGGCGAACAGAAACCAGAGCGAAATGAAGTCGACCATGTAAGTGGCCCGACGCAGTGGCCCCACAGTCTCCAACCAGTTGGCGATCGGTTCCCAGAAATTGATGGTGATCAAGGCCGCGGTGGTCACATTCACCAATGCGATCGAGGCAGTCCACATGCCCTGCGGCATCAGCATGGCCAGCGTGGCAAACATCAGAATGACGGCGAGCAGAATCATCATGGCGAGGACAACCGACGGTGAGAATAACCAAAAAACAGTTCCACCTGAAACCGATGCGCTAGGCGGGCCCCTTTTCCGTGAGCACCCGGCGCAGTTCCTCCAGTGACGTGATACCACGGGCGACGAGGTGAATCCCCTCGGCCTGGAACGACTTCATGCCGGCTTTGCGGGCCTCGGCGCGAATCACGTCAATTCGCGGCGTCTTCACGATGGCTTCGCGGACGGCCTCATTTGGCGCCAGCAACTCGAAGATTGCGTGGCGTCCGCGATAGCCAACTCCGCCGCAATCGGGGCAGACGCTCTCCGGCTGCTCGGGCGGACGATAAAGGGCCTCGATGCGCCCGGCCGGGATGCCGAGTTGTTGCAACAACTGCGGCGTGGGCACGTAGGCTTCCTTGCAATTCTCGCAAAGCTTGCGCACCAGTCGCTGGCAAATGACGCCTGTCACCGCCCGGGCGAATTTCTCCGGCTTGGGCTTGATGGCCAGGCCGCGAAGCAACGCCTCGGCGGCCTCACGCGCGCGCACTGAGATCAGCATCGTGCGGTTGTCGTCCATCTGGTCGCAGAGGACGTCGAGCGTCATGGCGTTGGTCGGCTCGCGAACCACGATGACGTCCGGATACTCGCGGAGAATCTTGAGCATCTTCTGATCGGGCGTCTCGTTCGCGGCGGCGCTCCAAGTATGAAGATTGACATTCTCCACCAGGATTTCCTGACGCGAGACTTCCTCGAGCGCGATGAAACTGCGGAGATAGCGATCCATCGAGCCGATCGTGGCGTTGAACAGCGTCGTCAATCCCTCGCCCGGCGGCGTGGAAATAATGACCAGGCCCGGCGGGGTTTCCAGAATCAGTTTGTACTGCTCTTCGATCGGCGGTCGCATGCCGAGGTCCGGCAGACGTTTTCCCTTGGCATAGCCTTCATCGATCTGCACCACGACGCGTTCGCCCGTGGCGGTGCCTTGGCACGTGATCCGCGTGGGAAACTTGTGGTTGTGATACTCGAAAGTGAACTTGCCTGCTTGCCGCGCGCGGCGTTCTTCCGGCTTGAGATGCGCGATTTGCTTCCAAACGGACAACTGCTCGTCGGCCGGCTCGCGCTCTTGCGACTCGGCGGATTGCCAGACGCCGTCCACCAGGTGCTGCACGTTGGCCGCTTCCTGCGAGTAGTCGAGCATGATCGACGAAGCACGGAGTTCCACGGCGTCAGCCAGCGTCTGGCGGGCAAAGTTAAAGCCGAGCTCGTAGTTCTTGGCCAATAGCAGGTTGGCGTTGTTCTGAATATCGTCGGCCCCTTCGGCGATCAGTTTGACCGGCGGTCCTTTTTCGGAGCTGGACCTCGATTCCGTGGCGATCTTCACGCCGACCTTGCCGGCCTTGCCGGAGAACCAATGGCGCAAGTGGTCGGGCGTCATCACGCGCTCATGCGCCATCACTTTCCGATTGCGCACCAGCACGTAGGCGGCCACTGGAGTGACATAACCCAGCAACAAGAGCGCTGTGAAGCCGGCCCAGAAGACTGGAATCTTCCACATCGCGATGTAGAGCACGATGAAGGCGAAGAACACAACCACGTTCCAGGTTTGCCACCCGAACCGGTTCTTCACCGAGTCTTGCCCCACCCAGTCGGCCGTGTAGACCCAGGCGACGAACACGAACCAGCCGGCGAAGAGCTTCAACATGCTCAAGTACCAGCCCGGGCCGCGCGTCACGGTCTGATTCTGCAACGGATAGTCCGGCCAGGCCTGCTCGGCAAGCGCAACCGTCGGCTCGGCGAGCACGACGACCACCGCGAGAAGCAACAGCAACGTCAAGGAACGGCGCGACATAAGCAACAACATTCGCCTGTTGAGAAAACAAACTACAAAACGCGGGCGATGATTGACTCACCTGCCGCGCCTACTCCACCGACTGAACCTTGTCCTAGAAAATGCCGGGTTGGCTGACAGTGATGCCCTTGAGGGCCATCCGCAGCGCTTCGACGTTCGGCGCGACTTCGAAAGCCGTGGCGCGGTCGATCAATTCCTTGTCGACCAACTCCTTCAGGCTCATCGTGAAGTCTTGCATCCCTTCCAATTGGCACGCCCGGATCGCATCCGGCAGATTCTCGTCGCGTTCTTCCAACACCAGCTTCTTGATCGTCGGATTGAACGTCATGATCTCCACCGTCGGCACGCGGCCGACGCCGGGCTTGATCGACTTCAACAACTTCTGCGCGACGATGCCCTTCATGTTGAAGGTGATCGCGCTGCGCAGGCTGGAATGCATGTCCTGCGGAAACAAGTCGAGAATACGGCCAATCGTGGACGGCGCACTCGAAGCGTGAATCGTGCCGAACACCAAGTGCCCCGTCTCCGCGGCGTGAATGGCGGTCATGAACGTTTCTTTATCCCGCATTTCGCCGACGAGCATCACGTCGGGATCTTCGCGGACCGCATGCTTCATCCCGATCTCGAAGTTCTTCACATCCAGGCCGACTTCGCGCTGGTTGATGATGCACTTGTCTTCCTGGAACACGAACTCGATGGGGTCTTCGAGCGTCAGGATGTGCTTGCGGTAGTTCTGATTGATGAAGTTGAGCATTGACGCGATCGTCGTGCTCTTGCCGGAGCCGGTGACGCCGGCCAGCAACACCATGCCTTGGTCGAACTTGCAGAGATCCTCGATCACGGGCGGCAGGTTTAGCCCAGCGAAGTTGGGAATCCAGGCGTTCACGCGCCGGGCCACCATGCCGACGTGGCCGAGTTGTTGCAGCAGGTTGACGCGGAAACGCCAGATGTGGCCGTCAACATCCACGGTGTAAGCGAAGTCCGCGCCGCCGGTCTCGTCGAAGAACCGCTCGAAGACGATCCGCGTGCTCGTTGGCACACAGCCCATCGCTGCGAACTGCGCGGCGACATACCGCACCGATTGCTCCGCCGCTTGCTCGCTTGCCGAGCACTCGCCGCGCAGCCATTCCACTAGCCGCCGCGAATCGGTGAGGTCCCCTTCCGAAAGCTTTTGACGGAGACTGGAAACTTCCTCCGAGAGCTCGATCGTGCGCCCGGGCGATTCGCCAAACCAGAAAGGAATCGTCGGCGGCGCTCCTTCGGCATCGGTGACAATCACTTCCGAAGCGGCCACTTGCTGCACGCGCCAGGAAGTGTTGCCCAGGAGGAAGATATCTCCCCTCGCACTTTCGATCGCGAAGTCTTCGTCGACCGTGCCGACGAACGTTCGGTCGGGCAGCGCGACGACGCGATATTCTCCCTTTTCCGGAATCGCGCCGCCGCTGGTGATCGCGGCCAGCCGCGCGCCGCGCCGAGCGCGGATGCGTCCATGGATCGCGTCGCGATGGAGCCAGGCGCCGCGCTTGGCTTTCGGCGCGAGTCCTTCGCTGAGGAATTGGATCACGCGATCGAACTCCGCCCGGTCAAGATCACGGAAGGGATAAGCCCGTCGCACCAAATCGAAGAGGGCGTCTTCCTCCCAATCATCCGAGGCGACGGTCGCCACGATCTGCTGCGCCAGAATATCGAGCGGCTCTTCTTGGATCTCGATCTGATCGAGGCGACCCTGGCGGACCGCCCGCATCAAGGCCAGGCATTCCATCAGCTCATCGCGCGTGAGGGG
>ENA-ORBV01009244-ORBV01009244.1-microbial-mat-metagenome-genome-assembly--contig:-NODE-9244-length-16248-cov-6.783563_pt1 | contig 16248 bp, 10 predicted proteins | sample MGYA00237777_ERZ505514 | MGnify/ENA primary metagenome ERZ505514 (study PRJEB26160, sample SAMN06269048) | microbial mat metagenome | isolation source: Oligotrophic lake microbial mat | place... | reverse complement strand
CTCCAACGCCCTCGTGAGGAAACCTCCCCTACCGCGCGTCGAGAAGCTGCCAGGTGACTGCGCGCCCAGTGGCCAACCGCCTGAAAAATGTTTTTTCGGAAAACAAACCCGGCGATCTCGTTCAAAACAAAAGTTGGAGCCCCTTGGGTTCGTGGGGTTCCCGGCCCGCTTCACCGTCCTAATCTCTTACACCCATCAACCCTGCCGTGAAGGGCGATGGCGGCATTCGCTTCTCGCAAACCGGCTTGGTGAATCGATTCGCAATAAGTACTAAATCAAGCGGCCAAAGCACAAGTTCCCTCCGATCCAATCGAAGCCATTCCGCAAGCCGGACGCGCTTCCGCCGCTAGCCTAGGGCTTCACAACGCTGCCATCCATGGCGCGATCGAGGACATAGGGGTTACCGCTCGGGTTGCTGGCGATCGGATACTTCGCCGCCGCCGCCTCGTTGATCTCGATGCCCAGGCCGGGCTTGCCGTTGCCGTAGAGATAGCCCCGCCGGATCTCCGCCGTGCCGGGCAGCACTTCGCGCACTGAGTCCGGGAAGTGGTTCTCTTCCTGGATGCCGAAAGCCGGGCTCGAGATATCCACGTGGTAGGCAGCCAGCTGATTCACCGGATCATTCTCACCGCCTTCCTGAAACGCCGTTTTGCAAGCAAAGGCTTCGCACAGGTGGGCGAGCTTCTTCGCCGGCGTGATGCCGCCGATGGCCGAGACGCGGCAGCGGACAAAGTCGATCAGATGCTGCGTGACGAGCGGGTTGTATTCCAGCGGATGCGTGAAGAGTTCGCCCACCGCTTGCGGCGTCGTGCACACTTGCCGGATCTGCTTGTAGCCGTCGAGCTGTTCCGGGCTCAATACGTCCTCCACAAAGAACATCTGCAAGGGCTGCAGGCGGCGGCAGAACTCGGCGGCGTTGGCCGGTGTCAGGTGCGAGTGGACGTCGTGGCAGAGCTTGGGCTCAAAACCCACTTTGGCGCGGACTTGCTCGAACAAGCGGCTCACGGTGGTCACGTAAGTCTCTTCGTCGAAGGCCTGGATATTGCGCGCGCCTTCGGGCCGCGAGCCTTGGCCCGCCGGGATGAAGCCACCGCCGCCATAGGCCCCAAACTGGACGCGGATGTGGCGGTAGCCGGAGGCCAGCGACTTCTGCACGGCTTCTGCCGCGGCGGACGCATCGGCGCCTCCCACATGGTCATAACAAGGCACCGCGTCGCGCACTTTGCCGCCCAGTAGCTCATAGACGGGCATGCCGGCGCGCTTGCCTTTAATGTCCCACAGGGCCATGTCCATGGCGCTCAGGACGTTGTTATTCACGGGGCCGTTGCGCCAGTAGGTCTTCAAATGGGAGCTCTGCCAAAGGTCTTCGATCTGGTCCGGGTCCTTGCCGATCAGCCAGGGCCGCAGGTGGCGTTCGAGCGCCGTAATGACGGCGTCGGTTTGGAAGGCGTTATTGGCGGAGCCGATTCCGTAAAGCCCAGGCTCCGAGGTAATGATCTTCAGGAAGACCCAGCGGTAGCGCGCGCCGGCGCTGGTGACGATTACCTTAACGTCCTGGATGGTGAGTTTGGGCAGGCCCACCAGCGCGGGGGCGACGAGGAGCGATTGGAGAAGTGCGCGGCGTTTCATCATTTGACTCAGTATCGTATCGCATTTGGACGCTTATACTAGTGGCTGCGATGAAGATTTCCCGCGCCACTTTTCTCGGGCTGTTCGCCACGCTGACGCAAGTAGCGGGCGCGCCACCGTCGGGCTTCGGCTTCGATGAGTTCCGGACGCGGCGGGCGGCCTTGCGCCAGCAACTCGGCTCCGCGGTGGCCGTGCTCGAAGGGCGCACCGATGCCGAGGGCGAGCTCTCGCGCGATGGCTTCTTTCAGGAACCCAACTTCTTCTACCTTACCGGGTGGCGCGAGGCCGGCGCGGCGCTGTTGCTGACGGCCGAAGGCGAGACGCTCTATCTGCCCAAGCGGCGTCCAGAGACTGACCGTTGGCATGGCCGCCTGGCCGCATTCGATGACGCCGAAATAGCCTCGCAGGCCGGTGTCGATCGCGTCGCCTCAATGGAGCACCTCCCGCAGGACTTGGCGACCGCGCTACACCGGCAGCCGCACCTCTACGCGCTCGACCCCAAGTGGAAGCCCAACGCCGATCTCGCCCTGCCCATCGCGCGGCTCCGGATGGTGAAGTCGCCCGCCGAGATCAAGAAGCTGGAGCACGCGATCACCGCTTCCGAAGCAGCGCATCGGGCCGCTTGGGCTAAAGTGAAGCCGGGCTTGTACGAATACAACGTGGCCAGCACGATGGTGGCAAAGTATCGCGACTTGGGTTGCCAGCGCAGCGCCTATCCGCCCATCGTCGGGTCCGGGCCGAACTCGGTCTTGTTGCATTACAACGTGAACGAAAGGCGCATGGATGCGGGCGAAGTGCTGTTGATGGACGTCGCCGGCGAGTTCGATGGCTACGCCGCCGACATCACGCGGACGGTGCCCGTCAACGGCAAGTTCAGCGCACGGCAGCGCGAGATCTATGACCTGGTGCTGTCGGCCCAAGCCGCGGCCATCTCGGCCTGCAAGCCCGGCATGCGGATCGGGAAGAAGGATCCGCAGAGCTTGTACCAGGTGGCCTATGACTACTTTGAGTCGCATGGCAAGGTGGGTAAGTACTTCACCCACGGGCTCAGCCATCACATCGGGCTCGACGTGCACGACCCCTTCGATCCCCAACTGCCCTTGGCGCCGGGACACGTGATTACGATTGAGCCGGGCTTGTACATTCCGGAAGAGAATCTCGGCGTGCGGATTGAGGATATGGTGCTGGTGACGGAGACGGGGTGCCGGGTACTGACGAATCAGTTGCCAAGTAAGGCGTCGGCGGTGGAGTCGGCGCTGAAGCGCAAATGAAGCGTCATTTGGGCTACATCGCCGTACTGTTGGCGGCGCTAGCGGTGGGCGTCCTGCTGTCATTTACGCGCCTGGCGTCCACCATCGACAACGCAGCCTACGACTGGATGTTCAACCTGCACTTGCCTGACTACCCAACGGCAAGGTCGGCGCTGCTCACCATCGACGAAACGAGCCTCACCTCCACCGGCGGACGTCAGCATCTGCGGCGCACCTTGGCCAACGCGCTCGACCTGGTGACGGCGGCCAAGCCTTCAGCGGTCGCCATCGACTTGATTCTGGCCGAGCCGGGCGAAGGCGACGACGAGCTCCGGATCGCCTTGGGCCGCACGGCGAACCTGGTGCTGGGTGCCGACATTCCGCAGCAAGGCGGCTGGGAGTGGCCCCTGTTTCGCGCGCAAGCCCGGGCGATCGGCCACGTCCACGCTGACCCCGATCCTGTCAGCCGCCACCTGCCTTTGATGAAAGCGCAAGGCAGCGATCGGCTGTGGGCGATGTGCCTCGAAGCCTATCGCTTGGGGGCGAATGCGAAAGCGATTCTGGAGACGCCCGCGGACCTCGAAGTCGGCACCATCGTGATTCCGGCGCGGCCCGAGACAGCGCGCGCCATGCGCATTCGCTATCGACCTCCGGGCGCGATCTCGCGGCTCTCCCTGCGCGAGATCATCGACACGCCGGCCAAGGCGAGCCTCTTTTCCGGCAAGGTCGTCTTCGTCGGCTTCACCGCGCAGAGCGAAGTGAAGGACCGCTTGATGACTCCCATGGAAGTGATGATGCCGGGCGTCGAGATCCACGCCCACGCCTACGAGACGATCGCCAATGGCGACTTCCTCACCGATGCGCCGGCCTGGGTGAGTCTGCTGGTGTGCCTCGCGCTGGCCGCCGCGGCAGGGCTGATCTTCTGGCGCATGCCCGGCTGGTTGGCCTACGCGGCGGGCGGCGCACTGCTGCTGACGGCCCACCTGCTGCCGCATCTGCTCTTCCGTCAAGGCATCGTGTTTCCTACGTTCGCGCCCTTGCTAGTGGCATGGCTGGCCGTCGTCGGCGCGGCGGCCTATCAGTACTTCGGCACGCGCTTTCAACTCGCGCGGACCGAGCAGGAGCGCTCGCGCTATCAGCAGGCGATCCACTTTGTCACGCACGAGATGCGGACGCCGCTCACGGCGATTCAGGGCTCAAGCGAACTCATGTCGCGCTACAACCTGAATCCGGATAAGCAGAAGCAGATGGCCCAGATGATCAACGCCGAGAGCAAGCGGCTGGCGCGCATGATTACGACGTTCTTGAATCTGGAGCGCTTGGGCGATGGCTCCTTGGACTTGAAGCAGGAACCCTTCTCCGTCGGCGAGGCCCTGCATGTCTGTGTGGAGCGGGCCCGCCTGGTGGCCGAGCGCAAGCAGATGACGATTGAAGTGGCGCGCGCCGATGACGCTCCACTTACTGGCGATCGCGAGCTACTCGAATACGCCATTTACAACTTACTTACCAATGCCGTCAAGTATTCGCCCGCCGAAAGTATCGTCACCGTAAAGAGCGAGCGTGTGGCCGGTAAGCTGCGCCTTTCCGTCAGCGACCAGGGGATGGGCATGGATGCGCAGGAACTCAAGCACATCTTCGATAAGTTCTACCGCACCAAGCGCGCCGAGGCCGCCGGCATTGAAGGCACGGGCATTGGGCTTTCCATCGTGCAGGAGATTATTCGGCATCACGGCGGCAAAATCGAAGTCACTAGCCGACCCGGCCATGGTTCGTGCTTTACACTGATACTACCGGCCCTAACGTGAGCGACAAAAAGATATTGGTAGTGGAGGACGACGCCAGCGTCCGAACCACCTTAGTCACCTTCCTCGAATTGGAAGGTTACGATGTGGAAGCCGTGGGTTCCACCCGCGAGGCGATGCTGCGTCTGCGCGACCACACTTACCCCTTGGTGCTTTCCGATATCTATCTCGACGAGCGCACCGGCCTCGATGTGTTGGAAGTGGCGCGCGAGAAGAACCCCGGCGGCAAGGTGATCCTGATGACCGGCCGCGCCAGCATGGAAACCGTAATGAAGGCCACCAAGGGCGGCGCCTTCGAGTACATCTCCAAGCCCTTCGAGTTCGATGCGCTTTCGGACGTCCTCTTGCGGGCGCAAGCTGCCATGCTGCCGACCAATACCGACGACGCCGAGACCGATGTCGACGACCTGCCGCCCACCGAAATGATCGGCAGCTCGTCGCAGATGCTCGAAGTCTATAAGACCATCGCTCTCGTCGCGCCCACCGATGCCACCGTGCTGGTGCAAGGCGAAACCGGTACCGGCAAAGAGATGATCGCGCGGATGATTCATCAGAACAGCAAGCGATCGGAACATCCGTTCGCCGCGGTCGATTGCGGTGCCGTCGCCGCGTCGTTGCTCGAGAGCGAGCTCTTCGGTAGCATGCGCGGTGCTTACACGGGCGCGGACCGTGACCGGGTTGGCATCTTCGAAGCGGCTAACAAAGGCACCGTGTTCCTGGACGAAATCGGCGACATCGATGCCAGTTTCCAGTTGAAGTTACTGCGCTTCTTACAAGAACGCGAGGTAAGGCCCTTGGGCGCGTCGAAGTCGCGGCCGGTAGACGTGCGCATTGTCTCCGCCACGAATCGCGACATGCAGCGCATGGTGGACGAAGGTAAGTTTCGCGAGGACCTCTGGTTCCGGCTGAACACGGTGCCCGTCAAGCTACCGCCCTTGCGGGAACGCCGCGGCGACGTACGCTTGCTGGTGAGCTTCTTCTTGAAGCTGTACAACGATCGCTACAGCCAGCACACCAAGCTGCTCGATTCCGGCTTGCGAATGCTGGAGGATTACACCTGGCCCGGCAACGTGCGCCAGTTGCAGCACTTGATTGAGCGGCTCTCGATCCTGGCGCCGGAGGGTCGCATCGATAGCGGCGCGGTGCGCTTGGCCATCTCCGAGTCGCAGCCGTCGGACACACCGTCAGAGTCCCTGGCGGATACCGAAGCTGAGCAAATCCGCAAGGTAATGTCGGCGGCCAATAATAACAAAAGTCGCGCCGCGCGCATCCTGGGCATCGAACGCAAGACCCTCTATCGTAAGCTCGAGCGCTTGAACCTGATGGGCGACTAAGCGCTGGATCAACTAGCCCACCGCATAAGCGGTGGGTCACCCCGGCCTTCTTATTCCGCAGTAAATGCTGGAATCTCTCTGGCAGATGTGACCCACTTACTTCTTCGGCAGTAACAAGGTCTCCCAGTCCTGTACGACCACGATGGCGGGATCTTCTTTTGACGTAACGGTGGGAATGACAAAACGCTTGCCGTCCGCTGAGACATCGAAGCCGAGCGTTTCGTGGATGGCGGCTCGTGCTTCGGTACTGATGCTGAAGAGTGGCACGGCCGGGCCAGCCGTTACCGTTGCGCCCAGCCGCAGGGGTACGGCATAGACGCGGCTATCGAAAGCCAGATAGTAAAGCTCCTTCGTGTCGCCGCGCCAGCGCAAAGCCTGCGCGCCGTTCTTGGAGACTGGGTACCGCGGACCCGTCACGCGGATAGACTCGCCAATCTCCACCGCCTGGAGATAGATTTCCACCCGCCCCGATTCGTTCGAGGTGAAGGCGAGCCATTTACTGTCCGGCGAAAAGGCAGCGTTGGCCTCATGAAAAGGCGTCTGAATCACCGGGGTGAGCTTTCGTCCACGCGCCAGGTCGACCGCGAAGATGTCCGATTGGCTGTCGTTCACCAGCAGGGGGAACCCGCTGTTGTTATAGAGGATGAAGCGGCCGTCGGGAGACCAGGAGGTAGGGATCATAAACGCCGATTGCGGCAACGCCTCTTCCTGGCTGCCGGACTCGATCGATTGCCAAAACAGCCTGGGCGGCCCGCCGGAAGGCTGAAAGAATACTAGCTTCTTGCCGTCAGGAGACCATACGGGGGCGTGACGATTGCCGGGCCCGGACGAAATTCGCCTGCCCGATGTGCCCTCGAAGATCCAAAGATCTGCCTCGCCGCGATCCACATCGTAAGTGGTGGTCGCCACGCTTCGACCATCGGGCGAAAGGCGAGCGTACTTAGTGGAGAGATCGCCCGCACTGGCGGGGCCCAGCACTAAACCCTCGCGGTTCACCCAAGTCAGTTGGGTCCGGTTGACGAAGGTCTGATAAGCCAACACGCCGCGTCCCGAAACCGAAAAGTCAGCGGAGCCCGGGGTACGGAAAGAGGTCACCCGGCGGACGATCGCTACCGGTGCGCCGGTGGTCTTTTGGGCGCGTAGGTCGAAGGGTTGGGCCAGGAGTGTCCCGGCGCGTAAGTACAGTAGGTAGCCGCCATCGGACTTCGTCGACGCGGTGTACATCGTTCGAGAGTCGGCCTGCACCACCTCCTCACCTACATCCTGGCCATCCGCTAGCGCCAGTCGAGCCCGATGGCGCCCCGCTTTCAGATCGAGCTGCGTGTAAATGAAACGTTTCCCGTCCGGCAGTAACTGCGGCCAGGAATATATGGTTTGCGTCGGTTGTGCCGGTGCTCCGGAAGCGGACAAAATTGCACTGGCGTTTTGACTGGAGACTAACAGCCGTTGTCCACTCAGAGGGACGGCGGTTCCCAAGTACGGTATGGCCGGCCCAACGATTTGGCTCGCCATGCCCATGCCGCCCTCCGCCGTCACCGTCACTCTCCGCAACTGGCCTCGGCTGCTGAACAGCAGGGCCTGTCCATCGGGTGACCAAAAGACGGTGTACGCGCCCTTTCCATCTGGCACCGGCTTTGCGTCCAGGCTGCCGAGTTGCTGAAGGAAGGCCGAGAAGATACCGCTGGAGTCCATGGCCGTAAAGGCGATGCTCCCCCCATCCGGCGAGACGGCGAAGCTCTGCCGGATTCCCGCGCCTTCCAGGAAGAATCCGGCCGGCGGGTGAATCGTAAATTGGCTTGGCTTCCAGGCGATTGGCGCCTGCCGCGGCGCGAGCCAATAGCCGAGCCCCATGGCAGCCAAAAGGGCCATCAAGCCGGCTACCCATTTCCACCATCCACCTTGGGGCGATGCTGGTTCCCGCACGAGCGATGGCATCTCCATCACCTGGAAGGTTGGCGTTCGTAAGGGCGCGACGAACCGATAGCCACGTCCCGGCAGAGTTTCGATGTAGCGCGGCTGTTCCGCTGAATCGCCCAAGACCTGCCGCAGCTTGTTTACGGCCGCATTGAGGCCATGCTCGAAGTCCCCATTTGTCGCCGAGGCCCATAACTCGCGCTGGAGAGCCTCCCGGCTGACTACCTCTCCGGCGCGATCGAGCAGTGTGGCCAGAATCTGGAGTGGCTGGCCTTGAAGGCGGACCCGGCTCCCATGCTTACGCAGTTCTGCGGAGGCGCCATCGTAGTCGAAAGGCCCGAAGACGTATTTCGGGGCGGGATTAGGTTGACTGCTCATTGAGCCAGCACTCCATAAGACTACATCATCAGCTACCCACGCCAGTAAGTCGTCATTTATGTGTCACTTATGCGATGAGGTCCTTGGTATGCGGAATGCATGGCGTTCCAGCGTCGCTCGGTTTAGGCTCCACCCATGAGCCTTTTCAAACTTACCCTCATTACGCTGGCGACCGCCAGTCTTCTCCTCGGCCAAGCCGAAGTCATCACCATGGGACTGCAAGGTCCCCAGAAGATTATCTTGACGCCCCGCGGGAATTTTCTGGTTACTGAAACCAGCACGGCCATCAACTCAGGTCGGGTCTCCTTCGTCTCGCGAGCGGGCGTCCGCCGCAGCCTCTTCGAAGGGATGCCCTCGGGAGCGGAAGTGACGGGCGGCGGTGGTGGCCCTACGGCCATGGCGCTTCGGGACCGGACTCTCTATCTCGCGACCGGCGGCGGCGATATTGAACGCCGCCCGGCCCCGGGCGCCCCCACGATCCATAATCCCCAGGGCGCTTCCTCGCCGATCTCTTGCTCCATTCTCGACGTTCGCTTAAGCGCGGATCTGGACACCGTCACCGGCACGTTTCGCCTGACGCCGGCGCTGCAGCAGTCGCTCGCGGATGGCGAAGCGATTGACCTCGACGATGGCGCCGGCTCCCGGGCGCGGGTCAGCGTCCTGGTCGACTTCCCGGATTCGGTCCCCGAAGGCACTGGCTATCGCTTTTGCAATCCCTGGGGGCTCGCCCTCACCCCGGACGGCAGCACCCTTTGGGTATCCGACGCCTCGATGAACTCGCTCAACCGCGTCAACACCGCTACCGGACGGTGGCAGCGTCAAATGCGATTTCCCGCGCTCCCCAACGTCGGGTCTTTCGGCGGACCCACGGTGGACGCCGTTCCCACCAGCATCCGGCTCTATGGCGATCAGATCCTGGTGAGCTTTCTCACTGGCTTCCCCTTCTCTTCGGGTCACGCCCGGGTGCTCGCCGTCAATCCGGAGACGCGCGTCATGGAGCCATTTATCTCCAACCTCACCTCCGCCGTTGACGTCCTGTGGCGGGAGCGTCCCGGACAGCGGCCGCAGTTCTTTGCGCTGGAGTTCAGTGTGGCCCAGTTGGCGACCCCGGCGGGCCCGGGCCGCTTGCTTCGCTACGATTCAGCGGTCCCCACGGTGGTGGCCGGTGACCTGCGTGCCCCGGTGAGCTTAGCCTTCGATCCAGCGACGGAGGAGCTGTTTATCCTGGAACTGAGCGGACGGATTTTGAAGGTGTCGGCGAAGTAACTACTTCGCTGGCTGATCGTAACCCGTCAGCCGCCGCACCCAGATATTGCGATAGCGCACGCTCGTGTCGTGGTTCTGCAGCCCGAGGGGCTCTTCGACACCGTGCGCTTCGTAAGTGCCCACCGCCCGGTGCGACATGCGGCCGCCGATCTCCTTGCGATGGTGCAGCACGATGCCGTTGGCGATCACAGTGACGTAGGCGGGCTTGGCGAGCTTGTCGCCTTCGAACTTGGGGGCTTCGAAGATGATGTCGTAGGTCTGCCACTCGCCGGCCTTGCGGGAGGCATTCACCAGGGGCGGCCATTGCGCGTAGATGGCGCCGGCTTGGCCGTCGGCGTAAGTGGGGTTGTTGTAAGAGTCCAGCACTTGGATCTCGTAGCGATTCATCAGCAGCACGCCGGAGTTACCGCGCCATTGGCTGGTGCCGTCGATCTCGGCGGGCGCGGCCCATTCAAGGTGTAACTGCATGTCGCCGAATTTTTCCTTAGTCACCAGGCCGCCGGTGGTCACTTCCATATAGCCGTTCTCCACCTTCCAGGCACCCGGCTTGGTGCCGCCCTTGCCGGGGTTCTCCCACTTCGAAAGGTCCTTGCCGTCGAACAGGACCACGGCGTCCGAAGGCGGCTGGCCGTAAGTGGCGCCGGGCGTCATCATCCGCGGGCGCGGGCGGTCAATGTCGTGCACCTTCCACTTCTGACCGGGTAGCACCGGCGTGTCGGTGTAGCCCAAGGAGGCCGTTCTCCCCTTCTTGCGCGCCTGCGCGAAAGCGCCAGGGCTCAGGACAAAAACAACAGCGGCCAAACAGAGGATTCGTAGCTTCATCTCGACCAACGAGCTTATCAAACGTTTGCCATGTATTTGTCATCTGCTTCTGGTAGCCTGATGGGCTATGAGGCTCGCCAATCTTTTTCTGCTCTGCTCTCTTCCGCTGGCTGCGCAAGAGTTTCGCGCCAACATTACCGGCTTGGTGAACGACCCCTCTGGCGCACCCGTCGCCGGCGCCAAAGTGTTGGTGAAGGATCTGGATCGTAACGTGACGATCGGGACGGAGACCAATGAGTCCGGCCGCTACCTTACGCGCTTCCTGCCGCCGGGGGCTTACTCGGTGGCGGTGGAGAAAGCTGGCTTCAAGCGCGGCGTGCGGGAAGATATCCGGCTGCAAGCGGCGGACCGGCTGAGCGTGAATGTCCAACTGGAGTTAGGCACCACCACCGATAGTGTCACCATTCGCGACGAGGGCGCGTTGCTCGAAACGGAGACGGCCTCGCGGCGGTCCACCGTGGAACAGAAGTTCGTGCAGGACGTGGCGGCCAACGGGCGCAATCTCTATCAGTTTCTATTCACCCTCCCCGGCGTCACCAAGACCAGCCGTTACTGGGGCTCCTTTGAGTTATACGCTTTCGGCAACATGAATAGCATCATGATCAACGGCGGAAGGTCCGGCGAAAACGAGACCCTGATCGACGGCATTACCTCGACGCGCGGCAGCCGCAGCGCTTCCTTTGCGCCGGCACTCAATGCCATTCAGGAAGTAACGGTGTTGACCAATTCTTATGACTCCCAATACGGTCGTTTCGGCGGCGGAGTTACCAGCGTCAACTTACGCGCCGGTACCAACCAATTCCATGGCCAGTTGTTTGAGTTTCTGAAGAATGACAATATCCAGGCCAACGGTTACTCGCGCAACTCGGTCGGCATCAAGCAGCCGGAGTTTAAGAACAATACCTTCGGCTTTACCATCGACGGACCCATCCGAATCCCCAAACTCTTCGATGGCCGCAATAAGCTCTTCTTTATGGTCTCGCTCGAGAGCTTGAACGAGCGCAACCCGCAAACCCAGCTCTGGACCGTCCCTACCGCCCTCGAAGCGGCCGGCAACTTCTCCCGCACCGTCACCAACGACGGTCGGCAAGTTGTGATGTACGATCCGCTCACCACCGTGCAAAGCGGTAACGCCTTCATCCGCACGCCCTTCGCCGGCAACGTGATTCCGCCCAATCGTCTGAATCCGGTGGCCGCCAAGGCCGTCGGCTTCTATCCCCAGCCCAATCGGATTAGCGAAAGTGCGGACAACCAGAATAACTACTTATTCAACAACAGTTCGCGCAATAGTTACAACCAATGGCTCGGCAAAATGGATTGGGTGCTGAATTCGAATCATCGCGTTAGCTGGCGCTATGGCGAGACGCCCTGGTCGAACTTTGCCCGCGTGCAATGGGGTAACAATGCCGCCGAGCCTTCGTCCGAGTTTCCTTCCACCCGCGTCTCCCGCAACTGGGGCGCCGATTGGACTTACACCGTCAACCCCTCCACGGTCGTCAACTTGCGCGGCGGCCTCGCCCGCTACGAAGGCTTCTCCGGCAATACTTTCGGCCGCGGCTTCGACCCTACCCAACTCGGATTTCCCTCCACCTTGGTCTCGCAGTTTCTTTCGCTCCAATATCCGCGCTTTAATTTTACCGGCAATAACCTAAGTCCCCTGGGTGCTTCGCAAACCAGCGGCTATGAAACGCAAGACACTTACTCCTTGCAACCCAACTTACAAATGATTCGTGGCCGGCACTCCTATAAGTTCGGCGCCGAGTTCCGCCGCTACAATGACAATCGCATTCGACCCGCCTCGGCCAGCGGTAACTACACCTTCGCCCGTAACTGGACCCAAGCCGATCCCCAGCGCGCCGACGTCCAGTCCGGTAGCCCGGTGGCCAGTTTCATCCTGGGCTACCCCACCTCCGGCTTTGTGGACCGCAACATGGACCCGGCCTATCGCAATTCCTACCAGTCCTACTTCTTCCAGGACGATTGGAAGATCCGCCGCAACCTGACCTTGAACCTCGGCCTCCGCTGGGACTACGAGTCGCCCATTGTCGAGCGTTATAACCGACAGGTCCGCGGCTTCGCCTTTGACCAGGCGAGCCCCATCGCGAGCCAAGTGCAAGGCCTCAGCCTGAAGGGCGGCCTGCTCTACGCCGGCAACAAAGGCGAGTCGCGCGAAGCCTTCAATCGCGATCAAAACAACTGGCAGCCCCGCATCGGCGTGGCCTGGCAGTTCCGGCCCCTTTGGGTGATGCGCGGCGGCTACGGTCTCTACTACCTGGGCCAGAACGCCCTGGGCCCTGACACGGGCTTCAGCCAACCCACCAACCTGATCGCCAGTACCGACAACAACCTCACCCCGGCCGTCACACTCTCCGACCCTTTCCCGCGCTCGCAGTTCCCGTCTGGACTGCTGCAGCCGATCGGCTCCTCGCAAGGGCTCGCCACGAACCTCGGGCTGGGTGTCGCCGCGCAAAACCTGAACCGGCCGCTGCCTTATTCACACCAGTTTAGCTTCGGCTTGCAGCGTGTCCTGCCCAACCAATGGCTCGTCGACGCCTCCTACGCCGCCAACCTCACGCGCAAGCTGCCCGTGGGGGCCGGGCTCAACTACATTCCCGCCGCCACGCTCACTTCGCTGCCCGTGGCCGAGCGCGCCGCCTTTTTCAACGCCCAGGTAAACAACCCTCTGCGCGGACTGCTGCCGGGCTCCGCCTTCAATGGCGCCACCGTGCCGCGCCAGCAGTTGCTCTTCGCCTATCCGCAATACGCGAACGTCAACCTCCAGAGCCTGCCCATCGGTGGCCAAAGCTATCACTCGCTGCAGACGAAGGCCACTCGCCGTTATGCCAATGGCCTCGCCGCCCAGCTCTCCTACACTTGGTCGAAGACGCTCGAACGCGTGACGATCCTCAACAACCAGGATGTGCTCCTGGGCGACCTCAATGCTACCCGACCCGACCAGAGACTGGTGGAGTTCGACACGCCGCACACCTTCTCCGCCGTCGCCACCTATGAGCTGCCATTTGGCCGCAATAAGAAACTCTTGGGCGGCTTGCCGAAGTGGGCCGACGCGATTGTCGGCGGATGGAATTTGAGTGCGCAGTACATGTACCGCTCGGGAAGTCCGCTCGAGTTTCCCAATGCCGCTCCGCTCACCAATCGCAGTGCCGCGCTCACCAATGCCCAACGCGACGAGAATGCGGTGAAGGGCGGCGGCACCAAGTTCAACCCGTTCTTCGACAAGTGGTTCGACACGACGCTCTTCCCAAGGCAGGCCCAGGCCCCCTTCACGCTGCGCGACTTCCCGACGCGCTTCCCGGACGTTCGCAGCCCCTTTCTGCAGAGCTGGGAACTTTCCGGCTACAAACAGTTCACGATCCGCGAGCGGGTGCGGATTCAGGTCCGCGCCGACTTCCAGAACGCCTTCAACTACACCTACTTCGGCCGCCTGATCGCGACTTCGGTGACCGATTCGCGCTTCGGCCAATTGAACCCGGCCCAGGACAACCAGCCGCGGACCGTAGTGCTGGTGATGAAGGTGCTGTTCTAGCGGCATGAAAAAAACCGCGACCCCAATTTTCAGGGTCGCGGCTGGGGAGGGGAAGGGAACGCCCCGCGGGATGGAGATACCGCGTCGCGTCCAGGCTCCTGGGCTCAGATCGTTTGATTTTGATTAGTTGAGTTGGGAAGAACCCAGGCTGGGAAAAACAGCAGGCCGTCCTCCGGCGAATCAGCCTGCTGCTCTTTTTGGGGGAGATCGTTTACTGGCCGCGGCCTTGCTGACGCACCACCAGCGTGGCGACTGGCACCGGGCTGCCGTCGGGACTTTTGGTTTCCAGACGCAACTTGGCTACCCGCGGCTGCTCAAAGAAGTTGGGGAGCAGTTCGTAGGTAAGGTCTCTAGAGCCATGGGTGACTGCGCCATGACTCACTGCGCTGGCACTGACGTGCACCCAGGAGGCGGGCGTAAAGGTCCATGGGCATTGCGGATGGCTCGCCGTCACGCGCAGACGGAACAATCCGCCATCGGCAGTGTGTTGAGCGGCCACGGGAGAAAGGGAATACCGGCAATTGAGCGAGGGCTCGGCGGCCGGCAGAAATACGGTGCAGGTGAGGGCGGCGACCAACAGGTTTACGAACATTAGGTAACTCCATATACATCAGGGAAGAAGAAGCTAAACTTGAATCGAATTCGATCACAAGCTCAGTCGAATTTGCATTGGTCCCAATGTAGAACGTTCTATCGAGCTTGTCTAGAGCAAATCGTGAATTTGCTCAACTTTCGTTGGCGGCGGTGGGATGTTCCACACTGGGCGAACTTTCGGCGCGCCCGGTCTGTTTCCGGCGCCACTTATGCCATTCGGCCAGGTGCCATTTCCCTTTGTCGACGGCGAGGTCCTGCTTTTCGCGTGAGCGTCGGCGCAGCACCTGATAGACGGTCTGGTAGTTACTGTCGCGCAGACCGCCTTGCTTCAGCGCGGCGATCACCTCGTGCGTGTTGAGTGGCTTCTGCACCGCGCGCAGATGGGCGATGGTTGCTTCGGGAATGGTCATGCCGAGGAAGGGATAGGCCCGCGGCGCTTCGTAGACCGACTGAAGACCCAATGGCAGACTCGACGTGGCAGTAGCGGGCAAATTCACCAGCCGCCGAATCGCAAGAATCGCCGCCTCAAGTTCCGCTTTGCGGTGCTCAAGGTCGGCCAGTACTTGCACATAATCGACGGGTTGCATGGATAGGACCTCAGCAAGTTTAGCGCTCCTTGAGTTGCTGTTCAAGAGAACCAAAGGCGAAAGCTCAAAATAGCGCTCAAAGCGATGCTAAATCGGCCAACGAGGCGTTCCAGCGGGTGGCTCAAAGTCTGCTCTTTCGGCGCCAAACGAGAAAGCCGCTGGAGGTTCCAGCGGCTTTCTCTTAGCAAATTCGACCGCTTCTTACCTAAGTGGTAGGGGTTGGTCATCGTTGCCTAGACTATAGCGGCTTCTAGCGTCGGTGTCAAATCGCGCTCCCGGCCTGCTGTAAGCCCGACTTTGAGCGCATTGTGGAAATTGCTAAGTATTAAGCAGTCGGGTCAGTCGGTGAAGCATCTGAGATTTTGATTCATCACCTACACTTATTGGTGAGGAACCAAAATTTGTAAGCTTTGCGGTACCTACCGCCCTCGCCTATCTTGGCCAAGCGCAGAAACACTCCGGATGTGTGCCATCCGCAAGAACCTCAGCAAGTAATTCTTTGGGGAGAAAAGCAGCTTCTGAACCGGCCTGGTTCTGCTCGCTGGCCCTAGTCACCGGTCTCTTCGTTCCTTCCGGCTCGTTCCATGCAACTTCCTCTAACATTCCTAAGCAATCTTCGAGAATCCAGCTAACGCGATTCTCGCACTCACCAAGTGGCGCCAAAATCAATGCCGCTCGCGTTACAAGTTCGCGGGCCTGGGCGATTTGGAGATCCCTTAAATTATTTTTATAGTCAACGCTATCGATCTCTGCGGCATCATCATTATCAATAGTGTCTCGAAGTAGCACATTTCGGGGCAGCTCTAACACCCGTCCAGATGGTGAAGAATTAAACGCTGACGCATCAACGCGCCGTGCAGAATCTTTTGCTTCAGGAAATGAAATTACTGTTCCCATTAGCACTGAAAAAAAAGAGCTGTAAAAATAAGCGCCGAAAATATACTAACTCCAAAGAGCGAATCTCCCCACCCGCAACGAGCTGTGCGCGTATAGCGGTTTGCAAAAGTCGCGAGCGATAAAATAGCTTTTGCATACCACTATAGATTCGCGAAAGCGAATCAAAACAGCAACCTATAGCGATTAATTTCAAAAGGCTTGCCAATTTTATTGGCACCGACTTTTGAT
>ENA-ORBV01009242-ORBV01009242.1-microbial-mat-metagenome-genome-assembly--contig:-NODE-9242-length-16249-cov-8.844299_pt1 | contig 16249 bp, 17 predicted proteins | sample MGYA00237777_ERZ505514 | MGnify/ENA primary metagenome ERZ505514 (study PRJEB26160, sample SAMN06269048) | microbial mat metagenome | isolation source: Oligotrophic lake microbial mat | place... | reverse complement strand
CGATCATGCCCGGCTCGACGGAGACCGAGATTCCTCGCGCCACGGTGACGCCGACTCAGGTGCAGGGCCTGCTCGCCCGCCAGGCCATACACCGCCGTGGAACAACTGAGGATCTGGTGGGCGCTGCGGTCTTCCTCGCCTCGGACGAGAGCAGTTTCATGACCGGGCAGACTATGGTGATCGACGGCGGGCACAACTACCTATGAGCGCCGAGCTCGACCAATTGCGCGGGACGATTGCCCAGAGCTGCCGCATCCTCGCTCGCGCCGGGCAGATGCGCGGTCACCTCGGCCACGTCAGCGCGCGGTTAGACGCACAGCGGCTGCTCATCCGTTGCCGTGCAGAGGGCGAGCGCGGGCTGGCGTTCACCGGCCCCGAGCAGGTGCGGCTCGTGACGCTCGACGGCGAACCGGCCGAGCCGATGGATGGCCATACAGCGCCGAAGGAGCTGCCGCTCCACAGCGCGATCTACCGGGCGCGTCCCGACCTTCACGCCGTGGCCCATACCCACCCGGCGGCGGCGCTGGTCTGCGGCCTCGGCGGGATCCAGCTCCGACCGATCTTCGGCGCCCACGACATCCCGGCCCTGCAAATGGCGCTGGCCGGCGTACCAGTCTACCCGCGTGCCGTCCTGGTACACAGCGCAGCGCTAGGCGCGGAGGTGGTAAAGGCGCTCGGTGCGCGTGATGTCTGCCTGCTGCGCGGACACGGCGTGGTAGCAGCTGGTTCCACCGTCGAGGCGGCCACCGTGCGGGCGCTGACGCTGGAGGAGCTGGCGAGTGTTCACCTCGCACTCGCCCAGGCCGGGCGCAGCGCTCCCGACCTAACGCCCGACGAACTGGCCGAGTTGCCCGACCTTGGCCCGGGCTTCAACGACCGCTTGACGTGGCAGGTACACGCGGCAAACGACGCCGCTTGTGAGCATGGAGCAAGGAGCAGCGAATGGCTCAGGTAGTAAAGATCGCCAATGTTGGCTTTACGACGCCGAACCGTGATTTGATGACGGCGTACTATACCGAGACCCTCGGCCTGAAGCTTGCCTCGCAGGGCGACGACGGCCTGTTCCTAGGCAGCGGCAACGACCACCACAGCATTGCGCTCTACCCCGGAGCTGGCAGCGGCATCGCCCACATCACGTTCCAGATTCGCCCAGACACCTCGCTCAAGGAGGTCGCGGCGCAGCTTGAGCGCGCCGGCATCCCCGGTGAGCTGATGAGCGATGCACAGCCGGGCATCGCCGAGCTGCTCCAGATTACCGACCCGTCGGGGAACACGCTGCAGCTCTACCAGAGCGCAGAGAGCGCTGGGCACGGCATAAGCACCACGGGGATTGCGCCTAACAAGCTGGGCCACCTCGCCCTCTGTGTGGACAACATCGACGCGATGGTTGCGTTCTACGAGACCCATCTCGGCTTTCGCGTGTCGGACTGGATGGAGCACTTCTTCGTCTTTCTGCGCTGCGGGCCGGATCACCATACGGTAAACTTTATCGACACCGGGAAGCGCAAGCTGCACCACATCGCCTTTCAGCTACGCGACTTCGCCCACGTGCAGGGCGCATGCGACCACCTGGCAAAGCAGCGCATCCCCCTGCTCTGGGGGCCGGGACGCCACGGCCTCGGCCACAATATCTTCACCTACCATAACAATCCAGACGAGCAGAAGGTCGAGCTGTTCACCCAGCTCGATACCATGCTCGACGAGAGCCTGGGCTACTTCGAGCCACGCCCGTGGCACGAAGACTATCCCCAGCGCCCGAAGGTCTGGAGCTTCTCGCCGGCCGCAGCAAATACCTGGGGCATTATGCCGCCAGATGGCTTTATGGAGCGCGGGCAGCACTAAGCGGGCGGGGAGGCTCAGGCGTACAGCCCGGCAATAGGGGGAGTTGCTATGCTCGAAACCTGCTACGAGCGGGGCATGCAGGTGCGGCGCGAGGTGCTCGGCGACGCCCACGTCGACCGGGCGGAGAGCACCAGAACAAGCTTCGACGCCCTGTTCCAACGTTTTATCACCGAGACGGCCTGGGGCACGCTCTGGGCCTCGGACGACCTGGATCGGCCAACGCGCAGCCTGATTACGATCGCCATTCTGGCCGCCCTCGGCCGCGACGAGGAGCTAGCGCTGCACTTGCGAGCGACGGCAAACACCGGCGCCACGCCCGAGCAGATCCGCGCGGCGTTGATGCATGTCGCCGTGTATGCCGGCGTGCCTGCCGCCAATAGTGCTTTTGCGCTTGCCAAGACGATTTTTCCGACCGAACCAGTGGCAGAGTGAGCGCGCTCTATCCTGTAGTCAGATGTTCTGCGTTCTACGCGCTACGTTTAGCAGGGGCAGCCGTGAGCACGACGAGCATCGGGGCGATTGTCCGGGGCGACGCGGCGGTCTTCCCGCCGTTTCTCTACGAGGCCTACCGCTCGACGCTGCGGCGCGCGCCGGGCCGGCCCCTGGTTGAAGTGCCCCTGACCCTTTCCGAGCTGACCGGACCCGGACCAGCGATGAGCGCGGTGATGCCCGCTGACGCCGATCTGACCCGCAATGCTGGCACAGGCGGAGAGGCGCTCGGGCAACGCATCGTCGTCACCGGGCGCGTGCTCGACGCTCAGGGCGAGCCCATCTCGCACACCTTGCTCGAGATCTGGCAGGCAAATGCGGCGGGGCGCTACGTGCATAAGCGCGACGACTGGCCGGGCCCACTCGACCCCAACTTCCTCGGCATCGGGCGCTGCATTACCGACGCCCTGGGTGTCTATCGCTTCCTGACCGTGAGGCCGGGCGCCTACCCCTGGAAGAACCACTCCAACGCCTGGCGCCCGGCCCACATACACTTCTCGCTCTTCGGGCCAAGCTGGGGCACGCGCCTGATCACCCAGATGTACTTCGCCGACGACCCGCTCTTCTTCCAGGATCCGATCTTTCAGAGCGTGCCCAGCGAGGCGGGTAGACGCCTGCTCGCCAGCTACGATCACGCGCTGACCGAGGCGGAGTGGGCGCTTGGATGGCGCTGGGACATCGTTCTCGGCGGCCCAACGGGCACGCCGTTTGAGAACAGCGAGGCACCCTGATGCGTACGAGCTCGTATCTCACCGCATCGCAAACCGTCGGGCCATTCTTCCACGACTGCTTGCTGCGCGACGGCGCCCAGATCCAGAGCCTGGTGACACCAGCCACACTGGGCGATCACATCCGCATCGCAGGGCGCGTGCTCGACGGCAACGGTGTGGCCGTTCCCGATGCGCTGCTGGAGCTGTGGCAGGCCAATGCGTCGGGCCGCTATAATCACCCGCTCGACGCCCGCGACCTGCCCCTTGATCCAGGTTTCACCGGCTACGGTCGCACCGGCACCAATGCCGAGGGGCACTTCTGGTTCGAGACGATCAAGCCCGGCCCGGTGCCGTTCGACGCCACAACCATGCAGGCGCCCCACATCTGCCTGGCCATCTTTGGGCGTGGGCTGCTTAACCACCTGCTCACCCGGCTCTACTTCGCCGACGATCCGGCGACTGCAAACGATCCAATTCTCCTGCGGGTTCCAGCGGCACGGCGGGGTAGTTTGCTTGCGGCTCGCGAGGCGACGAGCGATAGAGTCGTCTACCGGCTTGACATCGTGCTCCAGGGTGCCGGAGAGACGGTGTTCTTCAACCTGAGCGGCGAGGTGGCCTGATGCCACAGTTCCTCTCGCTGCGTGAAGCGGTGGCGACCCACGTGCGCGACGGGATGGGTATCGCTCTGGAGGGCTTCACCCACCTGATCCCGTTTGCCGCCGGCCACGAAATCATTCGTCAGCGCAAGCGTGACCTGACGCTGATCCGCATGACTCCCGACCTGATCTACGACCAGCTGATCGGTATGGGCTGTGTGCGCAGGCTGATCTTCTCCTGGGGCGGCAACCCCGGTGTCGGCTCGCTCCATCGTCTACGTGACGCCGTCGAACAGGCTTGGCCTCGTCCGCTTGAGCTGGAGGAGCACAGCCACGCGGCCATGGCCAACGCCTACCACGCGGGCGCCGCTGGCATGCCGTGTGCGATCTTCAAAGGCTACTACGGCTCAGACCTCGTCGGCGCCAACCCGAATATCCGCTTTGTGACTTGCCCGTTCACAGGCCAGCAGCTCGCCGCCGTGCCTGCGCTGCGGCCCGACCTTGCGATCATCCACGGGCAGCGCGCCGACCGCGAGGGCAACGTCCTGATCGAGGGTATCACCGGTGTGCAGAAAGAGGTGGTGCTGGCGTCGAGGCACGCCCTGATCACCGTCGAGGAGATCGTGGATGACCTACGCCAGCCCAGCCCGAATTCGACGGTGCTACCCCACTGGACGGTGACGGCGATCGCGGAGGTGCCGGGGGGTGCTCGCCCCTCCTACGCCCACGGCTACTACGGTCGTGACAATGCCTTCTACACTGCCTGGGACGCGATCGCCCGCGAGCGCGAGGCATTCCTGGCCTGGATGGATGCCCACGTGCTGATCGGGGAGGCCGCGCAATGAGCTACACCGCTCAGGAGATGATGGCTGTCACTGCCGCCCGCGCCTTAACGAACGATGATGTCTGCTTTGTGGGTATCGGCGCGCCCTCGCAGGCCTGCAACCTGGCGCGGCTGACACACGCACCGCAGCTCACCCTGATCTACGAGTCGGGCACCATCGGCACGCGGCCCGACGTGCTTCCGCTCTCGATCGGCGACCCGGAGCTGTGTACAACTGCCCGCTGCACGGTCTCCGTGCCCGAGCTGTTCCAGTACTGGCTCCAGGGCGGGCGGATCTCGGTGGGCTTTCTGGGCGGGGCGCAGCTCGACAAGTTCGCCAACATCAACTCCAGTGTGGTCGGTCCCTACGCCAGGCCGAAGGTGCGCCTGCCCGGGGGTGGAGGCGCGCCGGAGATTGTCGCTCACTGCCGGCAAACCTATGTGGTGATGCCCCAGAGCTGCCGATCGTTCGTGGAGCGGGTAGATTTTGTTACCTCGTTTGGCTTTGGCGAGGGTGGGGACCACCGCACGCGTCTTGGTCTGCACACGGCTGGCCCCACGCTCATCATCACCGATCTGTGCATGATGGAGCCCGACCTTTTGACGAAGGAGCTGACGGTGACAGCGTTGCACCCCGGCGTGACCCGCGATCAAGTACAGGCCAATACCGCCTGGGCGCTACGCTTCGCCCCCGAGCTAAGCGTGACCGCGCCACCAACCACGGCCGAGCTGAGCGTGCTGCGCGATCTCGTGAACCGCACCGCGCACGCCCACGGCATAGTGTCGGCGTGAGCGACGCGCTCTATACCACTCCGGCTCTCGCGGCGATCTTCACGCCCGAGGGCAACCTTGGCCAGCTGCTGGCCTTTGAGGCAGCCCTGGCTCGCGCCGAGACCCGTGCTGGGCTGATCCCCGCCGAGGCAGCCGAGGCGATCGCAGCCGCGTGCCGTGTTGAGCTGTACGACGTGATGGCTCTCTATAGCGATGCAGCCCGCGCGGGCACGCTCGTCATCCCGCTGGTGCGAGCGCTGACCGCCAAAGTGGCCGAGCCGGGACGCGCCTATGTCCACTGGGGTGCGACGAGCCAGGACGCTATTGATACCGCCCTGATGCTGCAGCTGCGCGCGGCGCTCAACCTTATCGAGGCCGACCTCCTGCGCCTCGCCGCCGCCTGTGCCAGGCTGGCTGAAGCGCACCGCGCGACGTTGATGCCCGCACGCACCTTGCTCCAGCAGGCTCTGCCGATGCCCTTCGGGCTGAAGGCCGCACGCTGGCTAGCTCTGGTAGTCCGGCAGGCCTGCACGCTGCGCACGCAGCGAGAGCAGCTGGCGGTGCAGTTCGGCGGGGCTGCCGGCACCCTTGCGGCGTTGGGCGAGCAGGGCCTTGCCGTCGCCGACCTGCTGGCCGCAGAGCTGGGGCTCGTCGCGCCCGACCTGCCCTGGCACGCTGAGCGCGACCGCACAGCATCGCTGGCCGCCGCCCTCGGCGTCGCCGCGGGGTCGATGGCAAAGATCGGCCACGATATCGTGCTGCTGGCCCAAAGCGAGGTTGGCGAGGTTGGCGAGGCCAGCGCCCCCGGCAAGGGGGGCTCGTCGGCCATGCCGCAAAAACGCAACCCGGTCGACGCAGTGCTGGCGCAGGCGGCGGCGCGGTTGGCTGCGGGACAGGTGACAGTTCTGCTTGGGGCGCTAGCCCAGGAGCACGAGCGTGCCGCGGGTGGGTGGCAGGCCGAGTGGCAGGCCCTGCCGGACCTAGTGCGCTACACCGGCGGGGCCGTGGCCCGCACAGCTGATGCGATCACCGGGCTTGAGGTGGACTCCACTCGCATGCGCGCCAACCTGGAGGTGGGCGGCGGCCTGCTCATGGCGGAGGCGCTCACGCTGGCCCTCGCCTTCCAGCTCGGGCGTCCAGAGGCGGTGCACCTAGTGCAGGCCCTCTGCGCGCGCGCCGTCACCGCACAGACGAGTCTGGCAGTCATCGTCGCAGCTGACGTACAGGTCTCCGCCGTGCTCAGCCCTGCCGAAATCACCGCGACCCTGGATCCGGCCAACTATCTCGGCAGCTCAGGTGCGCTGATCGATCGCGCCCTAGAACGCTACCACGCGCTGCTGACGGAGTCCAGCTGATGCCTCTCGTGACGCTCGATGACGGCCTCACTCTGCACTATCGCATCGACGGGCGCGCCGATGCCCCCGCCTTGATCTTCAGCAACTCGCTTGGCACCGACCTTTCGATGTGGGACGCTCAGGCCGCGGCCCTCGACGACCGCTTCCAGATTGTGCGTTACGACACCCGAGGCCACGGTGGGAGTGGCGTGCCGCCTGGCCCTGTTAGTCTGGAGCGGCTCGGTCGCGACCTGCTGGCTTTGTTGGACTGCCTCGACATCGTGCAGGCGCACCTGTGTGGGCTCTCGCTTGGCGGCCTGACAGCCCAGTGGCTCGCTGTTCACGACCCTAAGCGGGTCGCCCGGCTTGTGCTGAGCAACACAGCGGCGCGCATTGGCAGCGCAGAAACGTGGGAAACGCGTATCGCTGCGGTGACGGCGGGCGGGATGGACGCCATTGCTGAGACGGTGCTCGCCCGTTTCTTCAGCCCGGCCTTCCGCGCCGCGCAGCTCACGACAGTAGCAGCATTTGACGCTGGACTGCGTGCTACCGATCCTACCGGCTATGCCGCCTGCTGCGCGGCCCTGCGCGATGCCAATCTGCGGCCTGCCAGCGCGAACATCACCGCACCAACCCTGATTATTGCTGGTGCCCTGGACGAGTCAACGCCGGTCGCCCAGGCTCAAGAGCTTGCTGCTGCGATCCTGGGGAGCGAACTGGCCATACTCGACGGCGCCGCCCATCTCGCCAACGTCGAACGGCCTGAGGCGTTTAACATCCTTCTACGCCGCTTTCTGCTGAGCTGAGGAGACAGAAGATGCCCACTACGACCGAGGCCTGGATCGTCGAGGCCGTGCGCACGCCGATCGGCAGGCACGGCGGTGCCCTGAGTGGCGTACGCCCCGACGACCTCGCGGCGCTGACGCTCAGCGCCCTGATGGAACGCAGCTGCGTGCCGCCCGCCGAGGTCGAAGACGTGCTGATGGGCTGCGCCAACCAGGCAGGCGAGGACAACCGCAACGTGGCGCGCATGGCCCTGCTTCTGGCCGGCTTCCCAGTCGAGGTGGCCGGCATGACAATCAACCGCCTCTGCGGCTCGGGCCTTGACGCGGTGGCTCAGGCCGCCCGCGCCGTCATGCTCGGCGAGGGCCATGTCTACGTCGGCGCCGGCGTGGAGTCGATGAGCCGCGCGCCCTGGGCGCTGCCGAAGCCCGAGCGGGGCTTCACCACCGGCAACGCCACTGCTTACGATACTACCCTGGGCTGGCGCTTCGTCAACCCGCGCATGCAGGCCCTCGGCCATACCGACGCCCTCGGCGTGACCGCAGAACACCTAGCTCAGGCGCGCCACCTATTCACCCCCGACGAGCAGGCGCCCGATGAGCTCGCCGCCGCCCACGGCATCGGTCGCACGACCCAGGACGTCTTTGCCCTGGCCAGCCACCGCAAGGCCCTGGCGCCCAGGACGCCGGCCGCTTTGCCGGCGAACTTGTACCGGTGTCGGTTACTACTCGCAAGGGAGAGACGATTGTTGCTGCCGACGAGGGCCCACGGCGCGACACCAGTCTGGAGCGGCTGTCGGCGCTCAAGCCGGCGTTCCAGACGGACGGTACGGTGACGGCGGGCAACTCCAGCTCGCTGAACGATGGGGCAGCAGCGGTACTGCTGGTTTCGCAGGAGTACGCCCAGAGCCATGGTTTAAAGCCACTGGCGAAGATCCGCAGCATGGCCGTGGCGGGCGTGCCGCCGCGCTTCATGGGCATCGGCCCGGTGCCAGCGACACGCAAGGCGCTGGAGCGAGCCAAACTCGCACTCGGTGACATCGGGCTGATCGAGCTGAACGAGGCTTTCGCGGCGCAGGCCATCGCTGTGCTACGTGCCTGGGGGCTCGACGCAGATGACCCGCGGGTGAACCAGAACGGCGGGGCGATTGCCCTTGGGCATCCTCTGGGCTGTTCGGGCACCCGCCTCCTCACCACACTCGTCCACGAGCTCAAACGGCGCTCTGACGTGCAGTTTGGCCTCGCTACTATGTGCATCGGCGTCGGCCAGGGCATTGCGCTCATCGTGGAGCATGTACCTTAAGCGGCAGGTAATACCAATTCGAGCAGGAGAAGGCGCATGTGTCATTCCGAGCGTAGCGAGGAATCTTAGCGTGGTGATGCGGTAAGACCCCTCGCTTCGCTCGGGGTGACAATGCGGAGTTTCCTCCAGGAGTTGGTATAACTTGCGCGAGTACTACTTTGTGTACTGTGATAATCTGATTGTGAAACCCTCTGAAAAACGCGACGAGCAATGGTAAGAAACGCGTTACACTTCTTTCGTACTGCGCTCTTCCGGCAATGACAGAAATAGAGGCTTCCCTACTGCCTAGCTACTGCCAAGCCAGCAGACAACAGTGGAAATCAGCGTAACCCATGGGCATGGAGATCGCATCAGGACGCGCTAAAACACGCCTGTGGATACCAGCGGACGCCGCGAAAGCGAACTTCCAAGCAGATGGTCGCGCGTTCGAATCGCGTCGCCCGCTCCAACGGTTTACCGCATCAGGAAGCCTCAGCGCACACGTACCGCGCTGAGGCTTTCTGGCCGTTTTTTGACACGCATACTGCCAAACTCGCAAGGTCGAGGTGTCCTACCTCTACACTGTAAACCCTTCTTTCGCCATGGGTGTCAAATCTTTCCTGCTCATTCACGACTGAGGTTCGCTCCACGGTTGCATCAGGACTGCGTGCTCGGGCTGGCGGCGAAGCTGATCCTCTGGTACCCTTGCACCTGCTCCACCGTACCAAGCAGAGGATTGCTGATGCCCTGCCCCCACTGCACGTCCACCGTCACGCGAGTCGCACCCAGCTCGGCTAGCGGACCTGTCGCTGCCCCAGCGGCACGCGAGTCTTCAACGAGCGCACGGGCACGCCTTTCAACCACCTGACGTTGCCCAGCGCTATCGTTTTGCAGGTCGTGCGCTGGCGGCTGCGCTCCAAGCTCAGCTTGCGTGACCCCGCCGAGATGTTCCTGGAACGCGGCTTCACCTGCACGCACGCGGTCGTTCGGACCTGGGAGGCGCGCTTTGCCCCACTCCTTGCGCAGCACCTCCGCAGCAAGCGCCAAGGCCAGGTCGGTCGCTCGTGGTAGGTGGACGAAGCATAGGTGAAGGTCAGCGGACGATGGTGCTCTCTGTAACGGGCCAGCGATCGAGCTGGCAAGCTTGTCGACTCACTGCTGCGCGAAACCCGTGATAGGGAAGCGGCGCAGCGCTGCTTCCACCAGGCGCGGGTTGTCGCTGGGCAGGCGCCCGAACGAGTGACACCAGATGCGCATCCCTCCTATCCGCGAGCAATGCGTGCGCGCCTGGGCGAGGCGGTTGCGCATCGTTGCAACCAGTAGCTCACCAATCGCATGGAGCAAGACCATCGCGGTGTCAAGCAACGCTCCTATCCGATGCGTGGATTCGGCCGCTGCGCGGGAGCCAGCCGCTTTTGTCGAGCCTTCGATGAAGTGCGGCAGTTTGAGCGGTATCGACGGACACGGACGGAAACGGGGTCACTGGCGGAACGGCGGCAACAGTTCGTAGATGGGACAGCAGCCCTGCAGGCTATGCTGTTGGTCACCTAACCGCCTGCTGTGCCCACTTCAAGGGTGCTCAATTGACGACTTGAACAATCTGGATACTAAGTCTTGACACAACCGACTCACGAGCTGATCTCGCCCGGCGTGCATATGTACCTCGGCGACCGTGAAGCGCTCCACGCCTGGTATCGGGGCTATGGGCGCATCGTGCCTGCTGCTGCCCTGACCGTGGCGCACGTGGCGACGGCGCGGGCGCTGCGCTACTACGCCGACGAGTTCGGAGCGCTCCTCCAGCGGCTGCCAGGCGGAGCGGACTGCCACGACTGGCACGCCGTCGCACGCTGCCTCTGGCAGCTCGACGGGGTAACCGCGTGATGAACCTACCTGTGGACACGTCGAGAGGAGCCCGCGATGGAACCGCTTGATGCAAACGCCGTTCGCCGCGCCTGCAGCCGCTTCCTCTCTCATCACTACCCGCCCTCGCCCCGCGAGGTGCTCGCCGACTTGGCTGCCTGGACCGATTCGGAGCTGGAAGGCGACCGCTACGGCGCCGGTCCGCTGATCGCCGACTTCGAGGCCGAGCTGGCCGCGCTGCTCGGCAAGGAGGCCGCCCTGTTCCTGCCCAGCGGTACGATGGCCCAGCCGATCGCCCTGCGTATCTGGGCCGACCGCCTTGGCCGCCGCGGCGTGGCCTTCCACCCGACCTGCCACCTGGAGCTGCACGAGGAGGGCGCCTATCACCTGCTTCACGGCCTCCACGGCGTGCTCGTGGGCAACCGCTACCAGCCGCTCAGCCGTGCCGACCTCGACGCGGTGCGCGAGCCGGTCGCGGCCCTCCTGCTGGAGCTGCCACAGCGCGAGATCGGCGGCCAGCTGCCAAGCTGGGAGGCGTTGGAGGCCCAGTGCGCCTGGGCGCGCGCGCACGGTGCGAAGCTCCACCTCGACGGAGCACGGCTGTGGGAGTGCCGGCCCTTCTATGGTCGCGACTACGCGGAGATCGCCGGGCTGTTCGACAGCGTCTACGTCTCGTTCTACAAGACGCTCGGCGGGATCGCGGGCGCGGCCCTCGCTGGACCCGCCGACCTGATCGCCGAGGCGCGGGTCTGGCAGCGGCGCCAGGGCGGCAACCTGGTGCGGCTCTTCCCCGACGTGCTCTCGGCCCGCAAGGCGTTGAGTGAGCGGCTCGGCCGCATCGAGGCCTACGTCGCCCACGCCCAGGCGGTGGCGGCCGCCCTCAGCGCCCTGCCCGAGCTGACCCTGCTGCCTCAGCTGCCACGGGCTTGGTATAATAGACATCCTAACAAATGTTCTAGAGATGTACGGATAACCCTCGTGACGCTTCGACAGGTCTTGGCTTGAGGAGACTATTGTGTATCACAGAACTCTGGCAGACGCGACAGATCTGCATCGCTGGGCCGACCGTCTTGAAGCTCGAAGTCGGTTGCCTGAGTTGCTCCGAAGGCTGATCCTTGCAACACCATTAGGCATTGACAGAGTTAGCTTCCCTGCCGGCGAGGGTATTCAGCTGGGCGGTTGGGATGGTGTGCTCGTCGCCCGCAGCGCCAGCCCATTTGTGCCAGAGGGCTACTCAGTATGGGAGTTTGGGGTCAACAGCAAGGTTAAGGCAAAAGCTGACGAGGACTATCGCAAACGCACGGATGAACCGCTTGGGTTGCGGCAGAGCGATACAACCTATATCTTTGTCACGCCACGTCGTTGGAGTAGGAAAGAGGGCTGGGTTGCTGAACGGCAAGCTGAGGGCACCTGGAAGGAAGTTCGCGCCTATGATGCTGACGACCTTGAGCAGTGGCTTCACCAGGCGCCGGCAGTCCATCTCTGGCTATCAGTCATTACTGGCAAGCATCCCCAGACTGCGGTCGACCTCGAACATTTCTGGGAGGAGTGGTCGGAAGTTACTCGCCCACCACTGAGCCCATCCTTATTGATTTCCGGTAGAGAGGAACCAGTCCAGAGACTACAAGACTGGCTCAGTAGTGGAGTATCTTCACTCACCATCAAGGCCGATACACGCGATGAGGTAGTTGCTTTCCTTGCAGCTGTCATTGATCACATGCCGGCTGAGGAGCGCCTATCGCAGTTTTCACGTACCATCGTCGTGACCGATCAACTGTCATGGAATCACCTCGTTGCATCCAACGCTGGCTTGATTCTGATCCCTACGTTCGACATTCGTGGCGGGACAACTCGTGCAACTCGCGCTGGGCACCATGTCCTCATTCCACGCGGTCGCGACGATAGCGAAAATGAGACGACCGTCAAGTTATCTCGCATTCGTCACGCACACGCCCGTGAAGCTTTTCGGGTAATGGGAGTGGCCGAAGAACGATTGGACAATTTGGCCCGGCTTGCCCATCGTAGCCTGATGGCCCTTCGTCGCAGGCTCGTGATCAATGAGGAGCTTCAACAGCCAGCCTGGGCGAAACCAGCCGAAGCACGAAGCCTTGTGTCGGCACTGCTTGCGGGTGGCTGGAGCGATGTAGAGCTCGGCGACAGGGAGATTGTTGTACGCCTTTCTCGCCAGGAATACGATCAGGTGAGTGCCACGCTTGTGCGCTGGGCTAACGAACCAGATCCGCCAGTGCGCAGGGTCGGCAATACGTGGATGCTCAGCGCAAAAGAGGATGCCTGGCCTTTATTGACTCGCTTTCTGACCCGGGACGATCTGGAGTTGTTTGAGTCTGTAGTGCTTGATGTGCTTGGCACGCCTGACCCGCGGTTTGAGCTTCCGACTGAGCAGCGCTCGATTGCAGGTATCCTCGGTAAAACCCCTGCTCATTCAGGATTACTTTGTACCGGGCTCGTTGATACAATCGCACTGATGGGAGCCTACAGCGATACGCCGCAGTTCGCTGATGCGCTTTCGGGGCAGGAACGGGCGAATCGCATCGTCCGCGCACTCCTCACCAGAGGTAATGAGGATTGGCGCATCTGGGCTTCGCTCGCTCATCACCTCCCCCGACTAGCAGAGGCGGCGCCGAGCGAGTTTTTGAGTAGCGCTGAGCGTGTGTTACTTACAGACCCACCCGTACTGCTCCAGCTTTTTGAGGACTCGCAGTCTACTCCCTTGTTTGGTAGCTCTGCTCACACAGGACTCTTATGGGCGCTAGAGTTGCTCGCCTGGCACCCTGACTACTTGGGCCGAGCTGCGCTACTCCTCGCTCGCCTCGCCGCCCGCGAGCCTGGTGGCAAGCTCATGAATCGGCCAGGGAACAGTCTGCGTGAGATTTTCCTCTGCTGGCATCCACAGACAACGGCTACTCTACAGCAACGCCTTGACGTGCTCGACCTCTTACGCCAACGTGAACCCAGCGTGATGTGGGGAGTGCTCTGCCAGATTCTGCCTGGCCAGCATAGCGTGTCGCTTCGCACCTCAGTACCACAGTGGCGTGATTGGATGCCTGATCCTTTGCCGACGATCACCTACGCTGAAGTCTACGAGGCTGCCGAGAGCGTTGTCGCACGCCTGCTGTCGGATGTCGGCGATAATCCACATCGGTGGAAGGTGCTGATCGAGATGATCGACGACGTTCCACAGCAAGCTCGGGAAAACATTCTCCGGCACTTGATGGCCGCCGATCGTGCCACCTTTTCAGAGGAAGCACGGCTCGCTATCCGTGAAGCGCTCAGATCGCTCGTCAGCAAGCACAGAGCCTTTCCTGAAGCCAGATGGGTGCTCCCTGACGATGTACTTGAGCGGCTAGACACGGCTTGTGCGCGCTATGAGCCGGAGAGCCCGGTGGAACAACATGCATGGCTCTTCTCAAGCCAGCCAATCCATGTGGCTCCGTTTGGCGAGAACTGGGAAGCGCGCTACCAAGCAATTAGCGAGACGCGACTTCGGGCGGCGGAGCAGGTCTATTCACACAGTGGCCTGGAAGCATTGCTCAACTTCGCCGCGATAGTGGACGAGCCCGTTGAGTTGGGGCGTACGCTTGGCACGAGCGATCTGCTTGCCGCTGAAGAGGATCTGTTCCTTCTTGAGGCGTCAGGAGTTGTGCCGGAGGAGCGCCTTGCCAAACTGGAGTGGCTCTGCCTACCGGCTCTTGAGCGCGAAGAGCGCGGCCCGCGTATCCTCCATCGTGAGATGGCTCGGAATCCTGCGTTCTTTATCGAGTTGCTGTCATTCGTGTACCGGGCGTCGAACGAGGAGCCCAAAGAGCTTACGCCGGATGAGCACCTTCGCAATCGTCGGGCCTACGAGCTACTACAGTCTTGGCGTGATATGCCTGGCAGACGGGCGGATGGCTCGATTGAAGCTGAAGCGCTTGAACGCTGGGTTACCGAGGTACGGACAGCTGCACGAGCGGTGGAACGGCTTGCGGTGGCCGATACCACTATTGGTGAAGTGCTGAGTCGTAGCCCGAAGGATTCGGACGGAAGCTGGCCTTCGGCTGCTGTGCGGAACATCATTGACGCCATAGGGAGCGAGGAGCTCGAAGACGGCTTCATGGTCGGGGCCTTCAACAGCCGAGGCGTGTTCATAAAGGCAATCGGCGAAGGCGGTGCGCAGGAGCGTGAGCTCGCGGCGACGTATCGTGGGTATGCAGAGCTTGTTCCTGCGCGGTGGCCACGCACGGCCGCGATGCTCAATCTATTCGCTGAACAATACCTGGCACACGCACGCGAAGCAGACATTCGGGCTGAGCTTGAGGAAGATCTTCGCTGGTAACCGGCCGATAGGTTCATGCTCGGCTGCGAAGCGTGGTAGCTGGTGCTACAATGACTGGGAGGTCTTTGGCACACAGGGTATGCCTGGAGCAGGCACGAGGTGGAGTGAAGCCTATGAGTGCCGTCGTGACCCTTGAGCTCCCAGACGCGCTCGTCCAGAGCGCGCGGGCCGTCGCAGCACAGAGCAATCGACGAGTCGAGGACGTGCTGGTTGAGTGGCTCGACCAGGCGGCCAGCGAAGTTCCCGTCGAGCTCCTCCCCGACGAGCAAGTGGTGCTCCTTGGCGCACTTGAGATGGCCGAAGCAGATCAGGCTGCGCTCAGCGACTTACTTGCGCGTCAGCGCGAGGGGCGTCTGGCAGATGCTGAGCGACCCTCGCTCGATGCATTGATGGGCACCTACCGTCGTGGCCTGGTGCGGAAGGCACAGGCGCTGAAGGTTGCGGTCGAGCGGGGACTGCGGCCGCCGTTGAGCGCAGCCTGATGGCGCGCCGCGCTATCCCTGTCGCAGTCGAGCGCCGGGTTCGTGAGGCTGCAGGTCAGCGCTGTGGGTACTGCCTCAGCCCGCAGCACCTGGTGATGGCGCGTCTGGAAGTGGAACATATCGTTCCCCTGGCGAAGAGTGGTACCGACAATGAAGCCAATCTCTGGCTCGCCTGCCCGATCTGCAACGGGCATAAGGCCGACAAGACTGACGCGGTCGATCCCGTAACGGGAAGCATTGTCCCGCTGTTCAATCCAAGAACCGAGCGTTGGTGGGACCACTTCGCCTGGACGAGCGATGGCCTGCGGATTGTCGGCAACACTCCGATTGGGCGTGCGACCGTTGTCGCGCTTCAGCTGGCCGACGATCCCGATGCGCTCACCGTTCGCAGCTACTGGGTGCTGGCCGGCTGGCACCCACCCACAGAATGAGGCTCGCTTGTGTAGCTACAATGTAGCCAAACGGGCAAATAAGGGCGCACTTTAGGCGGAAACGGTGGAATCGTAGATCGCATCAGAAAGCCGTAAAACACGCCCGTGTACACCCGTGGACAGCCTCGCCTCCAGTTCGTAAACAGCCGGTTGGAGGTTCGCGTTTGCCTCTTGGCCCACGCGCTTGGGTAGTATATGCGACGGGCTGTTGACTCGCGCCGCTTGCGCCACGCGACGAGCAATGGCAAGAAAAGCGTTACACTTCTTTCGTACTGCGCTCTTCCGGCATTGACAGAAAGAGAGGCTTCTCTACTGCCTCGCTACTGCCAAGCCAGCAGACAACAGTGGAAATCAGCGTAACCCATGGACATGGGGATTGCATCAGGACGCGCTAAAACACGCCTATAGATGGCTGTGGACGCCACGAAAGCGAACTTCCAAGCAGATGGTCGCGCGTTCGAATCGCGTCGCCCGCTCCGCATCAGGACGCGGAATCTCGCACGAGGTTCCG